>WNFW01002574.1_pt1 | contig 29008 bp, 25 predicted proteins | sample 5400131 | NCBI WGS metagenome assembly WNFW01 (sample SAMN13153362, study PRJNA577476) | soil metagenome | isolation source: 20 cm soil or saprolite under grassland replicate 1 | place: USA:California | collected 2016-06-15 | reverse complement strand
CACATATTTCCCGCGCATCAGACATGCTCATAGACCGTTCGGCCGCCGACGATGGTGCGCACCACGCGGCCCGAGAACCGCGCTTCGTCGAACGGCGTGTTCTTGCATTGCGATTGGAGATCGGCGGGATCGAGCACCCACGGCGTGTCGGCATCGATCACGATGATGTCGGCGGGTGAGCCGGCGCGCAGCGATCCGCCCGGAAGTCCCAACAGCTCGGCGGGGCGCGTCGACATCGCGCGGATCAAGGTGATGAAATCCATCTCGCCATTATGGATCAGCCGCAACGCCGCCGGCAGCATGGTCTGCAAGCCGATCGCGCCGGAGGCGGCTTCCGCGAACGGCAGCCGCTTTACCTCGACATCCTGCGGATTGTGATCGGACATGATTACGTCGATCAGGCCGGAGGCGATGGCCGCGACCAGCGCCAGCCGGTCGTCTTCGCTGCGCAACGGCGGCGAGAGCTTTAGGAAGGTGCGGTAGGGGCCGATATCGTTTTCGTTCAGCGTCACATGGTTGATCGAGGCCGAGGCGCTTACAGCAAGCCCGGCGTCGCGCGCGCGCTTGAGGATTTCCAGCGACTCGATGCAACTCAGCGAGGCCGCGTGATAGCGCCCGGCGGTCAGGGCTACGAGCCGCATGTCGCGCTCCAGCATCACGGCCTCGGCGGCGTTGGGTATGCCGACCAGGCCCAGCCTTGCGGCGAACTCGCCTTCGTTCATGACGCCTTCGCCGACCAGATTGGGATCTTCGGTATGGTGCACGATCAGCGCGTCGAAATCCCGCGCATAGGTCAGCGCCCGGCGCATCAGCTGCGCGTTGGTGACGCTTCTGTCGCCATCGGTGAAGGCCACCGCGCCCGCAGCCTTCAGCAGGCCGATCTCGGTCATCTCCTCGCCGCGCATGCCTTTTGTCAGCGCAGCCATCGGATGAATGTTGACGATGGCGGTATCGCGGGCGCGGCGCAGGACAAAATCCACCGTCGCCGAATTGTCGATCACCGGCGAGGTATCTGGCTGGCAGATGATGGTGGTGATGCCGCCGGTCGCAGCCGCCTGGCTCGCGGAGGCAAAAGTTTCGCGGTGGCTGGCGCCGGGCTCGCCGACAAAGGCGCGCATGTCGATCAGCCCGGGGGCGATGATCGTGCCGGCGCAGTTGACGATGTCGGTGCCTTCGGGCACGCCGGCCGCACCAATGCCGCGCTTGCTGTCGCGGATTGTGCCATCGGCGATCAGGACGTCGCCGAGGCCGTCGAAATCGCGCGACGGGTCGATCAGGCGGGCATTGGCAAGCAGGATCGGGCGGCGATGATCGGTCAACATGATCTAAGCGTTCGGCAGGTTGCGGGCGAGCGCTTCGAGCACCGCCATCCGCACCGCCACTCCCATTTCCACCTGCTCGCGGATCAGCGATTGCGCACCGTCGGCGACAATGGAGTCGATCTCGACGCCGCGATTCATCGGCCCGGGATGCATCACCAGCGCGTCCGGCTTGGCATAAGCGAGCTTCTTCTGGTCGAGACCGAAATAGTGGAAGTATTCCTGGCTCGACGGCACGAAAGAACCGTTCATGCGTTCGCGTTGCAGCCGCAGCATCATCACGATGTCGGCGCCGTTGAGGCCCTCGCGCATGTCGCGGGCAACCTCGACGCCCATCCGTTCGATGCCGCGCGGCAGCAGCGTGGAGGGCGCCACCACGCGCACGCGAGCCCCCATGATATTGAGCAACAGGATATTGGAACGCGCCACCCGCGAATGCATGACGTCGCCGCAGATCGCGATCACCAGGCCCTCGAGCCGGCCTTTATTCCGGCGGATGGTGAGCGCATCGAGCAGCGCCTGGGTCGGATGTTCATGGGCGCCGTCGCCGGCATTGACGACGGATCCGTCGACCTTGCGCGCCAGCAACTCGACCGCGCCCGAGGCGTGGTGGCGCACCACCAGAATATCCGGGTGCATGGCGTTCAGCGTCACCGCCGTGTCCATCAGCGTCTCGCCCTTGCGGATCGAGGACGAGTTTACCGACATGTTCATGACGTCGGCGCCGAGGCGTTTTCCCGCAAGCTCGAACGAGGATTGGGTGCGGGTCGAGGCCTCGAAGAACAGGTTGACCTGGGTGCGGCCGCGCAAGCTCGTGCGCTTCTTGTCGACCTGGCGGTTGAGCTCGACATATTCTTCGGAGAGGTCGAGCAGGCCGGAAATGTCGGCAACGGAAAGGCCCTCGATTCCCAGCAGGTGCCGGTGACCAAGGACGAAGGTCGATTTCGAGACAGGGGTCATTAAAACCAGAGCTATAGGCAGAGATGGAAGGCGGGGCAAGGGCGAATAGGGGGTGCTGGAGTTATCCCCCGGTCAGTCCCGTTCTCGTCATGCCTGGCCTTGTGCCGGGCATCCACGCCTTCTCTACAATTAACCGTAAATAGGCGCGTGGATGGCCGGCACAAGTCCGGCCATGACGACGCAGGGTGAGGGTTCGTGAAGACAATTGTGATCGCGCTCGTTGTTGCCGCGTTCGCTGCTCCGGCGCGGGCGCAGGCCTTGCCCGCCGGGTTTGTCTATCTCCGCGATATCGATCCGACCATCATCCAGGACATCCGTTACGCTGGTTCGAACAACTTCGTCGGCCGGCCGCTCAAGGGATACGAGGCTGCCGAATGCGTGGTGAAGCGCGAGGTCGCCGTATTGCTGCAACACATCCAGGAGGAACTCGCGCTGCAGGGATTGTCGCTGAAAATGCTGGATTGCTACCGGCCGGCGCGCGCGGTGGCCGATATGGTCGCGTGGTCGCGCGATGGCCGCGAAACGACTGCCGGCCGGCGCTACAATCCGGCTTTCCGCAAGCAGGATCTGTTCCGGCTGGGCTATATCGCCGAGCGGTCCGGCCACTCGACGGGTGCGGCGCTCGACCTCACCTTGGTCGATCTGAAGGCCGACAATTCGGCCAGCTTCGATCCCGGCAAGGTCTACGCCGACTGCACTGCGGCGGCTGATGTCCGCGCCCCCGAAGCAAGCGTCGACATGGGCACCGGCTATGATTGTTCCGACGTCAAGGCGCACACGACGGCAAACTCCATCACCCCGACGCAGCGCCGCTGGCGCCAAAAGCTGGTGCTGCTGCTGGCGCGGCGGGGTTTTGTCAATTACGCAAAGGAGTGGTGGCATTTTTCACTGCCGGGCGCGGCAGGGCAGGCGTATGATTTCCCGATCACGCCGCGGTTGCGATAATTGCTGTGATGTTGCGACGACGGCAGCGCGCTCCCTCGCCCCGCTCTCGCGGGGAGAGGGTTGGGTCAGCCCGCGTGAAATTGCCGCGTTTTGTGCGTAAACTTGCAACGAATCTATCCAGCCGGGAACGTTCGATGACCCAGCCTTCATTCCTGACCCACGAGGTGTTCAACCAGTCGCCGCCGTTTGAAGACGTCGACCTCTTCACATTGGACCGGCCGCTGGTGGAGGCGGTTGCCGCCAATGGCGGCGCTTCGGCGCAAGAGGAATTGTCCGAGTTCGGACGGCACTGGGGTTCGGCTGCGATGGCCGCACGGGGCCGTGCCGCCAACGAGAACACCCCAAAACTGCGAACGTTTGATTCCCGTGGCGTCAGGCGCGACGAAGTCGAGTTCCATCCGGCCTATCACGAGCTGATGGCGCGCAGCGCCCATGCCGGCATCCACAATTCGACCTGGACGGCCGACGGAAAACCGGCCGGAGGTGCCGCTGAGGTCGTGCGCGCCGCGAAATTCTATATGGCCGCCCAGGTCGAGACCGGTCATCTCTGTCCCATCACCATGACGCGGGCGTCGGTGGCGGCACTGGCGGCGCAGCCGGAGTTGCTGGCCAAGACCATGCCGGTAATTGCGACCCGCGCCTACGATCCTTCTTTCGCGCCGTGGTGGACCAAGCGCGGCATGACGCTTGGCATGGGCATGACCGAGAAGCAGGGCGGCACCGACGTCCGCTCCAACATGACGCGCGCGGTGCGCGAGGCCGACGCCTATCGCATCACCGGGCACAAATGGTTCATGTCGGCGCCGATGTGCGACGCCTTCCTGGTGCTGGCGCAGGCCGATGAAGGCTTGACCTGCTTCTTCATGCCGCGCTTTGCGCCGGACGGATCGGTCAATCAGATCCAGTTCCAGCGCCTGAAAGACAAGCTCGGCAACCGCTCCAATGCCTCCTCGGAGGTGGAATTCACCGGCGCCTATGGGATGCGCGTCGGCGACGAGGGCAAGGGCATCCGCACCATTATCCAGATGGTGCAGTTGACGCGGCAGGATTGCGCGATTGCTTCCGCCGGCCTGATGCGGTCGGGGCTCGCGCATGCGCTGCATCATGCCCGCCATCGCCGCGTGTTCCAGAAACATCTCGCCGATCAGCCGCTGATGCAGGCGGTGCTCTCCGACATGGCGCTGCATGTCGAAGCCTCGATTGCGCTGGTGATGCGGCTGTGCCGCTCGTTCGACCGCGCGCCGGATGACCCGAACGAAGCAGCCTTCATGCGGCTGTTGACGCCGGCGATCAAATACTGGGTCTGCAAGAGCGCGCCGGGATTTTTGTATGAGGCGATGGAGTGCCTCGGCGGCAACGGCTATGTGGAGGAGGGCATTTTGGCGCGGCACTTTCGGGAGTCGCCGGTCAATGCGATCTGGGAAGGCTCGGGCAATGTGATGTGCCTCGACGTGCTGCGGGCGCTGTCGCGCGAGGCTGACTCGGCATTGGCCGTGTTGCGCGAACTGACCGACGAAACCAAGGGCTTGCCGGGTGCAACCGACGCGGTCGGCTTCGTCGGCAAGGCATTCCGCCGGCCGGATAGCGAGCGTGTGGCGCGACTGGCGGTCGAAAAGCTGGCGCTGCTCGCGGCGAGCGCCGCCCTTAAAGGGGTGTCGCCACGTCATGCGGAATTGTTCGCAATCACCCGGCTTGCCCGGAATCACGCCAGCATGTACGGCGCCGTCGATCTCGCCGCCGACGATGTCAGGGGTTTGCTGGAGCGGGCGCTGCCGTGACGCCCATTTATCCGTCATGGCCGGGCTTGTCCCGGCCATCCACGTCTTTGCCGCGGCGGAGCGTAGAAAGACGTGGATGCCCGGCACAAGGCCGGGCATGACGACAACCAAAACCTGAAAGCCTTTAATGGATTCCCTCAATTCCGAAGTTTCCGCCGCGGCCGCCGCCGTCATCCGCGACCGATCCCCGCCACGGATCTGGAAATTCTGGGGCACCGCGCTGTGGGGCCTGTTCATCTTTGCCGCGATGTTTGTCGGCCAGATCGCCGTGGTCGCCTGGTTCGTCCTGCGGCGGGGCGGACCGATCGACGTGGCCGCCGCCATCTACGTCGTCGGCGGCGGCGTGACGATTTCACTCTCGGTGATGATGGGATTACCCGCCGTTCTCGCGGCGCTTTGGATCGCCATCCGCGTTTCGCGCACGCCCTTTACGGACTATCTCGCGCTGCGCTGGACCTCGTGGAGCAATCTTCTGATCGGCATCGGCGCGCTGTTTGTCCTGGTGATGGGCTGGGACCTGCTGTCCCGCGCGACCGGCCGAGAGGTCGCGCCCGGATTCATGACCGACGTGTTGAAATCGGCGAGCGCAGATGGCGCGCTATGGCTGCTGGTGCTGGCCTTCTGCGTCGCCGCGCCGATATCGGAGGAATTGTTCGCGCGCGGCTTTCTCTACCGCGGCTGGTCCCAATCGTTTCTCGGGGTCCCCGGTGCCATCCTGCTGTCGTCGCTGGTGTGGACCTCGCTGCATCTGCAATACGACTGGTTCTTTTTCGGCGAAGTGTTTTCGATCGGGCTATTGCTCGGTTATCTCCGCTATCGCTGCCAATCGACCTGGCTGACCATCGTCGTGCACGGCCTCAACAATCTCGCCGCGACGCTGCAGAGCATGTGGCTCGCAGGGACATCGTAAGCCAAAGGCCACCAGCGCAATCGCGATCGGCATGGTCCTGCCGCGAGGATGGTCTGCAGCGTGAGCCCTGCAAGGGCGCGTCGCCGCCCATCTGCCGGGCCAGCACATAGGCGCTCGATGACGCCGGCACCGCCGAGCAGACTGCCACCACCACGAGATTCTGATCTGACACGCCAATGAGCGCGCCTGGAACGATACCCATCGTCAGCGATACCCGGGCGTGTCGCGCAGTTTCGCCAGCCGATCGAGCGCGCCCTGCAGGATGAAGATCGCGGCGTGCTCGTCGATCACCTCCGCGCGCCGGGCGCGGCTCATATCCAGCCCGATCAATTCGCGCTCGACCGCCGCAGTCGAGAGCCGTTCGTCCCACAACGCAATCGCAAGATCGGTGAGTTTGGAGAAATTGCGGGCAAACGCGCGCGTCGATTGCGCCCGCGGTCCCTCGCTGGCGTCCATGTTGATGGGCAGGCCGAGCACGAAGCCCACCGCATTGCGTTCGGCTGCTATCGCGAGCAGGCGCGCCGCGTCTGACCTGAAGGCCTTGCGCTGGATGGTCTCGACCCCGGTCGCGAGCCTGCGGTCGGCATCGGATACCGCGACACCGACGGTCTTGGTGCCCAAATCAAGCCCGATCAGCGCGCCGCGTTCAGGCCAGTGCGCGGATGCGTCGATTAAAGGCAGAATGAGGGCAGCCATGGTCCCGCATACCACGCACCTTGTCGGTCACGCAAAGCCGGATCGCAGCAAAATCTGCCAACCGCTGACCTTCCGTGCCGACTGCCGCGCGAGCAAGAGCACCATCACGATGCCAAATCGATAGCGCCCTTCTTTCACGGCACCAACAACGGCAACGACCGATATCCCTCTCAAAATTCTGCGTGAGCCCTTAACGAAAATACCGAAACCGGTCCGCGGTCATGATTATACGCTGGATTGTTGAAAAGCTGGTAGTCGAAGGTCAGCGTCGTCCACTTGTCGAAGCTGTAGGCGTAATACGCTTCAAGAACATTTTCGCGCCGATAGTTGAGACGGCCGTCACCGATCAATATCCCGAGACCGCCCGCTTCGAAATACGAACGGGCATCGGGCGACAGGCCTTCGGTCACTCCGGCAATACCGATCCTGTCATTCGGGCGCCCCCAGGAGGTTCCTTTCAACACCCCGCCGAACGAAAAGCTGTTGCTGACATCGGTCCATCCGATGATTTCGACCAAACCCGGACTCCAACTCGCCCGCGAAAAGACGCCAAAATCTTCGGTGATCGCCTGCTCGGCGCTGACAACAATGCCGTAATTGGTGCGGACCTGACGAGTCAGCGTGATGTCGGGATAGTCGGGAGACGTGATTGGCAGAGCAAGCGCTTCCGAATAGCTGCCCATGTTCGCGCGATTGACCCACCCAAAGAATCGAAGCTTGCCGGCTTTCGAGAACAGCGAGTAGCGCAGCTCTAGTTCGGCGGCATACTCTCCCCGCTCGGGAGCGTGCCGGTCGAAATAATTGCTGTTCGATTGGTCGGGCACCAGAAAGTATCCGAATCTGAGTGCCCATTGCTCTTGATTCAACTCGGTGACCGCGCCCCACGTCCAGCTCAGCTTGTCCATGGTCCAGTCGTAGGAGCCGTTTCCGTAGATATTCCAGTTCAGAAATGTTGTACGCGGATCATTGGCGAAGCTGTTACCGCCGAAGAAATCCGTCACCGCGAACTTGCCTGCCGTGACGGTGATCCGATTGATGTCTTGCTTGCCGGCGATTTGATTTGGACCATCTTCAATGGTTTCCTGCTCACCGCCAAGGCCGAAGGTCTGCCGGATAAACAGCCTTGCCATATTGGATCGCGGTACCGGGAAACTCGATTTCTGGGCTTCTCCATTTGGGAAGGCGGCGAGGCCGCTAACATTGCTGAGGCCGAAACCCTGCATCAGCTCGGGATTGGCATAGAACTCTCCGCCCTCCCACAGACGTACGCCCAGGAAGGCCGTCGCACTGCCCGTGTTTTGAAACTGAGGGGCCCCGGTAAGGCTCTTCGGGCCTTCATAGGGTGAATTGAAACGCGGATAGCCCTGGCCAACCAGAGTGATTTGTCCGTGGACATTCCAGTCGTTGAGCACACGCGCTGCAGGCGTCGCTTGGTCCAAGGCTAGCGTGTCCGCGCTGGACGAACCTAGTTTCCAATTCAGACCGACACGCAAACTGTGCAAGTCGAATTTTGACTCGACGCGTGTGCCGGACAGGAAGATGGCGTCCGTCGCTGCGAATTGGTCGTGCATATATTCGAGCCTTGCCGACCAGCCCGGCGACAGCGCAAGCTCTGCTCCAATGCCTGCCGTCCAACCCGAGCGGGTGCGGAGGATTTTCTCCTCGTCGCTCAGGCTACCCGGGGTTTGAATGAAACGCGCTTGGGACCACGAATACCCTGCAGTGCCATAGACCAACAAGCGATCGAATGCATAACCGACGCGCCCGCGCAGCCTGCCGACGTAATCGAGTTTTTCGTTTACGGCAGTGTTGCCGATCGCCGGTTTCGTCCAGATGATATCGTCAGTCTGGAGAAAATTTGGAAACGACATATCGGCTTCGACGCCGATCAGCCAATTACGGGAGAGCATGTAATTGTAGCCGGCCTGGACGCCCAAATGGAGCGCTCCAAACGAGCCGCTTGAGTTGGCGTCGGATAGGATGTCAAAATTGCCCCGGCTGTAGCCGAAATGGCCTCCCAGATAGAAGCCCGACCAATCGTGGTTCGCCGCGGCCATCTTGGCCTTGGCGGGCACGACAATGGGTGTGTCGGCCGACAGTGCCGGGCTGGCGCTCATTGGCAGAGCCACTGCAATGGCCACAAAAGATAAATAGCCCCTCCCGCAGTGCATCAGCGCTGGCCCCACCCCAAGCTGCGATAAAGGCCAGCAATCCTGTCGTAATTTCTGAAAGGAGGTTGCCGCGCTTCGTGCATGGCCGAGAAACCTAGCAATTCCTGGATGGGGTTGCCGATTGGCCGCGCGAAATAGCGCCACATCGGCCGACCGTTTTAAACACGCAGATTGAAACTGTACGCAAGGCCTGTCATCATTGCACTGGCAAATGCAGTCTATCTGAAACTGCAGATTCAAAGGGAGGCGAGCATGAAACACACGGCGATAGTTGCAAGCATTGCTCTATCGATCTTGGCACTGTTGGGTAACTTGGGTGTCGCTCACGCGCAAGCCGATTGCAAGACGTTAGTGAAAGCGTCTCCCTTCGGTCCTGACGATCAGACTGGAGCTACCAACCGCGTCACTGCAGCCGTGACCAAGGCTGCCGCAGCGGAAATCCAGACCGGCGCTGTCATTCCCATGGCCTTCAATCTGGTCGACGGCGTGCCTCTATTCGGCACCCGGTTCACCAAGACCATATTGACGAGCGCCGCGCTCGTTCCCGGCGCCGAATACGGCAAGAATAAACTGACCTATATGGAAGACACCTACCTCAGCCAGAGCCACGTCGGTACGCATATCGACGGAATGGGCCACATCGGCATCATGGATTGCTACTACAATCAGACGCCGATGGGTAAGTTTGTCACCCAGAACTCCATCAAAAAGCTGGGGCTTGAAAACCTGAAATCCTTTGCGACGCGCGGCGTGGTGCTCGACATGGTCAAGGTGTTCCAGGATGCCGGCAAGCTGAAAACCAATCCCGCTTGCCGGACACCGTGTCTCGACGGCGGCACGGTTATCACCGATGCCGACATCCAGGCTGGCCTGAAAATGTACAATGTCACGCTGCGAGAGGGAGATGTGGTGTTCCTGCACACCGGCTGGGGCGACCTGTTCCAGCAGTTTCCCGCGCAGAACGCCACCTACAACAAGGCGGCACCCGGCATCGGCAAGGCCGCCGCGGCGTGGCTGGTCGGCCAGAAGGTGGTGGCAGTCGGGACTGACACATGGGTGGTTGAAGTGATCCCCGGCGAGGACACCACGGAAGCCTTTCCGGTGCACGCGATGCTGCTTACGGATAACGGCATCCACATCATCGAGAACGTTCGTACCGACCTGATCGCCGCCGAGGCTGCTAGCAGCAAGCGCGCGACCTTCTTTCTCTCGATGACGGTCCCGAAGGCGGTGGGCACGACTGGCACCTTCGTCAATATCGAGGCAATCAGGTAGCGTGCCTGGATCGGACTTGACTGAACAGGATCGTATGATGGCGCTTCATCTGAAGCGCCGTCATTTCCTGTTGGCCACCCTCGCGATCATATCATCGGCTCGCGCAACCAAGGCCGAACCTCGGCGCTTCCGCGTGGCTTTTGCCAATCTGAACGAGGATCCGGGCGCGCGGATCGACGGCCTGGGGTTCACCGGCGCGGAAATCCGCCTCAGTTTCGAGCTCGCCTCACGCGCCTTGCCCCTGGACATGATTTACTACGACAATGGCGGCGACGCCGAGAAGGCAGTCGCCAACGCCAAGGATGCAGTCTCCCGCAAGGTCGACTTGTTGATTGAATATAGTTCGGATGCGGGAGCGAACGCCGAAATCGCCCGCGAGCTAAGCGCGGCGGGTGTGCCGGTGCTAGCGGTGAATTATTCCATTCCGGGTGCGCCGCTCTACGCAGCCGATCATCACGGGGCTGGCCGGATTGCGGGCCAAGCCCTGGGAAAATTCGCCAAGGAGAACTGGTCCGATCAGAGCCTCGTCGCTGCGATTCTTGGCGACGTCTCTGACCCGAGCCCGTCCATCGCCGCTCGCATCCAGGGTGTGACGGAAGGGTTGAAGCAAGAGCTGCCCGACCTGTCACCGGCACGGTTGGACAGCGCCGGCCATCCGGTTCGAGCCGGGGGCGTGCTCGCCAAATTTCTTGCGGCGCAAACCAACCGCAAATTGCTTGTGGCTACGCTCGATGATGCCACCGCCCTCGCGGCCAAATCGGCAGTTGAAACGGCCCGGCGTATCAGCGATTGCGTCATTGCAAGCCAAGGCGCCGACCGCAGCATCCATGGCGGCGCGAGCGAGAAAAAGGAGATCGATCCCGCCAATCGCGGCAGCATCGTTCTGGGCTCGGTCGCTTATTATTTCGACCGTTACGGCTATGAGATCCTGCCAATCGCGTTGCGAATGTTGCGAGGCGAGCAGGTGCCGGCGCAAACCTCGACCAAACACGTCCTGATTTCCGCGAAGAACGTGTTTGTCGAATATCCGCCGTATGACATGAACTAGTCTAGCGTCAACTCCCCGGCGGCCCATAATAATAGATACCGTTCTGCCCGCCTTCTGGATTGGCCATGGTGGCGAACGTCAAGCCGCCATTGGCGCCGGCAGACGTGACGGAGTTGAGGGCGAAAGCGGGAAGGACGCCGCCGTTGGGCAAGCGGTCTCCGACCATGGCGATCCGACGTATGGCTCCGGGATTTCCAAAATAAATGCCCAGCGGACCGGGACCGTCATCGACGGCGGCCACGAAGGCGATGGCAGCGCCGGGGCCGAAATTGGGCCAGGGCCCGAAAGCGGCAAAGCGGCCGCCGCCCGGCGCTGCCTCACCTGTGACCGCCAATTGCGTCAAGCCGCTCGCAGTGGCAACCACCAATGCTTCGGACGCGGCGCTCGAACCCAGATGCGCGACGAAGGCAATATTGTCGTCATCATCAATGGCGGCCCGCTCCGAAAAGCGCACCAGCATCGCGCCTCCGGGGCCGATCTCGCCCGCTCCGACCACTAGGCGCAATTCGCTCGTGCCCACGACAAAAATTCCGCCAAGTACTGCCCCCCGCTCGATGACCGCAGGGAAGGCCACCGCGCCCTTGTTGTTAATTGCGGGAAGACCGAAGCGGTCAAAGGTCCCGCCGCGCGGGGTTGGATCGCCACCCGCCACGAGCTTACGCAACACGCCGTCACTATAAAGATAAAGCACCTGCAGCGTTTCCCGGCCTCGCCTGACTGTTCCAACAAAAGCAATCTGATCCCGATTGTTAAGCACCGGCGCATCGAATTCTATGAAGGTGCCGTTTGGCACACCGGGCGCGTCACCCCCGCTCAGCGCGATTGGCTTGATGCGGCCATCGGCTGCGAGAAAGATCCCCTCGGTAGCGCGAGCGCCGGCAACGGCCGCGCCAAAGGCGACTTTGCCCGTATCGTTCAGTGCCGGGAGTGGATGCCGCGCAAATTCGGACAGCACGCCGCCTCCCGGTACCGCATCGCCGACCGCCGCTGCTTTTACAACTCCGGAGGCGCTCGCAAGGAAAATGCCTTCCGCCACCTTGGCGCGCGCGACGCTTGCGTAAAAGACAACCTGGCCACGATTGTTAACCGGCGCAACGATGGGCTGGGAGCCCACGTCAAACCGGTCGAACCTACCGCCTCCGGGAGCGGCCTGTCCGGAAGCGACGACGAGACGCAGCGCAGGTACCGCTGGAGGTGCCGAGGGTAGCTCAGCCTTGCGGGCGGGTTCCGACAGGCTAGCCCACAAGACGGCGATGGCCGCCGAAAGGCGACCGTCGGGAGATACCCATTTCCATCAATTCTTCATCATACCGGCCTTGAGCGTCGCTACGTCATGACGAAGCATCTTGAGGTAAGTGTCGGCATCTCCGCCCGGCTTCGAAAGCGCATCGCCATAGAGGGTGCCGCCGATCGAGGCGCCGGTTTCGGTTGCGACCTGCTGCATGGCGCGGGGGTCCGTGATGCTGTCGAGGAACAGCGCATGAATGCCTTCCTGTCGGATTTGTTGCGTAAGACGCGCCAGCTCAGCCGCGGACGGTTCGCTGTTGTTTGTCCAACCATTAATCGATAGCAGTGTAATGCCATACGCCTTGGCCAGATATTGCAGCGAATCGTGAGAGGCGAGGACGCGCCGCTTTGCCGACGGCAGAGCAGCGATCTCGGCTTTGGCCCAGGCGTCGATGGCTTGCAGTTCCTTGATGTAGGCAGCCGCTCGCGTGCGATAGTCCGCAGCATTGGCGGGATCGCCTTTGGCCAGGGCTGCGGCGATGTTCCTGACGTAAATGACACCGTTCTTGGGGTCGAGCCAGGCATGCTGGTCGATCTCTTCTTCGGCGGATTTGCTCCGCGGCGCGCGCTCCTCAGTAGAAGTGAACGTTTTCGCACCTCTGCTTACGACGATTTTAGTGCCGCTGAACTTGACCTGCTTGAGCAGAGGTTCGAGCCAGGGTTCGAACTCGTCGTTGAGATCGTTCATGAAGACGATCTTGGCTTCGGCGACGCTCTTGCCGTCCGCCAAGGATGGCTTGAAGAGCTCGGTATCGCCGGCCGGTCCGACCAGGGTGACAAGATCAACCCGATCGCCGGCAACGTTTGCGACCATATCGCCGATGACGCTGAACGTCGCCACCACCTTGATCCTCTCGGCAGCCTCGGCCACGCCGCCGCTCAGCAATATCGCAACACCGGCAAGAACAAACCGGAACCGCGCGCGAATTGAATTGTTACGTTTCATCATTCGCTAAAGCCCTTGGGTTTGAATCGCATCCGGCCTGCAGCCAGCAGCGACATGCCGTAAATCGCCCCTGCACCCATCACGATCGCCGGGCCGGAGGGCAGTTTCGCGTAATAGGAAACGAGGAGCCCTGCAAGGGCCGCGGCCATGCCGATGAACGTTGCAAGCGCGATCGTCGGCCACACTTTCCGGGTCCAGCAGCGCGCCGCGGCTGCTGGCAGGAGCATCGGCCCTATCGCAAGCAACGTGCCAAAGGCCTGGAAACTGGCGACGAGATTGAGAACCACAAGGGTGATGAAAACGGCGCGGAACGCTCCGCCGCCACCTCCGACCGCGCGCAGGAACGCCGGGTCGAAGGCTTCGACCGCCAAAGGGCGATAGAGCGCGGCAACGACGAGCATCGTCACGCTGCTGATGCAGGCGATAAGCACCAGCACCTTCAGGTCGACCGCAAGCACGGTGCCGAAAAGAACGTGCATTAAATCCGCCTGGCTGCCCCGAGCGGCGACGATTAAGACCCCGAACGAGAGCGATACAAGATAGAAGGCGATCAAGCTGGCGTCCTGGCGCTGCGGCCTCGTCCGTACTGCAAGCGCGGCCAGCCCCGCTACGGCAAGGCCGGTTAGCAGACCACCCAGAGTCAGGGCTGCCAAGGAGTAACCGGCGTAAAGAAACCCCAAAGCCGCGCCCGGCATCACCGCGTGCGACAACACATTTCCGTCCAAGCTCTCGTGTCGCATGAGCAGAAGTGTGCCGATAGGCCCGTTCGCCAACGCGAGAGCGAAGCACGCGACGAGCGCGACGCGCATGAAACCGAATGTCTCGAATGGACCGATCAGAAGGCCGAAGAGCTGTCCACTCATGCTGTTCGTCCAATGCGACCGCCCTGCGGCGGGCCGAGCGCTTTTTGGGCGCGGGCAAGATTCTCGGCCGTTAGCGACGCCGAGGTGTCGCCCCAGGCGATGGGCGCGCGCGCCAGGAGCAGCGTCGAGGGGAAATGTTGACGCACCTGGTCGAAGTCATGCAGCACCGCGACCACGGTTCGCCCTTCTTCCCGCCAGCGTTGCAAGAAATGCAGCAGGTCCTCGGTCGTGCTGTTATCCAGGGAAGCAAAAGGCTCATCGAGCAAAATGACGTCGGCGTCCTGCAGGAGCAACCGCGCAAACAGAGCCCGCTGGAATTGACCGACGGAAAGTTCGGCGATCTGCCGATCCATCACGGTCACGAGACCGACGGCCGCGACCGCCTCGTAGACGCTGGCGGCGAGGTGCAGCGGAGGCTCGCGGACCGAACCGAAGTTTCGCCAATCGCCGAGTGCCACGAGTTCGGCGACCGTGATCGGAAAGTCGCGATCGAGTTGATCCTGCTGCGGCAGATACGCCAGGCGATGGCGCGCAAGAGCGGGACAAATGACCTCGCCGGCCGCAGGCCGAACAATCCCGGCAAGCGCTTTCAGGAGCGAACTCTTCCCGGCTCCATTTGGGCCGATGACGGCCGTCGGGCTCGCGGGCGCAAATTTACCGGTCAAGCCCTCAAACGCGTATGTTTCGCCATAGCGCACAGCAAGATTGTGAACCGCGATCCCTTCCGCTCCGCACCGACCGAGTCCGTCGGACGCGCTGGGATCGTAGCCGCTATCAAGATAGCGGCCGAAGGCAGCTTGCGCATTATCGCCCAGCGCCGCGAGCGAAACGGCGAGTGATTGCCGGAGAGGTGCGGTGGCAGCGCGCACCTGCCTGACCATGTCGGATAATGACCGACGTCGCCGATCGCGATCCGAAGAATTCGCCATTACACGTCCGGGTGAAGGAATGCCGCAACCGTGCAGGCAGTCTAGGGAGCGTAGTTGGGAGGGTCAATCCTGCGACATTTGTCGCTTTGAGGACCTCGTGAGGGGCGCATCGCCTCGCTGGCGGTGGCCGTCATCGGTACCCACTGGTTGGTCGAACGCATCTTTGTCGGCTGGGGTGAGGGGGCAGGCAGCGCCCAGCGCCAAATCGATTTGTTACGGAAATACGGCAGAGGAATTTTTGCGCGCGGGAACGACAACGCGATCCGACTATCCCAAGCAAGGATGAATTCAAACTGTTCGCATCCGATCAAGCGTTGGCCGGACGACGGCTGCCGGTGAGCGCCTGTTCGGACTGCTCGCCATTGCCTTTGGCATCGCAGTCCATCCAAGTGTTGACGTGGCGGTTGTTGTTGGCTAGCGTGTCACACTTAGGTAGTATGGCGACTTGATCCATTTTTTTACGTGCGGCGAATTGCGATGGAAGACCGCAGCGCGCAAGCGCTGCGTTACAGAAAAATGACGGAGAGATTTCGCGCAACGGAAGGACCGAGAAGGTTAAGTATTTCAAGCAAGATGAATTCTAAATATTCGCGGTGAGCCCATTGGCCTGTTCGGTTTGTGCGTGGGTTGGATCTACGAATTTCTCCAGAAACAGGTTGCCAGGCGGGCGGAAACGCGCCGCGCGTTTCGCGCCGTCGGCCGCCTTCGAAGTTTTGAGCGCTACGTTCTCGCCATTTGATTGGAGACAGCGATGCTAATCAAGCCCTCCCTCATTGCGATCTCGGAACAACGCTTCAAACAAGCCGATTTCTCCCCCGAAGCGTTGAACCGGAAACTCGGCGATGGTCCGATCCCGATGACGGCCGAGCAAAAGCAGCGCCGCCAGCGTCAACTCCTCCAGCAAACCGATGATGCGCTATCGGTGCAGATCGGCCTCGAGCGGATCATCAATGGCAATGATCTCGACAGCATCAACTACCTGGCCAAAGGCACGTTCGCCTCGCGCTCGGTATGCCGCATCCAACTCAAGGATGCGCGCTCGAATCTGGTCGGCTACGCGTCGGGTTTCCTGATCGGCCCGGGCCTGTTGATGACCAATCACCACGTATTTGGCAAACCTGCCGATGCTACGAATTCCATCGCCGACTTCGACTACGAGTTGGACACCGCCGGTATGGAACGCCAGCCCGTCAGGTTCGCGTTCGAGCCGGACAAGCTCTTCTACACGAATGACAAGCTCGACTATTCGGTTGTCGCCGTGGCTCCGGCCTCCCTGTCCGGTGCACGGGCGCTGTCTGACTGGGGGTGGCTGCCCCTGAATGGCGAGCCCGGCAAGGGCGACCCGGGCGAATATCTGACCATCATCCAGCATCCCGGCGGGGAACTGAAACAGATATGCGTCCGAGAAAACAAGCTCCTGAAATATGCAGGAGATTTCGTCTGGTACCTGACAGACACCACTGCCGGCTCGTCCGGATCGCCGGCATTCAATCGGTTTTGGCAGGTCATCGCCCTCCACCATAGCGGCATTCCAAAAAAGGATCCGAAGGGCAACACCCTCACCAAGGATGGCAAGATCTGGGATTCGTCGATGGACGAAAGCCTGATTGACTGGATCGCCAACGAGGGCGCCCGCGTCAGCGCCATCGTCGCCGATCTCAAGGTCGCGGTGAGTTCTCACCCGCTCGTGAAGCCGGTGCTCGACCAACAGTCGCCGCCTGTACCGATCGCGACTGAAAAAGCCATGGTGCCGGCCAACGCCGCATTTTACGGAACCGACGTGTGGATCGAACAATCCGGCGACGCGACCTCGCTTGTGGTCCCGATCCGCGTTCCCATGCCTTTGTTCAAGAAGGAGCGCCTGGCCGCTCTGATTCCGCCCGCGCCGGTTCCAGATGTCACGCCAACTCTGCGGGCCATCAGCCCGGCTGGCGGGCCGCGCATCGGCGCGGCCACCGGCATGCTGATAGAGGCTGTGCATATCGACCAAAGCACGTTGGACTCGCGGCCCGGATATAAGGCGAACTTTATCGGCAATGGAAAATTTTCGGCGTCCATGCCGAAGATTCCGGCGTCCCTCAAATCCAAGGTCGCAACGCTGAAATCCAGTTCTACCCAATCCGAACTGAAATATTTCAATTACAGCGTGATCATGAACAAAGAGCGCAAGCTTGCCTTTTTCAGTTGCGTCAATATTGACGGCGGCAAACAACAGGATGTGGGCAAACGTGAGGGCGACTCCTGGCTACGCGACCCGCGCATCGAGGACGGATTCCAGATCGGCGATGAGTTCTACCGCAAGCAATCGACATTCGAAGCGGATCGAACCGCCAACCCGTTCGACCGCGGCCATCTCGTCCGCCGCCTCGACGCGACCTGGGGCGACACGGTCGCCGCAGCCAAGGAACATGGCGACGATTCCTTTCACTTCACCAATTGCTCGCCGCAATTCTTTTCATTTAATCAGGGCAAGCAATTATGGGCTGGTCTGGAGGACTATACGCGCGACGTCTTGTTGAAGGACGAAGAGAAAGGCATCGTGATGAATGGGCCGGTGTTCGATGGCCCCGACGCCAACGACGGCGATCTGCCGAACCCGTCGGGGCCATCGCACAAGGATCCGACCTTTGGCGGCGTCGCGATCCCCAAATATTTCTGGAAGATACTGATCACCAGGGGTAACGACGGCCTCAACGCGGCGGCGTTCCTGATGAGTCAGCGCAAGCTGATCATGGATATCGAGCGGATCAAGGAGGCGGAGATTCTCGAGAAGCTCTCCGCCGAGGATGTCCTCGTCTTTCAGGTCTCCATTGCGGATCTGACGAAACTGACGAAGCTCGACTTCGGCAATCTGGCCGAGGCCGATACCCACGAGGCGACCTCGGTAGGGCCACGCTTGATCGAAACTTACGACAACATTAGAATTTAGCGGCTGTTCAGCGCCGGCAGCGCCTGACGATCGCGACCTCAGCCAGAGAACCGGAGCGGGCTAACATACGTCAAAGTGCCTGCCGTTCGGGCTGGTCGAGACGGTCTGGGCCGTCGTAGCGCTGCGGCGCTGGATTGCCAGACGGCGGAGCATCGCATAGCTCTTCGGTGCCAAGGGTGCTAGCTAGGGCCATGCCCCCCTCCAAAGACGCCGACGCCAAATCCTTCACCACCTAATGAGCACACCATGTGGCCAGACCGCCGATTTCTCAACCTCTTCAAGACCGAATTTCCAATTGTGCTCGCGCCGATGGCAGGCGCGATGGACGCGGACCTCGTGATCGCGGCGGCGCAGGGCGGGGCGCTTGGGTCGCTGCCCTGCGCGCTGCTATCTGCGGAGAAGGCGCGCGAACAGGTCAATATCATCCGGCAGCGCGTCGCAGCGCCGCTCAGCATGAACTTCTTCTGCCACAAGCCTGTCGATGCCGACCCGGAGCGCGAAGCCGGCTGGAAGCAGCGGCTGGCCCCGTATTACAAGGAGCTGGGACTCGACCCCGCGGCGCCGTTCACCGCCGCCAACCGCGCGCCATTCGACGAAACCATGTGCGCGCTGGTGGAGGAGTTGAAGCCCGAGGTAGTGAGCTTCCATTTCGGCCTGCCGGAACAGGCGCTGCTGAGGCGCGTCAAGGCCGCCGGCTGCATCGTGATCTCGTCCGCGACCATCGTGAAGGAGGCGATCTGGCTCGAGGAGAACGGCGCCGATGCCATCATCGCCCAGGGCGCGGAGGCCGGCGGCCATCGCGGCATGTTCCTGACCGATAACATCGCCGAGCAGCCCGGCACGTTTGCCCTCGTGCCGCAGGTGGTGGATGCGGTGAAGGTTCCCGTGATCGCGGCCGGCGGCATTGCCGACGGGCGGGGCATCGCGGCGGCGTTCGCGCTGGGCGCGGCCGGCGTGCAAATCGGCAGCGCCTATCTGCGCTGTCCGGAATCGAAGGTGATCGCGCCGGCGCGCATAGCGCTTGCCCAGGCACTCGATGATTCCACCGTCATCACCAATGTCATGACCGGGCGCCCGGCGCGCGGGGTCGCCAATCGCGCAATGCGCGAGGTCGGGCCGATTTCTGCTGACGCCCCGGCCTTTCCCCATGCCGCGACCGCGCTTGCGCCGCTGAAGGCGGCTGCCGAAAAACTCGGCAAGGTCGATTTCACCAATCTCTGGGCGGGGCAGGCGGTCCGGCTGGGCCGCGAGATGCCGGCAGCGCAGCTGACCCGGGCGCTCGCCGGTGCGGCGCTGGCGCGGTTGAGCCAAATGGCGCGCTGAAGGGCGACGGCCGCTGTTGCGGCGCAAAACCCGCCTCTGCTATACGGCGGGCTGAATTTGTCGTTCAGAGGCCTATATAATGTCCGTCGATGCCGCCACCGTTCGCCGTATCGCGCATCTTGCGCGGATCGCGGTCACAGACGCCGAAGTTCCGCATCTGCAGGGCGAGTTGAATGCGATGCTGGCCTTCGTCGAGCAGCTGAGCGAGGTCAATATCGACGGCGTCGAACCGATGACCTCGGTGACGCCGATGGAGATGAAAAAACGCGCCGACGTGGTCGATGATGGCGACATCGCCGACGACGTGGTCCGGAACGCGCCGGCCAGCGAAAATCATTTCTTTCTGGTGCCGAAAGTCGTTGAATAGGAAATCCGATGTGTCTGCTCTGCGACGATGAAAAGGCCTATGCGGCCTATCTGAACTATCTCGACGCGATGGAGCGGCAGGGCAAGGCCGCCGACCCTGATAAGGCGATGGATGCCGTGCTCGATCAGCTCGAAGCCGACAACAAGGCAAATCACAGAAACGACGACCCGGCCAACGACAAGACGCTGTCACCCTTCTTCTGCAGCCCGGTTGATAAATGACCGATTTGACATCGCTGACCATCGCCGAGGCTCGAACCGGCCTCGCGAGCAAATCTTTCACGTCGCTTGAACTGACCGACGCCCACCTCGCCGCGATCGAGGCGGCGCGGGCGCTCAATGCCTTTGTCTGGCCAACACCGGACCAAGCCAGGACCATGGCGCGGCAGGTTGATGCAAAGATCGCCAGGGGCGAGGGCGGCCCGCTCGCGGGCATCCCCTTGGGGATCAAGGACCTGTTCGCCACCAAGGACGTCCGCACCACCGCATGCTCCAGGATTCTCGGCAATTTCGTGCCGCCTTATGAATCCACCGTGACCTCGCAGCTGTGGCGCGACGGCGCGGTCATGCTCGGCAAGCTCAACAATGACGAATTCGCGATGGGCTCGTCGAACGAGACCTCGTGCTTCGGTCCGGTGGTCAATCCGTGGCGGCGCGACGGCGCCAACACCACGCTGGTGCCCGGCGGTTCGTCCGGCGGTTCGGCCTCGGCGGTGGCGGCGCTGCTGTGCATGGGCGCGACCGCGACCGATACCGGCGGCTCGATCCGCCAGCCGGCGGCGTTCACCGCCACCGTCGGCGTCAAGCCGACCTATGGGCGCTGTTCGCGCTGGGGCATCGTTGCGTTTGCATCCTCGCTCGATCAGGCCGGGCCGATCGCCCGCACCGTGCGGGATGCGGCGATCCTGCTGCGCTCGATGGCCGGTCACGATCCCAAGGACACCACATCGGTCAATCGCGCGGTGCCGGATTACGAGGCTGCGATCGGAAAGTCCGTCAAAGGCATGAAGATCGGCATTCCCCGGGAATACCGCCTCGACGGCATGCCCGCGGAAATCGAAAAGCTCTGGACCGAAGGCGCTGACTGGCTGAAAGCCGCCGGCGCCGAACTGGTCGAAGTCTCGCTGCCGCACACCAAATATGCGTTGCCGGCCTATTACATTGTCGCGCCGGCGGAAGCCTCATCGAACCTCGCGCGCTACGATGGCGTGCGCTATGGCCTGCGGGTGCCCGGCCGCAGCGTCGGTCAGATGTACGAGAATACCCGCGGCGAAGGTTTTGGCGCCGAAGTGCGCCGCCGTGTCATGATCGGCACCTACGTGCTCTCGGCCGGCTATTACGACGCTTACTATCTGCGGGCGCAGAAGGTCCGCACCCTGATCAAGAAGGATTTTGAAGACTGTTTTGCCAAGGGCGTGAACGCGATCCTGACGCCGGCGACGCCATCGGCGGCATTCGGCGTCGGCGAAAAGGGCGCCGATCCCATCGAGATGTATCTCAACGACATCTTCACGGTGCCGGCGAACATGGCGGGGCTGCCCGGCATCGCCGTTCCCGCCGGCAAGGACGTGCAGGGGTTGCCGCTCGGCCTGCAGCTGATCGGCCGTCCGTTCGACGAGGAGACGCTGTTCTTGCTCGGCGAGGTGATCGAGCAGGCGGCGGGGCGGTTCACACCAGCGAGGTGGTGGTGAGCATGGCGGATTTCAGGGCCAGCCTGTCCGGCGCAGCGCCTGCGCCGGATCTTGACGCGCCGCTTGCCGCGCTGTGGTGGGCTGCCAAGGGCAACTGGGACCAGGCGCACAAGATCGTTCAGGATGAAGCGAGCGCTGATGCCGCCTGGGTCCATGCCTATCTTCATCGCGTCGAAGGCGATCTTGGCAATGCCGGCTATTGGTACCGGCAGGCGGGCAAACCGGCCGCGACCGGTGCTCTTGAAACCGAATGGGAGCGGATTACCTCCGCGCTGCTGGAGGCTGGACGCGCATGAGTGCGACAAACGGCACACTGATCAAAGGCGCCACTGGCGACTGGGAAATGGTGATCGGGCTGGAAGTCCACGCCCAGGTGATCTCGAAGTCAAAACTGTTTTCCGGGGCCTCGACCGAATTCGGCGGCGAGCCGAACAGCCATGTCTCGCTGGTCGATGCAGCGATGCCGGGCATGCTGCCTGTCATCAATGAGGCCTGCGTCCGGCAGGCGGTTCGCACCGGGCTCGGCCTCAACGCGCAGATCAATCGGCGCTCGGTGTTCGACCGCAAGAACTATTTCTATCCGGATTCGCCGCAAGGCTATCAGATCAGCCAATACAAGTCGCCGATCGTGGGCGAGGGCGAGGTGGTGGTCGAACTGCCAGGCGGCGACAGCGTCACCGTGGGCATCGAGCGGCTGCATCTGGAACAGGACGCCGCCAAGTCGCTGCACGACCAGAGCCCGACCATGTCCTATGTGGACCTCAACCGCTCCGGCGTCGCCTTGATGGAGATTGTCTCGAAGCCGGACATCCGCTCGTCCGAGCAGGCGAAAGCCTATGTGTCGAAATTGCGTTCGATCCTGCGTTATCTCGGCACCTGCGACGGCGACATGGAGAAGGGTTCCTTGCGCGCCGACGTCAACGTCTCCGTGCGCAAGCCGGGCGGCCCGCTCGGGACCCGCTGCGAGATCAAGAACATGAACTCGATCAGTTTCATCGGCGATGCCATTGAATATGAGGCGCGACGCCAGATCGAAATCCTCGAAGACGGCGGCGCCATCGATCAGGAAACCCGGCTGTACGATCCCAACAAGCGCGAGACCCGCTCGATGCGCTCCAAGGAAGAGGCGCATGACTACCGCTATTTTCCGGATCCCGACCTGTTGCCGCTGGAGTTCAGCGAAGCCTATGTCGCCGAGCTGAAGGCTAACCTGCCGGAATTGGGTGATCAACGAATTGTTCGGGCGGCTCAATAAAGAGGCCGGCAATATCGCGACCTCGCCGGTGTCGGCCGCGCAGCTTGGCGCCATCGTCGATCTGATCGGCGAGGGCACCATCTCCGGCAAGATCGCCAAGGACCTGTTCGAGATTGTGTGGCAGGAAGGTGGCGACCCGCGCGCGCTGGTCGAAACGCGCGGCATGAAGCAGGTCACTGATCTCGGCGCGATCGAGAAGGTGGTCGACGACATCATTGCCACCAATCCCGACAAGGTCGCGCAGGCGAAAGCGAAGCCGGCGGCAATCCAGTGGTTTGTCGGTCAGGTGATGAAATCCTCCGGTGGCAAAGCTGATCCGAAGGCTGTGAACGTCCTGCTCAAGTCCAAGCTCGGCATCTGAACGCCGCGCGATGTGACGCCTCGCAGCGCTCTCGCGCGCCGCGTCTTGCCGCGGCCGTTAACCATAAGCGGCGACGCATCGCGTGAGATGAGCGAGAGCGCCTCTCCGAATCGCGGACGGCGATTTTCGCAAAAACCAGTCTTGGCGAGCGCGGATGGGCCGCAAAGCCGGTCAGCGCGAAAAAATTTTTTTGTTGCCAAAAACCGCGACTCGGAGTCCGCGAGACGCGCTTTCAGACGACATCGCTCCGGCGCGTCGACTTCGATCGCGCGTCGATCGCTGAATGCATGAATAATGAAAAGGCCTGTGGCACAGGCGGTTCTTGTAATAACTCACAAACGCCGCGTCGGTTTTTCGCGCACTATTGGCATTGTGATGCGAATGGATCGTGGTGTTGTCGATGAAAGCGTGCGGTCCGCTCCCACCTCGCTGCATCAACACTTCCTTAAGCGGGACACTGTTTTTTTTGTTGCGTTGGTGTATTCGAGAGGGAGTGCATTTCGATTCCCGAGTGCACGCAGCAAGTAAAGCCATCTCACTACATTAGGAGGGCAACATGGCCAAGAAAGCTAAGAAGGCAAAGAAAGCGAAGAGCGCAGTGAAGAAGACTGCGAAGAAGACCCGCAAGGTCGCCAAGAAGAAGAAGTAAGTCTCGCTTTTTGCAAAAATTGCCGGCGGCTTGATGCCGGCGACGTCACGAGAGCCCCCGAGCAACGATTTGCTTTCTGAAAGCAGATTTTAAGTCAGACGGCTCTGGTCGACGAAAGAGGGTGTCGGCGAGACATCAGGTCAAACGGCTGGATCGACCTTTCGAAGAGTTCGCTCTCTAATAAAGAGTTGGCACTTGGAAACCGGTCCGGCAGGAGAAACAGGTTTTCTTCGTTCGGTGCGGATCGCAGTGGTCCGCAATTTCACCGGCGGTCTTTCGCCCAAGTGAAATCTGGTCCTGACGTGTTCGCCGACGCCCTCGTTCCCAAGACGAGGCTCTCGTTTCTGGAACGAGATTCGCTTCCGGAACGAGCATTCCCGTTCCCCCGCCGGAGCGGATGGTGCCCGGCATCTGCATTTCCCAATTTGAGACAGTCGTCCTGATCGTCCACGGCGCCAGAACTTGTGCCAAGGGCCGAGTGCTCCTGGCATGGGCCTCGGCAGGCCGCGGCAGTTCCCAGCAGTCGTCGCCGCGAAAGCAGGCGATCTCGCCGACCCGGCGGCGGGCATGATGACTGAGAACGAGGGGCGACTGCCTTGCCCGTTCCAGACGTGATGGCATCCGCGCCAATGGTTATCATTCCGCGAAATCGCAGGGTAAACCGAATTCCGCGACGGCTCACAAACCCGCATGAAACGGGCATTTCTGCGATGTCGAGGCGATCCGCCCAAACCACGCGTTTACGCCCCGTTCATCGCGATGCTTAAACTGCCCTTCAAATTTGATTGGTCATGATCATCCCGACAAGCCGGCAAACGGCGTCGGGATAACGGGACGTTTTGACGGCGGACGGGAGCCGCGCTCGGGCAGGGCGGTAAAAAACAACAAGGGGATAGACAGATGTTTCAGGGGCATATCGATCTGGAGACGGCAACGGCGGTGGAAGCAAGTGCTGTTCCCGACGTGCTGTTCGAGCGCGGCCTGTATTGGGCCAGCGGACGTTCCGGCGTGGTCAACCTGGTCGCGGCACATAAATGGTTCAATCTCGCCGCCCTGAAGGGCCGCACTGACGCCATTGGGCTCCGCCGGGAAGTCGCCGCGATGATGTCCGAGGCCGAGATCGCCGCGGCCCAGCGTGAAGCCCGGGCCTGGATGACGGCACGCTAGACCAAGACTGGCGGCGAGAACGCCACGCCTGGCGCGAGAAGGCCGGCTCGCGAGCCGGCCCGGCGAAGTCCGTCCACAACACCCAGGCGCGCTCTGGGATCGGCTATAGCGAAGGCCAGGTCCAGTCCGGCGGCGTGCCGTTCCTGACGACGGTTTCGCCGAGATGCTTCTCCAGCACGATCTGCCTGCAATCGGCATGGGCGTCGAGTGCGGCAACCAGCGCCGCGGAATGTGAGACCACCACGGCCTGCGACCGCTTCGACGCTTGCGCGATCAGACGCGCCAGCGGCGGCAACAAATCCGGATGCAGGCTGGTTTCGGGTTCGTTGAGGATCATCAGCGCCGGCGGGCGCGGCGACAGCAGCGCGGCAACCAGCAGAAGGTAGCGCAGCGTGCCATCCGACAACTCGGCGGCCTTGAGCGGGCGCAGCAGGCCGTGCTGGTGCATTTCGAGTTCGAAATATCCCTCGATGCTGGTCACCTCGACGCGCGCGCCGGGGAATGCATCGGCGATGGCGAGGTCCATTTCTTCGGCCGCTCCGACTTCCCGGATCGATTGCACCGCCGCCGCCAGATCCGATCCGTCGGCCGCCAGCACCGGGGTGTAGGTGCCGATTTGCGGTTTGCGCGAAGGCGCGTCGAGGTCGGCACGTAAATGATCGTAAAACCGCCATTCCCGCATCCTCTCCCGCAGGATCAGCAGTTCGACGGCGTGGTAGGGATCGGCGCAATGGGTCATCATGCTGTCGAATGAATCGAGCTGCTGATGGACCTGCAGCCACTCGCCCTTGTTGTTCCGAATGCGAACACCGGGACCGATGCGCAGCGCAAATGCATTTGTCCGCTCCAGCCGCTCGCCGGTCCATTGGCTTTCGATCTTGATTTCCGGATCGCTGGAAAATTTCGAACGCGAATCCGGCAGCGGAAGCCCGAGATCGATAGCGTAGCCGTAATCCTCACCTGAAAATCCGAGCTTCAGGCTGATCGGATTCTTGCGTGCCACGCCCTGAACCGCTGCGGTGCCGGCTTTCATCGCCCGCGACAATATTTCAGGGCCGGCCCACAATGTCGATTGCAGTCCGCCCTCGGCGGCCAGTGATTGAATGATCCGGCCTTGCGCGATGTCGGCCAGCAGTTTCAGCGCACGATAGAGGCTGGATTTGCCGCTGCCATTGGCGCCGGTCACGATATTGAGCGCGCCAAGCGCTACCCGGACCTCGCGCAGGGATCGATAGCCGGAGATCGCAAGTCTGGTTATCATGGCTACCTGGATCGATGGCGCTGCGGCTGATTGTCTGGCGTCTCATTAGTTATGAGCAGAACGAGGGCGTCAATTCCCAAGGGATAAATGGCGAAGTGATCGGGGAAGTTGAACCGGGCATCGCTGCTATTTCGCAACCATGCCTCGAAACCAGGTTCTCTGGCGCTTGATCGCGGGGTTACCGAACCGCAAACGGGGCTTGCCACGCCGAAGCGCAAGCGAAGGCGGGTGGCGGAGACGGAGGGATTCGAACCCTCGATAGGGCTTTACAACCCTATAACGGTTTAGCAAACCGCCGCCTTCAGCCACTCGGCCACATCTCCGTAAGGCCGATATGCCCGACGCGCGGGCGAGCCGCAAGCAGATTTCAAGCCGCCGAATTCCGGGCGATTTAAACGACTTGGACAGCCCATTGGCAATCCGCGCTGCGGCCGGGCGTCCGGGTTGTTCACCTTTTAGAGGTGCATCTGTACTGGGAACGTCGCGCCGGGAGCGCAGACCAGACAACGCATCGTGTCGGGATTGTTCGCGCTGCTATCGTCATGATCTGAAACAAAATGTGCGATGTGCAGCGAGTTCCGTCGCGATCGATTACACGGACTAAATGTCGCAAATTGCAGTTCCAGGATCGAAATCGCGACTCTCTGATGGTGCAGAATCTGCTCGCACTAACACCCTTGCAAAAACGGCTGCAGTGGTAGGGTCCGAAGCGGTTCCTTTATTGCTTGTGCAGAAGTGTTCGGTAATTGTGTCGATGCGACGGAGGGGGGCATCCCGAGGTCGTCCCGTTAGGTGGTTCGCTTAAGTCCCTCGCGTTGAGCGGGAGTGTCCGAAGGCGCGAAGCGACTAAGCGGGTTTTAAGGGACAAGGGAACCAACCTAGGGTGTTTCACCCAGCGGATCCGGAACCTTCCCTACAGAGCAACTGGAGGTTAACATGAAGATGGTTAAGAGCCTTATCCTCGGCTCAGCGGCGGGTCTTCTCGCCATGAGCGGGGCTCAGGCAGCTGATCTTCCCGTCAAGGCCAAAGCGGTCGAGTACGTGAGGATCTGCTCCCTGTATGGTGCCGGTTTCTTCTACATGCCGGGCACTGATACTTGCATCAAGTTCGGTGGCTATCTGCGCGCCGACACTATGGTCAACACCGGCAACGATTATGGCTTTCAGACGGGCGCACCGGATGGTGCGCAGAACCGTCTTCGCAATAACTTCACCAGCCGCGCTCGTATGGATTTGACCGTCGATACGCGCACCGCGACCGAGTACGGCGTGGTCCGCACTTTCGCCGATCTGGTCTTCACCTGGACCGGTGGTTCTTATATCGGTAATGGCACAGCGGCGACCGGGGGGGCGACGCTTTACAACAGCACGACCAGCACCATTGGCGGCGCCCAGCTCGGCGTCTACCACGCGTTCATCCAGTTCGCTGGGTTCACGTTTGGTCGCACGGTTTCGATCTTCGACACGCCGTGGCAGAGCTATCCGGCCGGCGGCCCCGACACGCTTCCGGGCGGCAGCAACCACGTCACCGGTGTGAACCAGGTTGCCTATACCGCACAGTTCGGCCAGGGCATGTCGGCTTCGGTCGCGTTGCAGGACCCGACCGTTTACGACACGACCAACATCTGGAACCTGTCATTTCCGGGCGGGGTGTCGCCGAGCGTAGTAGCCGGCACCGTAAACTTCCTCACAGGTTACGGGGCGCCTAGCATCGGCGCCGGCATGGTTGCTCCTGACATCGTCGGTCAGTTCCGCCTTGACCAGGCCTGGGGTCTATTCCAGTTGTCCGCAGTGGCGCATGACAACCATGCTTCCTACTACGGTTTTAACGAGACCTTCGGTCACCCGTCGGATAAGTGGGGCTTTGCAGTTCAGGCCGGCTTGTCGATCAAAAACATTCCGACTGGCCCCGGCGACACGCTGAACGTGATGGCCGTCTATACGGACGGTGCCAGCCGCTATAACTTCCAGAGCTTGTTCCCGACCACCATCGCGATGTTTGGTGGCAGCAGTATCGCGTACCAGAGCCTCGGGTTCGCCGCCATTGCTGATGCCGTATTCACCGGTGGCAATGGCTTGACGAATAGCAATCTTGAAACGGTGAAGACTTGGGGCTTCCGCGGTGGCTTCACCCACAACTGGGACCCCTACTGGTCGAGCAGCATCTACGGTGCCTATGGCGCGTTGCAATACGGCGGTCTTGCCAAGACAACGATCTGCGGCTTCGCCGTGTCGCAGCTTGGTCTGACCGGCAACTGCAACCCCGACTTCAACATCGCAGTGATCGGTGGCAACATCGTCTGGACCCCGGTCAAGAACCTCGCCTTCACCGCCGACGTCAACTGGACGCATTTGGACCAGAAGTACTCCGGTACTGTCTTTGTCACCCCCCCTGCCTCGCTTGCCAAGCCGACAGCTCTGTATGAGCTGAAGGACCAGAACAGCGTCACCATGCTGCTCCGCGCTCAGCGCAACTTCTAAGTTCGGTCTAACGACCTGACAGGAACCCCCGGCGGGAAACCGCCGGGGGTTTTGCTTTGCGTCCTGACGAGAAAAGCGGGTAATGGAGAATCACATCCGAAATATCCGCCCTGGCGGCGGGTTTTGAACATGGCGATGTCGGTGCACTGGGTCGTACCGGGCCCGAAACGAAGTGATTTCCGTCCTGCAGCGCGCTTCACGAATTGCGCCGTTTCTTCGGGGGCGAGCCATCAAGGAGAGAATGATGCGTAAATTGTTCCTGGCGGTCGTCGCTTTTGTCGCCGTGACATCCATCTGGATGGCAGCGACGCCGGTTCTCGCCCGAGACTATCCGTTCTGCATCAAGGGCCAAGGCTACGCAACTCCGACAGGGGATTGCAGCTTCGATACCTATCAAC
>WNFW01000352.1_pt1 | contig 29022 bp, 26 predicted proteins | sample 5400131 | NCBI WGS metagenome assembly WNFW01 (sample SAMN13153362, study PRJNA577476) | soil metagenome | isolation source: 20 cm soil or saprolite under grassland replicate 1 | place: USA:California | collected 2016-06-15 | reverse complement strand
CCTTGAGCTCCAGGATCTCGGACTGGAGCGCCGTCATCTCGAGCAGCTGGTCGATGCCCGTCCCTTTCTTCGCCGATGTTGGCACGTAGATCGTCTGGCCTCCCCAGTCCTCTGGGATCAAGCCGTGGTTGGCGAGCTCGCGCTTGACGCGCTCGGCGTCGGCCTCGGGCTTGTCGATCTTGTTCACGGCGACGATGATCGGGACGTTCGCCGCCCGCGCGTGGTTGATCGCCTCGACGGTCTGCGGCATCACACCGTCGTCGGCGGCGACCACGAGAATGACGATGTCGGTCGCCTGGGCGCCGCGCGCGCGCATGGCCGTGAACGCCTCGTGGCCCGGCGTGTCCAGGAACGAAACCTTGCCGTGCCGCGTCTCGACCTGGTAGGCGCCGATGTGCTGTGTGATCCCGCCGAACTCCTTCTCGGCGACTTTTGATTTGCGGATCGCGTCGAGCAGCGAGGTCTTGCCGTGGTCGACGTGGCCCATGACCGTGACGACCGGCGGGCGCAGCTTGAGCTGCGTGGGGTCGAGGTCCTCCTCGTCGACGACCTCGCCTTCGACGGAGCGGACCTCGAGATCGAAACTGAACTTGTCGGCGACGAGTTTCGCGGCCGTCGGATCGAGCAGCTCGTTGACGGTCGCCATGACGCCGAGCTCGACCAGCGCCTTGATCACCTCACCCGACTTCCGCCGCATCTTCTCGGCGAGCTCGCCCACCGTGACGGACTCGGGCACCCGGATCAGCTCGCGCTTGACCTCGGCGGGCGGCGCGGGCGGCGCCTCGACGGCGACGGCCGCAGCCGGCCGGCCCGGCGCGGCAGGCGCCACGGGACCGGCGGGCGCAGCGGGGTGGGCCGGGCGCGAGGGCGCCACGGGGCCCGCTGGCCGTGGCGGAGCCGTGGTCACGCGCGGCGGAGCGAACGGCTGGCGGGCCGGGCGCACCGGCGCCGGCGCCGGCCGCTCGATCGGACGGAACGGCACGATCTTCGGCTCGGGCTTCTTGGTGGGCGCGGTGGGCGACACGGCCGCGGCGGCCGCTGGCCTTGCGGCGACCGGCGGAACCTCGGGCACGAGCGTGACGACGCTCGGCTCGGGAGCGATCTCCGACTCGCCCTTGGCGACGAGCGGGGGCTCGGATGCGATCTCCGGCGCGGGCTTCGGCTTGACGATCGTCGCCGCAGGCTTGATCTCGGCGGGCGGCTCCTCGAGGGCGACCTCCGCGGTCTTCTTCGACCGCGCTGTCGCCTTCGTCGTGACCGCCGCGCCGTCGGTCGCCGCGGCGTCCTTGGGCGCCCTCGGCTTCGCGACGCGCTTGGGCTTCGGCTCCTCGGGCAGCTCACGGCCACGACCGAGCTTGACGCGCAGCGCATTCGCGAGCGCCGAGTCGAGGGGGCTCATCGCGCGCAACCCCTTGTGACCCATCTCCTCGGCGGCGACCATGAGCTCCTTGCTGGTCACCCCGAGTTCCTTCGCGAGCTCCATCAGCTTTACCTTTGCCGCCACAGCCCCCTCACCTCCTCGGAAGCATTCTCACCGGTTGCCTCGGACGGCCGGGCCTCGATCACAGGCTCGCCTGGCCTTGCGGCTACGGCTCGCACTGCGGCCCCGCGAACTCCAGAGGTCCGCCCCCCCGTCGCGAGCGCCTCGCTCGCTTCACAGGGGCTCCTGAACGCGTGGCCGAGCCGCGCGCGACCGAGCGCGCGCTCGAGGCACGAGGCGTCCGGACACACGTACGCGCCCCGGCCGGGGGTGACGCCCAGCGGGTCCGCGACGACGACGCCGTCGCGCCCGCGGACGAGTCGCACGAGCGCGCGCTTGGGTCGCACCCGCCGACACCCGAGACACGTGCGACGCGGCTCGCGCTTCATGCGGGCGCGCTCGTCTCCTCGGAGGCTCCGCTCGGTTCGGGCGCGGGGGTGTGCTTCGCCACCCACTCGACGGCCGCAGCGTGGATGGTGTCGGCGCGGTCGCCGACCTCCGGGACGAGCCCGAGCTTTCCCGGTCCGGCCTTGACGATCGCGCCGGGCGAACCGAGCCCCGCGGCGACGAGCGGTTCGATGACCTCCGGGCTCACCCCGGCGAGCTCCGCGAGCGCGGCGCGGTCCGCCGGCGGCAGGCCCTCGCTCGCCGCCCGCTCGGCCTCGACCTCCGACTCGCTCTTGATGTCGATGCGCATGCCCGTCAGCTTCGCCGCGAGTCGCGCGTTCTGGCCCTTCTTGCCGATCGCGAGGGAGAGCTGGTTGTCGGGGACGATGACGAGCCCCGACGGCAGGCCGTCGGGTTCGCTCGCCTCCGTGATCACGACGGACGACACCTTCGCCGGCGACAGCGCGCGCGCGACGAACGTCGCCGGGTCGTGCGACCACTCGATGATGTCGATCTTCTCGCCCCGCAGCTCGCGGCTGATGACCTGGATGCGCGTGCCGCGCAGTCCGACGCAGGCGCCGATCGGATCGACGTCCCGCTTGGTCGAGGCGACGGCGACCTTGGCGCGCTCGCCCGCCTCGCGAGCCGTGGCCTTCACGAGGACGATCCCCTCCTGGATCTCGGGGATCTCCGTCTCGAACAGCCGGGCGAGGTAGCCCGGGTGGGTCCGCGAGAGCGAGATCTGCGGGCCCTTCGCCGTGCGCCGAACCTCGAGGACGTAGGCGCGGATCCGGTCGCCCGGGTTGTAGCGCTCGCCCGGGATCTGCTCCCGCTCAGGGAGGATCGCCTCGGCCTTGCCGATCTCGAGGATCACGTTACGCTTCTCGATCCGATGGACGACGCCCCGGAGGATCTGCCCCTCCTTGCCCGCGAACTCCGAGTAGATTCCCTCGCGCTCCGCGTCCCGGACCTTCTGCAAGATCACCTGCTTGGCGGTCTGGGCCGCGATCCGCCCGAACTCTTGCGGTGGTCGCTCCTGCTCGAGCTCGAGCTCGTCGCCGAGCTCCGCCTCTTTGTTCAACGCCTTGGCGTCGGCCAGGCTGATCTCGAGCCTGTCGTCGGTCACCTCCTCGACGACCTTCTTGCGCCAGTAGACCCGGAGGTCGCCGCTCTTCCGGTCGATGTGCATGCGCACGTTGTCGGCCGAGCCGAGGGTCTTCCGCGAGGCCGAGAGCAAGGCGGACTCCAGCGCCTCGAAGAGGATCTCCTTGTCGATCCCCTTCTCGCGACCGATCTGTTCGATGACGGTGATCAGCTCCCTGTTCATCGGCTCCGACGCCTGCCTGAGATTCTACGCCCTGCGCGTCCAGCGGACTTCCGCCTCCAGACGGACCTTCGTGAGGCCAGCACGCGAAAGCTCCACGCGCTCGCCATCGTGCTCGATCACGAGCCGGTCGGGCTCGACAGCCACGAGCTGGCCGCGCACCTCGCGCCCGCCGGCGAGCCAGCAGCAGAGCTGCCTCCCGACCGCCCAGCGGAACTCGCGCTCCTTCCGGAGCAGACGGTCCAACCCGGGGGAGGATACTTCGAGATCGTAGGACGCGTCGAGCGTCGCGGTCGCGGCCGCGTCGAGCACGTCGCCGAGCTCGCGGCTCACCCGCTCACAGTCCCCGATCCCGACGCCGCCCGGCTTGTCGACGAAGAGGCGCAGGACCCCGCGCGGCCGGCGCGGGCGCCACTCGATATCGACCAACTCGAGCCCGTGGTCGCGCAGAACTGGCATCACGACCTCCTCGATCTGGTCGGTCGGCACCGCATCGTCCATCGGGGCTTTCCCCCCTGCCCGTGGGCAAAACTAAAAAAAGCGGGCAACGCCCACTTTTTCAAGAATTTAGCACGTGTCAGGGGCCGACGCAAGGCTCGTGGCGCTTCTCCGGGCAGGCGCGCCGGCGGCAGGAAGCTACTTGAGGGTTTCCAGGGCCTGCAGAGCTCGGATGGCGTCGACGACCGCGTCCTTGCCGACGCGGCTCTCCTGGCGCGTTTTGCGCGAGCGCACCTCGACGATGCCCTCCTTCACGAAGGCGTTGCCGACCGTGACGCGGACCGGGATGCCGAGGAGGTCGGCGTCCTTGAACTTCACCCCGGGTCGCTCGTCGCGGTCGTCCAGCATGGCTTCGAAGCCATGCGTCCGGCACGCGTCGTAGATCGCCTCGGCCGCGGCCGCCTGGATCTGGTCCCTGACGCCGACGCAGACGATGTACACGTGCAATGGCGCGATCGACCACGGCCAGACGATTCCGTCCCCGTCGGCGAGCTGCTCGATTGCGGCAGCGGCGATCCGCGCTGGGCCGATGCCGTAGCTCCCCATGACGATCGGCTGCTCGCGTCCCGACTCGTCGAGGTACGTAGCGCCGAGCGCGGTCGAGTACTTCGTCCCGAGCTTGAAGATGTTACCGATCTCGATGACCTTGTCGACGGTGAGCGGCTTGCCGCACTGGACGCACCGCTCGCCGGCGGTGACCGTGTGGAGGTCGGCGAACCGGCTGTCGAAGTCACGGCCGGCGGTGACGCCGCGCAGGTGGAAGCCCTCGCGGTTCGCGCCGACGACATAGACGCCATGTTTGAGGGGCTCGTCGGCGAGGATCGGCACCCGGGCGCCGACGGGACCGACCGACCCCGCCGGCGCCTCCAGGTGCTGGCGGACCTCGTCGGGGTGCGCCGGACGGACCTCCTCGCCGAGGGCACGGGCGAGCTTCCTCTCGTGGAGCGTGTGGTCGCCGCGGATCAGCACGAGCACGGGCCCCGACGTCTTCCCCACGTAGAGCAGCGATTTGATCGTGAGCTGTGGGTCGATCGCGAGAACCCGGGTGACGTCGGCGATCGTGCGCGCGCCGGGCGTCGCCACCTCCTCACGCGTCCAGGCGGGGAAGACCGGCGGCGCCGGGACGCTGCGGGCAATCTCGACGTTCGCGGCGTACCCGCAACTCTCGCAGATCGCGATCTCGTCCTCGCCCGCCGCGGCGGGCGCCATGAACTCGTGGGAGCCGAGGCCGCCCATCATGCCCGTATCGGACTGCACGACCCAGTAGCGGAGCCCGCAGCGGTCGAAGATCCGCCGGTACGCGCGCTCGTGGGCCGCATACGAGCGCTCGAGCGCGGCGACATCGGGATCGAGCGTGTAGGCGTCCTTCATCAGGAACTCGCGCGTGCGCAGCACGCCCGACCGCGGGCGCGCCTCGTCGCGCTCCTTGGTCTGGATCTGGTACCAGATCTGCGGCAGGTCACGGTAGGAGCGTATCTCGCGTGCGGCGAGCCACGCGACGACCTCCTCGTGGGTCATCCCGAGGCACATGTCGCGCCCGTAGCGGTCGCGCAGCTTGAACATCTCGGGAATGCCTTCCCACCGTCCCGACTGCTTCCAGATGTCGGCCGGGTGGATCACCGGCATCGTGATCTCCTGCCCACCGATCGCGTTCATCTCCTCTCGGATGATCGCGTTGACCTTGTCGAGAACGCGCTGGCCGAGCGGCAGGTACACGTAGACGCCGGCGGCAAGCTGGCGCACGAGGCCGGCCCGGAGCATGAGCTTATGGCTCAGCGCTTCGGCGTCGGCGGGATCCTCCCGGAGGGTGGGGACGAGCGACTGCGAGCGGCGCACGGCTACTTCGCGCCCTTCTTCTTGTTGGCCCCTTTGGCGCCGGGCGCGTAGTGGAGACGCTCCACGGGCTTGCCGGCGACGATGTGCGACTCGAAAATGTCCCGGAGGTCGCTTTCCTGGACGCCGCAGTACCAGACGTTGTCGGGGTAGACGACCATCATGGGGCCGTGCCCGCATTGCGAGAAGCACCCGGCCTTGTTGATCCGGACCTCGTCCGTGAGGCCGGCCTTGACAGCCTCGCCGCGGAGATACTTCACGAACCCTTCGACGTCGCCCTGGGTCGGGCACGTGTCGCCCCCGGTGCACACGAAGACGTGGAGGCGGTATTGGCCCATCAGTCGTCGGCCGGCGCCGCCACGCGCGCTGCCTTCCGCTCGGCGATGAACCGGTCGACCTCCTCGCGCATCGCTTGCACGATGTCCTTCTCGGGGACCTTTCGGATGACCTCGCCGTTCTTGAAGATCAGGCCGATCCCGCGCCCGCCCGCCACGCCGATGTCGGCGGCGCGCGCCTCGCCGGGGCCGTTCACCTCACAGTTGTGCAGCATGGCGCCGGGCAGTCCGAAGGAGTGCACGCCATCGACCTCCAGGTTATGCACATGCCCCTTCCACGCGACACGACGCACGGCCCGGACCCCGACGTAGAGCATGGTCTCGGTCAGCACGACCTGTCCCTTGGCGTTGTCCTGGCATCCGGACAGCGCGCCGAGCTGTAGGATCTGCGCGAGTCGTGCCAGGCCCGCCCGGGCGGTGACCGAGACAACCCAGTTGCGCTGGCGCGCGCGCTGATCGCGATGGTGGAGAAACGCGGGCACGCCGAGCCGGAGGAGCACGTGATGGACTTGCACGGCGAGCGCGTGCGACGACGTGCAATACGTCGCGCGCCAGTAGCCGCGTACGCGGCCCAGGTAGCCGTCACCCTCCCAAAGGGCTTTGACGAGGGCGCACTGCTTGTCATGCGGCAGGCGCTCCATCCATAGGGGCATGCGCTTCTCCGTCGCGCCGTGCCCGAAGAGCGACCTCAGCAGTTCTCCGAGCGCGCGGGAGTGCGCGATCACTTCCGCCGTGCGCCGGCGCCGGCGGACCTGGGATCTCAATCCGAGACCGCCGAGGATCGTCTGAAGGCGCTCGACGTAGGCGCGCTGCTCTTCGTGGAAGTAGAAGAACTGCTCGTACGGCTTGCCGCCCTTGCCGCACATCGTCCCTTCGGAGAGGTAGTAACCGGCGAGCGTCATGAAGTCGTCGTCCACGGGGATCTCGCCGAGGCTTTCGGCGGCGATCGTCGCCCGGTCTTCCTTTTCCTGCAGCACCGGATACGCCAGCACCCAGCCACGACGCACCTCGCCGGCCGGCAGCCAGCGCGGCTCAGCGCCGGCGTCGAGCGCCGCCCGGACGTGCGGCCAGCGCGCACGCCCGGCCTTGAGGCGAGCCGGCCGCGGGAACGCCCACACCGGGTGGTTCTCCGTCAACCGGAACGGCGGGAAGCCGGTAGGCTGGACCTCGACGAGTTCGCCGTCGAACGCGTGCGTGCTCACCCACTCGACCCTGCGGTACTCGCCGGCGTGCGTGAGCACTTCGTCTGTCTCCGACACTGCCTCGATGGGCTTCGGCCCGTGCCGCGTGACAACCGACTGACCCTCCGGCACGCACCCCATCACGGCGATATGGATTTCCTCGTTCAGCCCGCGGAACTCGTCCTCGACCTCCTTCGCGAGCTTGACCAGGTCGACGTCGGCGCGGCCGCACGAGGGGCACGAGACGAACGTCAGGCCCCCCTTCCGGAGCCCGAGCGATTTGAGAATGTCGATGCCGACCCGCACCTCCTCGGTGGGATCCGCCGAGAGCGAGACACGGATCGTGTCGCCGATGCCCTCGGACAGGAGCGCCCCGAGGCCGACCGCCGACTTGATCGTCCCGACCCCGGGCGTGCCCGCCTCGGTGACGCCCAGGTGGAAGGGATAGTCGACCTGGTCGGCGAGCATCCGGTAGGCCTCGATCATCATGCGCGGGTCCGAAGCCTTCAGCGAGATCTTCATCGCTTGGTAGTCACAGTCCTCGAGGATCCGGATGTGCCGCAGCGCGGATTCCACCATCCCTTCGGGCGTGGGGCCGCCATACTTCGCGAGGAGATCCTTCTCGAGGGAGCCGGCATTGACGCCGATCCGAATCGGGATTTCCTTCTCCTTCGCAACGTTCACGACCTCCTGCACGAACTGCTTGCCGCCGATGTTCCCGGGGTTGAGGCGCAGGCCGTCGACGCCCTGTTCGAGCGCGATCAACGCCAGCTTGTAGTTGAAGTGGATGTCGGCGACGAGTGGGATCCGGATCTGCCGCTTGATCTCGCCGAGCCGCTCGGCGGCCTCCCTGACGGGCACCGCGCACCGCACGACGTCGCAGCCGGCCGCTTCGAGCGCCCAGATCTCGAGCAACGTCGCCTGGACATCACGTGTGTCGGTCTTCGTCATCGACTGCACGGTGAGCGGCGCGTCGCCGCCGATCTTCACGTTGCCCATCCGGATCTGCCGCGTTTTCCGTCGTGTGATCATGGAGTCGTCCTATTTGAAAATTCTAAAGGCGTCGATTCTCACCAGGTCATTGTAGAGCGCGAAGACCATCAGGAGCATGAGCAAAACGAACCCGAGCTGCTGCGCCGCTTCGCGCTTCTTGAGCGAGAGCGGGCGCCCCATGACAGCCTCGATGACGAAAAAGAAGAGGTGCCCACCGTCCAGCATCGGGACCGGCAGGAGGTTCAGGAGCGCGAGGTTGACGCTGATGATCGCCGTGAACACGGCGAGCGAGGCGATCCCCTCCTTGGCCTGGCGCCCAGCCTCCGCCGCGATCTGGATCGGGCCGCCGATGTTGGACGAGTCCATCTGCCGCGACACGATCTTCCAGAGACCCTTGGCCGTGAGCACGGTCATGTCCCAGGTCTTGACCCAACCGTACGCGACCGCGGTGAGCGGGTCGTAAGCCTCGTAGCGCACCACGCGTGTGAGTATGCCGACCCCGATGCGCCCGATCTCGACGTCCTGCCCGCCGGGGCCCTTCTCCCTCACGGTCGTCGCCGTCACGGTCAGCGACACCGGCCTGCCCTCGCGCTCCACGGTGACGTCGAACGTCTGGCCGCCACGCTTCTGGATCGCCAGCATGAGCTCGTCGGGGGTGAAGACCGCCTGGCCCGCGACCGCCACGACCAGATCCCCGACGCGCAGATCCGCCGCCTCCGCGGGCGAGCCCGGGTTCACCGAGCCGATCTGCGGGGTGAGCTTCGGCCCCGCACCGAGCTCCCACGCGTCCTTCGGGTCCCGAAAGATCGGATCGCGCACGGTGGTTTGCCGCGGAGTGGCGCTGAGCGTCTGCTCGGTCGCGCCGCGTCGGACCGTGAGCACGAGCGGCCGACCGTGCGACTCGGCGACCGCGCGGTCCAAGTCCTCCCAGTGGAGGACCGGCCGGCCGTCGACGCGCGTCACGACGTCGCCGGTCATGAGGCCGGCCGCCGCCGCGGGGCTCCCTTCGGCGACCCGGCCGACGACGGGCGGCCACACCGGCCGTCCGACCGTCGCGAGCACGACGGTGAAGATCAGCGCGGCAAGAACGAAGTTCATCCCGGGGCCCGCGAAGACGATCAGGAACCGCACCGGGAGCGGCTTGAGCGCGAACGACTTCGCCGGGTCGAAGGGAGCGGCGCCGCCGCCGCCCTCGAGTGGGTTCTCCTCGCCCATCATCTTGACGTAACCGCCCATGGGGACCGCGGACAGACAGTACTCGGTCTCCCGTCCGCGCCAGCGGAGCAGCACGGGACCGAACCCGATCGAAAAGCGCTCGACGCCCACGCCGGTGAGGCGGGCCACGATGAAGTGGCCCAACTCGTGAATCAGGATCAGGATTCCGATGACGATGACGAACGAGACGAGAGTGGTCACGCGCGCCGACCTCCATCGCGCGCGTCGATCCTCCGCTGGACCCGGCCACGGGTCTCGGCGTCGAGGACCACGCACGCCTCGAGCGAGCCGACGGAGCCGGCGCCGGCGTCGTCGAGCGCCCACTCGATCAGCTGGGCGATCTCCGTGAATCCGATGCGGCGCTCGAGAAAAGCGGCGACCGCGACCTCGTTCGCCGCATTGAGGACCACCGGCGCGACGCCGCCGTGCTCGAGCGCCCGGCGCGCCAGCCCAAGGCAGGGGAACTTGTCGGTGTCGGGCTCGTAGAACGTCAGCGGCCCCACCCGCGTGAGGTCGAGCCGGGCCGCGGGGGTCGGCCGCCGCTCCGGATACGAGAGGGCGTAGAGGATCGGCACGCCCATGTCGGCGACGCCGAGCTGGGCGATGACCGACCCGTCCACGTACTCCACCATCGAGTGCACGATCGATTGCGGGTGGACGACGACGTGCACCTGGTCGGGAGCCACATCGAAGAGCCAGCGCGCCTCGATGATCTCGAGCCCCTTGTTCATGAGCGTCGCCGAGTCGATCGTGATCTTCGCGCCCATCTTCCACGTGGGATGCTTGAGCGCGTCCTCGACCGTCATCGCCGCGAGCTTCGCCCTCGGCGTCTCGCGGAACGGTCCGCCCGAGGCGGTCAGGATGATCCGGTGGACGTCGGCGCGGCTGTGGCCCGCCAGGCACTGGAACACGGCGCTGTGCTCGGAGTCCACGGGCAGGAGCTTCACCCCGCGCGCGCGGGCGGCGGCCGTCATCAGGCTCCCCGCCATCACGAGCGTCTCCTTGTTGGCGAGCGCCACGGTCCGCCCGGCGAGGACCGCGGCCATCGTCGGCAAGAGCCCGGCGCCGCCGACGAGCGCCGAGACGACGACGTCCGCGTCCACGTCGCGCGTGAGCGTCACGAGGCCGTCCGACCCCCGGAGGAGCTCCGGCCGTGGGGCCGGCAGGATCCGCGCCAGCCGGTCGAGCGCGCCGCCGTCGAGGAGCGCGACGGCGAGCGGCGAGTACTTCCGGCAGAGATCGGCGATCAGCTCGACGTTGGACCCGCGCGCCGCCAGCCCGGTCACCTGGAACTCCTCGGGGAAGCTCGACACCAGATCGAGCGTCCGGAGGCCGATGGAGCCGGTGGCGCCGAGGAGCGTGACGCGCTTCATGGACACCTCACGCTAGACCCCGCCGAACCGCCGCGTCCGCCGCTGGAACTCGGCGATCGCACGGTAGAGGTCGGTGGGGCCGAAATCCGGCCAGAGCGTTGGCGTGATCCAGAGCTCGGTGTACGCAATCTGCCACAGGAGGAAGTTCGACACGCGCATCTCACCGCTCGTTCGGATCAGGAGATCGGGGTCCGGCACGTCGGCGGTATAGAGGGCTCCCTGGATCTCCTTCTCTCCGATGTCCTCGGGCCGGAGCTCGCCCGCCTGCACCTGCCGCGCGAGCACGCGGCAGGCGTCGATGAGCTCGTCGCGCCCGCCGTAGTTGAACGCCATCATGAGGGTGAGGCCCGTGTTGTTGCGCGTCTCCTGGACGACGTGGTCGATCCCCCGGCGCACCTGGAGCGGCACGCCATTCTTGCGGCCGAGCACGCGGAGGCGGACGTTGCGCTCCATCAGCTCGGGCAGCTCCGAGCGGATCGCCCGCTCGAGAAGGCTCAAGAGGGTCGAGACCTCGTCCTCCGGGCGGCTCCAGTTCTCGCTCGAGAACGCGTAGAGCGTCAGATAGTGCAGACCGAGAGCGTCCGCGGCGCGGACGATCGAGCGCGCCGTCTTCACCCCTTCCCGGTGGCCGGCGACGCGCGGCAGGCCGCGCCGCGTCGCCCAGCGGCCGTTGCCGTCCATGATGATCGCGACGTGCTCGGGCCGCGGCTGCGCGCGGGCCATCGCGAGCAGCTCCGCCTCGCCGAGCGTGGCCAGCTCGATCTGCGCCCCGGGGGCCGCGGGATTCAACGCCATGCGACGGTCATCTCACACACGGGCTAGAAGGACAAAATTTCCTGCTCCTTCTTCTTCAGGAGCTCGTCCACCTTCGCCACGTACTTGTCGGTGGTCTTCTGGATCTGGTCGTGGCCGCGGCGCTCCTCGTCCTCGGAGACCTTCTTGTCCCGCGCCATGGCCTTGAGCTTGTCGTTCGCCTCGCGCCGGATGTTTCGGATCACGACGCGGGACTCCTCGGCGACCTTGGCGACGGTCTTCACGAGCTGTTTGCGCCGCTCCTCGGTGGGGGGCGGGATCACGAGCCGGATCACCTTTCCGTCGTTGACCGGCGTGAGGCCGAGGTCCGACGCCATGATGGCTTTCTCGATCGCCTTCAGCTGGCTCGCCTCCCATGGCTGGATCGTGAGCGTGCGCGCGTCCAGCACCGAGACGGATGCCATCTGGTTCAGGGGCGTCGGCGTCCCGTAGTAGTCCACGCGGATGCCGTCGAGCAGCCCTGTCGAGGCGCGCCCGGTCCGCACCGTGGCGAACTCGCGCCCGAGCGCCTCGAGCGCGGCGCCCATCCGGGCCTCCACGTCCTTCACCAGCGTCTGCATCCCGTCACCCCCCCGACGACACGATCGAGCCCACCGGTTCGCCGAGCACGATTCGCTTGATGTTCCCGGTGCGGGTCAGATCGAAGACGATGATCGGCAGCTTGTTGTCCATGCAGAGCGAGATGGCAGCCGCGTCCATCACCTGGAGCCCCCGGTTCAGGACGTCGATGTAGGTGACGCGCTCGAGACGCTCGGCCCGCGCATCGCGCTGCGGGTCGGCCGTGTAGATGCCGTCGACCTTGGTCGCCTTCATGATCGCATCGGCGCCGATCTCGACGGCCCGGAGCGCGCCGGCGGTGTCGGTCGTGAAGAACGGGTTGCCGGTACCCGCGGCGAAGATGACGACACGCCCCTTCTCGAGATGCCGGATGGCGCGTCGGCGGATGTACGGCTCCGCCACCGCGCGCATCTCGATCGCGGAAAGCACACGCGTCTGGAGGCCGATCTTCTCGAGCGCGTCCTGCAGCGCGAGCGCGTTGATCACCGTCGCGAGCATGCCCATGTAGTCGGCGGTCGCGCGGTCCATGCCGCCGGCGCTCGCCGCGATGCCCCGGAAGATGTTGCCGCCGCCGATCACGATCGCGACCTGGACGCCGAGCGTTGTGACGTCGCGAATCTCGGCGGCCATCCGCTCCAGCACCGGCGGGTCGATCCCGTAGCCCTGCCTGCCGGCGAGCGCCTCTCCGGACAGCTTCAGGACGATACGGCGGTACGCCGGGCGCGCGGTCCCCGCACCCGCCGCCATCCCTTAGCCCGCCTCGCCGACCTGGAATCGCGCGAAGCGCTTGACGACGACGCGCTCGCCCGTCTTGGCGTTCACGCCGTCGACGAGATCCCGGACCCGCGTCTTGCCCGACGCGTCCTTGATGAAGGGCTGCTCGAGCAGGCACTGTTCGCCGAAGAACTTCTCGAGCTTGCCCTCGACGATCTTGTCGACGATCTGAGGCGGCTTCTTCTGGTCGGCGAGCTGGGCCCGGTAGACCTCGCGCTCGCGCTCGACGACCGCGGCGGGAACATCCTCGCGCGCAATGTACGCGGGGTTCGCCGCGGCGATTTGCATCGCGAGATCCTTGATGAGCTCCTGGAACGCGTCGGTCTTCGCGACGAAGTCCGTCTCGCAATTCACCTCGACGAGCACGCCGAGCTTGGCCCCTGGGTGGATATACGCCCCGACGACGCCCTCCTTGGCGTCTCGGTGCGCGCGCTTCGCCGCCTGGGCCAGCCCCTTCTTGCGGAGGTACGCGATCGCGGCCTCCAGGCTCCCACGGGCCTCCTGCAGGGCCTCCTTGCAGTCCATCACACCCGCGCCGGTCCGGTCGCGAAGCTCCTTGACGAGCTGGGCGCTCGACGCCATCGCTAGCTCTCCGTCTCGATCGCGGCCATCCCGACGGGCTCCGCGGGCGTCTCGGCCGCGTCGGCCGCCGCCTCGGTCTCGTCCTTGGCCAGGGTGCCACGCCCCTCGTTGACCGCGTCCGCGATGCGCGACGTGATCAGCCGAACCGCTCGGATCGCGTCGTCGTTCCCCGGGACCGGGTAGTCGATTCCAGTCGGGTCGCAGTTGGTGTCGACGATCGCGACGATCGGGATCCCGAGCCGCTGCGCTTCCGCGACGGCGATTCGCTCCTTCCGGGGGTCGATGATGAAGACCGCGGAGGGCAGCTGCTCCATCGCCTTGATGCCGACGAGCGCCTTCTCGAGCTTCTCCCGCTCGCGGTCGAGCTCGAGCGCCTCCTTCTTCGGCACTCGCTCGAACTCGCCCGTCTCCTTCATCTCCTCGAGCTTCTTGAGTCGGGCGATCGACTTGCGGATCGTCGCGAAGTTCGTCAGCGTCCCACCCAGCCAGCGCTGGTTCACGTAGAACATCCCGCAGCGGGCCGCCTCCTCGAAGACGGTCTCCTGCGCCTGTTTCTTGGTGCCGACGAAGAGCAACGTGCCACCGCCGGCGGCCAGGTCGCGGACGAACGCGTACGCCTCCCGGAACTTCTTGAGCGTCTTCTGGAGATCGATGATGTAGATGCCGTTGCGCTCCCCGAAGATGTATTTCTGCATCTTCGGGTTCCACCGCTTGGTCTGGTGGCCGAAGTGCACCCCGGCCTCCAGCAGCTCCTTCATCGTCAATGCGGCCATGACTCCTCCTTCGGTTCGCCTCCGCCGCGCCACGGGACGCGCTGCGCCCGACCGAAAGCGCGCGGCGTGCGTGATGGTGAACTACGTCGTGTACTTGCCGTTGATCCGCACGTACTCCTCGCCGAGGTCGCAGGTCCAGACGCGGTCCTCGCCGCGGCCGAGGCCCAGATCGATCGTGATCTCGTACTCTCGGCCTCCCATGATCTCGCGAACCCGCTCCAGGCGCACGCCTTCCCGCAGCATACCGTGCTCGACGAGCCGCTCGCCGCCGAAGGCGATCGCGACCTTGTCCTGCTCCACCCGCGCGGCCGATTTCCCCAGCGCCATCATGATCCGTCCCCAGTTCGGGTCGGCCCCGTTGAGCGCGGTCTTGACGAGCGGTGAGTTCGCCACGCTGCGGGCCGCGAGCAACGCGTCCCGCCGGCTCACCGCCCTGCGCACCGCGATGGCCACGAGCTTGGTGGCGCCTTCGCCGTCGGCGACCAGCATCCGTGCGAGCCGCTGCATCAGCGCCTCGAGACCGACGACGAACTGCGCGAGCCCCCGCCCCCGCTCGAGCGGTCGGTTCTCGGCGAGGCCGTTGGCGAGCACCGCGACGGTGTCGCTCGTGGACTGGTCGGAGTCGACCGTGATGCGGTTGAACGACCGGTCCACCGTCCGACGCACGACGGCGTCGAGGGCGGTCGGCGCCACGACCGCATCGGTCGCCGCGAAGCAGAACATCGTCGCCAGGTGGGGCTCGATCATGCCGACACCCTTGGCGATCCCTCCGATCGTGACGGTACGGCCGTCGACCTCGAGCCGGAGCGCCGCGTCCTTGGGCTTCGTATCCGTCGTGAGGATCGCCTCGGCGGCGGCGCGCCCACCCTGGGGCGAGAGCGATTTCGCGAGCTTCGGCAGCGCGGCGCGGACCTTGTCCATTGGCAACGGGACACCGATGACGCCCGTCGAGGCGACCAGGACGTGGGCGGCGGGAATCCGCAGCAGCTCGCCGACGAGCCGCGCCATCTCGCGCGCGTCCCCGACGCCGCGCTCACCGGTGCACACGTTGGCGCACCCGCTCGACGCGACGATCGCCTGGGCCTGACCGCCGCGCGCGTGCTCCATGGAGACGAGGACCGGCGCGCCTTTCACCTGGTTCGACGTGAACATCACGCCGGCGCGCGCGGGCGTGGACGAGTAGATCAGCGCGAGATCCTTCTTGCCGCTCGGCTTGATGCCCGCCGCCACGCCGCCCGCGAGGATCCCGGGCACCGCCGTGACGCCACCCTCAAGCCACTCGATCTCGGTCGGCGGCATCGCGCTAGGGATACACCGGGGGCGCCTCGAGTCCCGTTCGCTCGGGCCAGCCGAACATGATGTTGAGGTTCTGGACGCCGTTCGCCGAGCCGCCCTTGCCGAGGTTGTCGATCGCCGACAGGCACACCGCGCGACCGGTCCGAGGATCGGCGACCACCGTGACGTCGCAGTAGTTCGACCCGACGACCCCGCGCGTCGTGGGCCGGTCGCCTTCATCCAGCACGCGGACGAACGGCTCGCCCGCGTAGAACTCTCGGTAGACGCCGAGGAGCTCCGCCGTCGCGAGCGTCTTGCCGAGCGGCACGGAGGCGGTGGTGAAGAGCCCTCGGTTGAGCGGCACGAGGTGGGGCGTGAAGGCCACGCGGAGGGAAGCCCCGGCGAGCGCCCCGAGCTCCTGCTCGATCTCGGGCGTGTGACGGTGGGTCGCGATCCCATACGCTTGAATGTTCTCGTTCGCTTCGGTGAAGAGGTACATCGGATCGATCTTGCGGCCCTGCGCCCCGGCGCCTGTCACGCCGGACTTGCCGTCGATCACGATGCCCTCGGGGCGCGCAAGCCCGCGCTTGAGCAGGGGCGCGATCGCGAGGATCGCGCCGGCCGGGTAGCAGCCCGGCGACGCCACGAGCGGCGCGCTCGCGATCGCCTTCCGGTGGAGCTCAGGCAGGCCGTAGACCGCCTCGGCGAGTCCCGCCAGATCGGTGTGCGGCGCCTGATACCACGTCACGTAGTCGTTCGGGTCGCGCAGCCGGTAGTCGGCGGAAAGGTCGACCGCCCTCACGCCACGGCGGCGGAGCACGGGAACCACGCGCTGCGACTCGAGGTGGGGCAGCGCGAGGACGACCGCGTCGGCGACCTCGGCGAGCCACCCGGCGTCGAGGTCGTGGAAGGAGAGCTCGGTCAGCCCCCGCAGATGCGGATACGCGCGGGCGAGCGGCTCGCCAGCGAGCCGGTCGGAGGTCACACCGGTGACATTGATCGTCGGGTGGCCGAGCAGGAGGCGCAGGAGCTCGGCTCCGATGTAGCCGCTTCCGCCGGCAACGGCAACGCGCACCACGTCACGCCGCTCGGGCACTAGCGCTTCGAGTACTGGAACTTCTGGCGGGCGCCCGGCTGACCGTACTTCTTCCGTTCCCGCATGCGCGGATCGCGCGTCAGCAGCCCCGCCTTCTTGAGCGGCAACCGGAGTTTGTCGTCGAACCGCGCCAGCGCGCGGGCGAGGCCGTGGCGAACGGCGCCCGCCTGCCCCGTCGGACCACCGCCGCCGACGGTGGCGGACACGTCGAACTGCCCGACGGTGTTCGTCACCTGGAGCGGCTGCGCGATGATCATGCGCAGAGTCTCGCGCGGGAAGTAGTCCTCGAACGCGCGTCCGTTGACGGAGATGCGCCCGGAGCCGGGACGCAACCACACGCGGGCGACTGACGTCTTGCGCCGCCCGGTTCCATAGAACCTGTCGACCACTGCGGCCATCAGCGAACCTCCGACTGGGTGGATCCCGGCATCGCGACCGGCTGCTGCGCCTGGTGGGGATGGGCGGCGCCGCGGTAGACCTTGAGCTTCTTGGCCATCGCCCGGCCGAGCCGGCTCTTCGGCAGCATCCCCTGCACCGCCCACTCGATGACGCGCTCCGGATGGGTTTTCAGCATGGTCTCCGCTCGCACTTCACGGAGGCCCCCGATGTACCCCGAGTGCCAGCGATACATCTTGTCGCGAAGCTTCCGTCCCGTGAGATGGACCTTCTCGGCGTTCACAACCACGACGTGGTCGCCCACGTCGAGGTGCGGCGCGAAGGTCGGCTTGTGTTTCCCCCGGAGGATAGACGCGACACGACTGGCGAGGCGACCGAGGACCTGACCGTCGGCATTGAGGACGAACCACTTCCGCTCGATCTCATTCTCCTGCGGCATCGGCGTCGGCATCGCGTTCCCTCGACGGCTGTGGCCCTACGACGGTTCTAAGTGGGCGTCCGAACAGAAAAATTCGCAACGACCTACTTTATTGGAAAACCCACGCCCTGTCAACGAATCCTGGTCTTGTCGGGCCAGGGGCAGAGCGCGCGGACTGGGCACGCCGGGCACGCTGGCTTCCGCGCCGTGCAGGTGCGGCGCCCGTGAGTCGTCAGGAGGTGGGTGGCCAGCGTCCACTCCTTCCGGGGCAGCGTGTCTACGAGCTGGTCATGGACCGCGTCGGCGTCCTCGGACCGCGCCAGCCCCAGGCGCTGAGAGACCCGGAAGACGTGCGTGTCCACGGCGATCGCCTGTTGGCCGAAGGCGTTACCGAGAATGACGTTGGCCGTCTTGAGGCCGACGCCTGGCAGCGCCGTCAGCGCATCGCGCGTCTGTGGCACCTCACCCCCGTGGCGGTCGACGAGCGCCTGCGCCATGCCGACGATCGCGCGAGCCTTCGCCCGGAAGAAACCCGTCGAGTGGACGAGGCGCTCGAGCGTCGCGAGGTCGGCCTTCGCCCAGTCGCGGGCGCTCGTGTACTTCGCGAAGAGCGCGGGCGTCACCAGATTCACGCGCTCGTCGGTGCACTGGGCCGACAGGATCGTCGCGACCAGGAGCTCCAGCGGGTTCGAGAAGTCGAGGGCGATCTTCGCGTCGGGATAGGCGCGCTTGAGCGCGCGGATGATCTTCCGCGCGCGCGCCCGCTTTGCGTCACGCGACTCGCGCATGGGACTCTCCCGTCAGGGGCCGGCGGCGACGCGGAGGGCGTCGGGCGTGATCTCGACGCGACCGACCTCCAGCCGGACAGGCAGTCGGCTCGCGAGCCCCAGCGAGGGATCATAGCCGCGAACCACCCAGTCCACGAGCGGATCGGGTAGCGGCACGCCGGCCGCGCGGACTCCCTCGAACGCGAGCGCGAACGGCCGGTCGTTCGCGGGCACGAGGCGTACCCGCGCGGTCACGTCGGGGCCTGGCTGAGACACGCTGAAAGCCACGGCCCCCTGCCCGAGCGTCGCCGTCACGCGCGTGAAGCCCTTGAGCTGACGGAGGAACGCGCTGAAGTCGGCGGCGAGGATCGTCGCCCGCTCGATTCGCACTCGTTCGGCGTCGAGCGGATCGAGCCGGCCTTCCGCGGACGCGCTGAACGGGTTGACGCGGAGGTCGTCGATTCCGACCTGGAGGTCGCGAACGCGCGCGAGCGCGGCGTTTCGGCGTGTGAGATCCCCGACCGTCGCCGCGCCGGCACGGAGCTCGACCCGGCGGATCCGTCCACGGAGGATCGCGTCATCGTAGGTCAGCCTGATCTCGAGGCCCTCGACGTCCCGCGCGACCTCGGGAAGGCGAGCACGGATCGCACGCTCGACGGCGCGGGCCATCGCGGCCGCCGGAACGGCGGGTCCGTGGTCCAGCCGACGCGCCCTCACGGTCGCGGTGGAGCCGTCCGGCAGTGGGAACTCGCCGATCACGGGAAAGACGCGGGCGAGGTGCGGATCGGCCGCGAACCGCTCGGCGATGCGCCGCGGGCGGCTCGGCCGTCCACACCGGCCCCTGGTCGCCGGACTTCAAAATCATGTAGGCGATTCCGACCGGCTCCCCGTCCCACGCGCGGGCGAACCTGAGCGGAAGGCCCTCGCGGAGCGCGTAGTAGCGGAAGTTGCTCACCGAAAAGAGAGCAGCGTTCGGCACCACGCTTACCGTGGCCGGGGCGCCCCGACTCTCACGAGCGAGAAGGGCCAGGATCTCCCGCTGGCGCCAGTCGTCGCGCACCGGCGGTGTCTCGACGGCAAGGGGCACGTCGAGCCCCGGGAGCGAGATGTGGGGGACGCCGAACGCCGTCGCGCTCACTTGCACCATCCCGGCGACGACGAGCAGCAGGTAGACGCCCACGCGCGAGCGCGCCGGGAACGCGCCAGGGCCGATGCCGGCCAGAACGGCGGCGACCGGCAGAAGCGGGAGGGTGTAGCGCAGATTCTTGTTCTGCAACAGCTCCACGAGCCCGAACGCCGGCACGACCGCCGCGAGCAGAAGCCAGTGGCGCCGCCCCGCCGCCACGCCGAGTCCGAGGACGAAGAGCACAACGGCGACGAGACCGAACTGGGTCGGAAACCATCGCGGGTAGAGCGTGAGCGCGGTGGCGGTCAGCGGGTCGGGGTGGCCCGACTCTGCGGCTTGCCGGAACCCGCGGCTCGCGACCTCGGGTAGAAGCCCGAGCAGGCGCGGGCCGTACCAGGGCAGGCTGAGCGCACCGCCGATCAGGAAGGCGAGGGCCAGGTTTGCGACCGCACGGCGGGAGCGAATCCGTGCGGCCGTGAGAACCAGCGGCGCCAACACGTAGGCGGCGAACGGCGGTTTGGTGAGCATGCCGAGCCCCAGAGCGAGGCCGGCGACCACCGACCAGCCGCGGTGCTCGAAGGCGACGACCCGCGTCAGGACCAAGAGGGTCAGGGCGACCATCGACGCGAGTGGAAGATCGAGCTGAAAACGTAGCGCGGAGAAGACGACGAAGGCGGCGGTTCCGAACACGAGCGCCGAGACGACGCCTGCCGGCGCCCCGGCGACGTCGCGCTCCAGCACGTAGACCGCGCCCATCCCGAGCGCCAGAAAGGCCAGGATGACGGTCTGGGCTGCGGCGACGTCGGACGGCGCGAGCCGGTACGCGAGCCCGGCCGCGCAGGGGACGAGAGGAGGGTAGAACGACGAGCGCGCGAGGACCGCGCGGAGGTCGCCGCGCGCGAGGTCGCCGGCGCAGGTCACGGCGCGCTCGAGGTGGTTGGCGTGGTCCCACTCGGGCGGCCGCCGATCGAGCGCGAGCCAGACGGCGGCCACCGCAACCAGCGTCGTGAAGACCGCGGCGGCCAGGATCGCCTCGCGCCCCCGCCACGCCGGCGCGCGCATCATCGCCGGGCGACGAGGAGCAGGGAGGCACCGAACGGGAGCGCCACCCGTGGGACGAGGTGACGCTCGAGGGCGAATACCTGCTCGAGCCACCGGTTGAGCGCGGGCGAGGACCGCCGGAGGTCGTGACTCGCGTCGCCCACGAGCCGCTTCCACGCGCGCGTCAGCGCGACCGCGGGGAAGAGGAGCGTGTTGAAGTAGCTCGCGTGGACGACGCTGAGTCCCGCCCGCTCCACCACGCGGGAGAGCCCGCGCGCGGTGTAGCGCCGCCGGTGGCCGAGCGCGACATCGTGGCCGCTCCAGAGCCACGGATAGGCGGGGACGGTGATCACGAGGAGGCCGCCGGGGCGCAGCGCGCGGCGGCCCGTCTCGAGCGCCCTCACGTCGTCGTCGAGGTGCTCGATCACGTCAAGGAGGAGGACGGCGTCGGCCCAGCCCGGCTCCACGACGAGATCGTCCGGGAGCCGACCCTGGCGCACGTCGAGGCCGGCGGCGCGCGCCGCCGCGGCGAGGTCCGGATGCGCCTCCATGCCCACCGCTTCGCCGAACTCGGCGAGCGCGGCGAGGACATTGCCGGTGCCGCAACCGAGCTCGAGCAGACGCGCGCGTCCCGGCGGCAGCAGGCGGCGCAGTGTGGCCCGAAGCACCGCCAGACGGCCACGAAACCACCAGTGCCGCCGGTCCTCCTCGACGTGGGTCGCGACGTACGCGGGGTCCATTCCGGTCACGTGCCAACCGCGCGGCGGCCGCCGGCGCTCACCGTCGCGCGGCGAGAAACCGGCCGAGCCGGGCGAGCCCCTCCCGGATGCGGTCGAGCGACGCGGCGTACGAGAACCGGATATACCCCTCAGCGTTGGCACCGAAGGCCGCGCCCGGCGTCACCGCGACGTGCACCGACTCGAGGATCTCGCGCGCGAGACGCACCGAGTCCATGCCGAGGTGGCGCGCGTTGGCGAGCACGTAGAAGGCGCCCGTAGGCTCACAGCCGACGCCGAGCCCAAGCGCGCGCAGGCCCGCGATCATCACGCGCCGCCGTTCGTCGAAGACGGCGCGGAAGCGGCGGCGCTCCGACCCTGCCTCGCGCAGCGCCGCCACGCCCGCCCACTGGACGAATTCGTTTGTCGAGATGAAAAAGTTGCCGTAGAGGGTCTGGAGCGCGCGGATCCTTTCGCGCGGCGCGATCACGTAACCGAGCCGGTAGCCGGTCATCGCGTACGCCTTGGAGAAGCCGTTCAGGACGAAGGCGCGGTCCGTGAATTCGAGGATCGTCCGGTCCGGCTCCGCGTAGCTCAGGCCGTGGTAGACCTCGTCGGACACGACGAGCGGCCCCCCCGCGCTCGCGAGCGCCGCGATCGCCGCCATGCGTTCCGCGGACAGCACGGTGCCGGTGGGGTTGGCCGGCGAGTTGATGACGATCGCCTTCGTGCGCGGGCTCAGGCGGTCTCGGATCGCCTCGGGGCGGTACTGAAAGCCATCCTCCTCGGTCACCCCGACGTAGACGGGCAGGCCCTCGGCGTAGCGGATGAAGTTCGGGTAGCAGGCATAGTACGGATCGCTCAGCACGACCTCGTCGCCCGGGTCGAGGAGGTGGCCGAAGAGAAGGAGCATCGCTGGCGAGGTCCCCGCGGTCACGAGAATCTGGTCTGGCGACACGCGGACGCGGTACGTCGACGCGTAGTGCTCGGCGATCGCCTCGCGCAGCGGCAAGATGCCGAGGCTGTGAGTGTAGCGCGTGCGGCCGTCCTTGAGCGCCTTCTCGACCGCCTCGCGAATCACCGCTGGCGCTTCGAAGTCCGGCTCGCCAAATTCGAGGTGCACCACGTCGACGCCCGCGCGCTCGAGCGCCTGCGCCCGCTCCCCCATCTCGACCGCGAGGAACGGCTCGATCGCCCGGATCCGTCGCGCGAATGTCACCTTCGCCGCTCGCTGCGAAGTCTTGCCTTGACGATTTGCCAGACCATCCCCGGACCGTGTCGTAACACCCCGACCTTGCTCCCCGGCTGGTCGGCCCAGTTCACGGGGACCTCGACGATTCGGCACCCGGCCGCCTGCGCCGCGAGCAGGAGCTCGACGTCGAACCCGAAGCCCCGCGTCCGAAGCCCGCCGAAGAGGCGTTCGGCTGCGGCGGCAGTGAAGGCCTTGAACCCGCACTGCGAGTCGGCCACCGCCCGGAGGCCGAGCCGAGCGACGAACCAGTTGAAGACCCGGCCCGCGGCCACCCGATGCGGGAGCGCCGTAACCGATACGGAAGCGTCGACGAGGACGCGCGAGCCGATCACGACGTCGGCGCCCGCCAAGAGCACGGGCTCGAGACGCTTGACCTCGCCGATCGGCGTGGCGCCGTCGGCGTCGGTGAACAATCGGTAGGCGCCACGCGCGGCGAGCATCCCCGCGCGCACCGCCATGCCCTTCCCGCTGTTGCGGGGAAGCCGCAGGACCCGGACTGATCCGACGTCGCGAACGCGCGCTTCGACCACGGCGTGCGTGTCGTCGGTCGATCCATCGTCCACCACGATGACCTCGTACGGCTCGCCGCGGCCTTCGAAGAACGCGACGACGTCGTCCAGGTAAGGCGGCAGGCGCCGTGCTTCGTTGAACGCCGGGATGACGACCGACCAGCGTGTCGCCGTCACCGGAGCGCTGAGAGGTCCGAGCTTCGACGACGACGGGCCGCGGCGGTCTCGTGGGCGGCGCGCACGACGCCTTCGGCGACGGCCGGCGCGACGTTCTTGTTGAAGACGCTCGGGATGATGTACTCCGCACTGAGCTCGCTCCGGCTGACACACGCCGCGAGTGCCCGCGCCGCCGCGACCTTCATCTCGTCGTTGACCGCCCGCGCGCGCGAGTCGAGCAGGCCACGGAAGAAGCCGGGGAAGCACAGCACGTTGTTGATCTGATTCGGATAGTCGGACCGCCCCGTCGCCATCACGCGAACGTGCGGTTCGGCGTCCTCCGGCCGGATCTCCGGTTCCGGATTCGCCATGGCGAATACGATCGGATCCCGCGCCATCCGCCTGATGTCCGTGACGGTCAGGATCCCTGGCACCGAGAGGCCGATGAAGACGTCGGCGCCTGTCAGCGCGGCGCCGAGCGTGCCCTTGACCCGGCGGGAGTTCGTGGTCGACGCGACCCAGCGCTTCATGAAGTCCATGCCCTGCTCGCGCCCGCGATAGATCGTGCCGTGCTCGTCGACCCCGATCATGTCGCGCACACCGCTCGATTGGAGGATCTTGATCGCGGCCGTGCCCGCGGCGCCCACGCCGGTGACGACGACACGGATCCGCCGCAGATCCTTCTTCACGATCCGGAGCGCATTGAGCAACGCGGCGAGGACGACGACGGCGGTGCCGTGCTGGTCGTCGTGGAATACGGGGATGTCGAGCTCCTTGCGGAGGCGCTCCTCGACCTCGAAGCAGCGGGGTGCGGCGATATCCTCGAGGTTGATGCCGCCGAAGGCCGGGGCGATGAGCTTGACGGTCTCGACGATTTTGTCGACATCCTTCGTCGCGAGGCAGATCGGGAAGGCGTCCACGCCCCCGAACTCCTTGAACAGCATCGCCTTGCCTTCCATCACCGGGAGCGCCGCCTCCGGCCCAATATCGCCCAGGCCGAGCACCGCCGTACCGTCGGTGACCACGGCGACCATGTTCTGCTTGATCGTCAGCGAGAACGCGCGCGCTCGATCGTCGCGGATCGCCAGGCAGACCCGGGCGACCCCCGGCGTGTACACCATCGAGAGGTCGTCACGGGTGCGGATCGGCACTTTGTTGTGCACCTCGATCTTTCCCCCGCGGTGCATCAGGAAGGTCCGGTCGGAGATGTGGCCGACGCGGACGCCGGCGATGTGGCGGAGCCGGGTGACGATCTGCTGGGCGTGGACGCTGTCGCGAGCCTTGACGGTGATGTCGCGCTCCGTCCGGTCGCGCGTGGTCTCGACGAGGTCGACCGCCCCGATGTCCCCCTCCGCCTCACCGATGGCGGACGCGACGCGGCCCAGCATGCCCGGACGGTTGGAGATCTGCAGACGGATCGTGAAGCTGTAAGAGGCGCTCGGCGACTTCATTCTCCCGCTTCTACCCTCTCGGCGTGACGCCTGTCAAACCCGAGCCCCCGGTAGCGATCTCCCGATGGTCCGGGAGCAAGGTCCCCCCCGGATCCTCACCGAGTCGAAGTCGCGGGCGAGGGTGTCGCCAACGGCTGCCGCTCCGCCGCACCGAGGTGGCCGCCCTTCGCGCCGTCCAGACGCTCTGACCCAGATGGGCATGACCCCCCAAGGCCCCTCAGGACCTGCCTGGCGAAGGCCGCCTGGTGCGCCGATGGTGGCCTCGGAGACGAGGCTGATCCAGATCCTTTTGAAATACTTGGTCATAATCGCCCACCTCTGACGATCCAACCGCAGTGGCTTCGGCCGGCAGAGGCCTGTCCGTTTGGGGGTGTCGAAGTAAGCGTATCGGGGCTTATGGTTTGGCCTGGCTGGTTCCGGCTGAATAGATGAGGCCGATTGTCCGGTCAGACAGGCAGGTAGTGTAGCTGCGTACCTTGCCGGGAAAGACCGCAAGAATTTTGAGGGTTCTGCCGGAAACGCGAGCATCGATTTTTGCGTCATAAGTATGACACGTAAATAGGAGTGGTGACACGATGACATTCAGAGAAACTGCCCGCGACGCGGAACCCAGCATCACGGCGGTGGCTCCGGGCGGGCTTACTACCGCTGAGGAGCCTGAGACGCGGGTCGCCCTCGAAGAGGAAGCCGAGGAGACCCCGCGGCCAGAGCCAGTCGAGGCCGGCGCGTCTCCGCGCGGCGAGGACCCGGTTCGTCTTTACCTCAAAGAGATCGGCAAAGTCCCCCTGCTGACGGCCGCCCAAGAGGTGCAGATCGGCCGGCGCATCGAGGTTGGCCAGATCGCCCTCCGGCGTACGCTGGCCGGCATCCCGGTGGCCGTCACGACGCTTCTCGAAGTGGGCGACAAGCTTCGCCGCGGCGAGATCCCCGCCGACGAGGTCATCGTCCTGGCCGAGGGCGGCGAGCTGGACGCCAAGGAGCTGCGGCCGGTGCTGCTGGCGTTCGGGCGACTTCGGAGGCTCGAGCGGAAGATCGCCCAGCTCAATGGTTCGCTCCGAGACAAGCGACAGTCGAAGACGAGCCGCGCCAGCCGAGGCAAGACGATCGCGGCGGCTCGCGAAAAGATCCAAAAGGTCGTCGCCGACATGCCCCTCAAGCCGGCGTTGATCGACGACATCGTGGCGCAAGTCCGCCGGCGCTGGGAGCGCATCGGCCAGCTCGCCGAAGAGGCTCGGCGGAACCGGACCGCCGCCGCCCGCGAGCTCTCTGAGCTCCAGAAGGAGGTCGGCCTGCCGCGCCGCCAGCTCAGCCAGTTCCTCGAGCAGATCGAGCGGAGCGACCGCACCGTGCGCCAGGCCAAGCGCGAGCTGATGGAGGCGAATCTTCGATTGGTCGTCTCGGTCGCCAAGCGCTACCTGGGCAGTGACCTGACGTTGCTCGACCTCGTCCAGGAAGGCAACATCGGGCTCATGAAGGCCGTCGACCGGTTCCAGTACCGCCGCGGCTTCAAGTTCTCGACGTACGCGACGTGGTGGATCCGCCAGGCCATCACCCGCGCGATCGCCGACCACTCGCGGACGATCCGGATCCCGGTCCACATGGTGGAGACGCTCAACCGCATCTCGCGCGTGAACCGGAACATGGTCAACGAGATCGGGCGCGAGCCGACGCCGGAGGAGCTCGCTCAACGCACGGGCGTCCCGTCGAAGAAGGTCCGACTCATCCTCGAGTCGTCGCGCAAGCCGCTGTCGCTCGAGACGCCGATCGGTGAAGACTCCGAGCTCGGCGATTTCCTCGAGGACAAGTCCGCCGGCTCGCCCAACGACTCGCTCCTCAACCAGGATCTGACGACGCAGATCGAGCGGGCCCTGTCCACGCTGTCGCCGAAGGAGAAGGAGATTCTGCGTCTCCGGTTCGGCATTGGCGAAGAGGGCGAGCACACCCTCGAGGAGGTCGGCAAGCGTTTCGCGGTCACCCGTGAGCGCATTCGGCAGATCGAGGCCAAGGCGCTCAGGAAGCTGCGCCACCCGCTGCGCGGCCGCAACCTCCGCGCCTTCGTCGAGAATTAGCCTCACTGGGGGGCCCGCGGGCCCCCCAGCCCAGCCTCCTTCAGACCTCCCACGAGGCTTCCGCTCGGGCCGGGGTGAGCTCGCCGACGAGGTCGTTCCTCCGCGCCCGGCTCCTCCGACGGGTCACTGTCCGGTCTGCTGCAGGAGGTAGGTATTGATGCCCGTGTCCGGCGGCGAGCCGCTGAGCATCGTGATCATCGTAGCGATCTCGCTGCGGTGGTGGGTCGCGTGGTTCGGCACGTGCTGAAGCAGCGGCCAGAGCGTCAGTCTGAACGGCTTGCCGTCGGTGTTCTTGTATTCGATCACCCGCGCGAGGTCGCCCGGAGTGAGCCCCTCGACGAAGGCCTGCTGCTCTCGTTCGAGGCTGTCCCACGCCATCCGAATGGAGGGGAGCGTCGGGAATTCGGCGCCCGGGAGCTTCGCGGGCGAGACTCCCGTCCAGCGCGAGAGCCAGATCCAGTCCGCCCCGTAGAGGTGCCCGAACATCCGCCTGACGGTCGGGAAGCTGAAGGCTTTGCCGACGTCGCGCGATGCGAGATCCTCGCCGAGCCCCGTGGCGACGTCGAAGAGCCGCCGGTTCGCCCATCGGTGATAACCGTACAACCCTCGGATCATCTCGAGGCCCATCGCGTCCTCCTCACTCCAGCACGGCGACGACGTCTCCCTCCTGAACGGTCTGACCCTCGTGGACCTTGATCGCCTTGACCGCACCCGCTCGCGGCGCCTCCACGGGAATCTCCATCTTCATGGACTCGAGGATGATGACCGCGTCGCCAGCGGCGACCCGGTCGCCGGGCTTCGCGGCGATCTGGAACACCACCCCCGTGATGTGAGCCTTGAGCTCCTCAGCCATAGAACGCTCCTTGTTCGGAGACCTCCGCGGTCACCGTATGCTCCACCTGGAGCCGCGTGTTCATCTCGTCGCGCGATCGCTCCCCGACCGGCGACCCGTGCGGATCAGCGACGCGGCTCTGCGAGACCGGGCAGCTCGATCCGGGCGACGTCGAGCGTGACGACGCGCCAGCCCTCTGGCCCTGGTACCCATCGGCCGAGGACCGTGACGGACGCGTCCGGCCCCTCGAGTCTCCACTTCACGAGGCGCTGATGTCCCAGCCGCGCGATCGCGACAAGGCGATGGCTCGTCAGTGTCGCCGCACCGAGCGCGAGGCACACGGGGTCGGGAGAGACTCCCGCCGCGAGCCAGCGCGCGAGCCCTGCCCGGTTCCGCGCGAGCAGCGAACTACCCAAGGAGTCGAGGGCGTCGCGCAGGTCCTGCGGGACCGGCCAACTCGCCATGGGCGCTTCGAGGCGGATGAACTCGCGCGCGTCATCACTCATTTCCATGGGCGCGTCGCCGGCGCCGGGCGGACTGGGCGGCAGCCCGTCGCCGGTCACCCCGCCGGCCGCCGCGAGCAGTCTCTCGAGCCTCCGTTGCCAGGCGAGCGCACGCGCCGTGAGCGCGGGTGTGGCGCAGAGGTGGCCGATGATCGTCTCTCCCGCCACGATGTGGCGTCGCTCATCGTCGATGCAGCGTGAGAGGATCCGCCGCGTCGGTGGCTCGTAGACGGCATTGGCCCGCAGCAGATAGTCGTGGTAGCTCGCCCGGAGGTGCGGCTTGAGGACCCGGTACACGCCGACGAGCCGCTCCACGGTCTGCTGAGGCGTCTCTGGCTCCTCGAGAGCGTCCATGAAGGCGACGACGCGCTCGTTCGCCGGCTCCGAGACCTGGGCGGGGGCGCGTAGCTCCGGCAGCCGCTTGCCGAAGGCCTCCGCGTGCTGGGCGAGGTCCCAGACGTGACGACCCATCAGAAGCTTTGCGGACACATCGGGCGTGAGTGCGATCCAGCCGCCCAGCGCCCGCATCGCGCGCTCGACGGCGTAGCGGTAGTTGCGGATCAGGCGGGCGGAGTCGTCGACCGAGACGTGTCCCGTGAGAGGGAGTGGCACGCGCTAGTAAGCCTGCGATCGCTGGGTCGTCTTGATGAGGCGCTCGATCTCTTCCTCGGTGAAGCCGGCCATGCGCCGCACGTCAGTGGCGACGGAGATCGAGACGGCCTCGTGGTCGCCGTCCTGCCGGATCCCGCCGAGATTGAAGCGCTCGTCGATGTTCTCTTGGAACTCGATTGCCTTGCGCCGGCGCTCGGGGTCTCCTTCGGTGAGCTTGGTGAGCCACTTGGACCCCATCCGCACGTGCGTGATCTCGTCGGCAAGGACGAACTCGACGGCCCGCTCGAGGATCGGGTCGCCAATCCTCCGTGCGATATGGACCAGCTGGTTGAAGACGTCGCAGGCGAGACCCTCGAGCCCGCGGTTGACGCCCGCCACCCGCGCCGCCGCGTCCTCGGCGCACGCGCACCGCCAGAGGATGGTGGTCTCGGGGAACTCGCCCGGATAGCCACCCAAGTGCTCCAGGAGGCGGAGATAGATCTCGACGTGGCGCGACTCGTCCCAGACCTGGCGCGCCATGTCCATCGTGAACTCCCACGGCGCGTCGGGGAAGTCGCAGACCGTCCGCCCGGCCCCCTCCATCGCCTGCATCTCGCCCACGAGGATCCCGTGGACCCGCTCCCGAATCGAGTCGCGCGTCGAGAGGTCGGGAAACGGCGGCAACCCCTGCTCGACCTTCAGCTC
>WNFW01000497.1_pt1 | contig 29042 bp, 25 predicted proteins | sample 5400131 | NCBI WGS metagenome assembly WNFW01 (sample SAMN13153362, study PRJNA577476) | soil metagenome | isolation source: 20 cm soil or saprolite under grassland replicate 1 | place: USA:California | collected 2016-06-15 | reverse complement strand
CACGAAGGGGGAATCGGCTTCTGCAACATCACGAAGTGCTGTACGGAGGTCTGTCCCGAATCGATCACCATCACCGATAACGCCATCATCCCGCTGAAGGAACGCGTCGTGGATGCGAATTACGATCCACTCGCGGCTCTGTGGAGAAAGGTCACGAGGAAGGGGGAAGGGGGACGGGGGAAGGGTTGAACCGACGCGTCTTCGTGCTCCGCTCATGCTCCGCACTCGCTACCCTCCCCTTCGCTCGTCAGGGAGCACAGAACTGGAAGGCTTGGCGGGTAAACGGCGCGCGTGTGAACAAACACCTCGTCGATCTCAGCAGGTTCGGGGCAAATCCGCAGGGCGGCGTGAGCCGCGTGGCGTTTAGCGATGCCGACATCGCCGGCCGGCGCTTCATGATGGATCTAATGAAGGAAGCCGGGCTGACCGCCAGCATCGACACCGTTGGAAACATTGTCGGCGTTCGCGCCGGGTCTCGGACCTCGACACTCCCCATCCTATTCGGTTCGCACATCGACTCGGTGCCGGAAGGCGGCAACTTCGATGGCGACGTCGGATCCTGTTCCGCGGTCGAAGTCGCCCAAATTCTCGCCGAACGCGGCTACCGCAACCGCCACCCCCTGCATGTCGTGATTTGGTGCGACGAGGAAAGCGGCCTGACTGGCAGCCGTGGCTTCATCGGAGACTTGCCAGCGGACGAAATCGAACGGCCCGGGCGCGACGGTGTTGTCCTCGCGGAAAAGATCCGTCGCATCGGAGGAGACCCGGCGCGGATCGTCGAGGCGCGCCACGGCCCCGGCTCCATCGCCGCTTACGTCGAGCTGCACATCGAGCAGGGCGCCATCCTCGACGAGCGCGGCATCAACATCGGCATCGTGGAAGGCATCGTCGGAATTCATCACTACGACGTGACGCTGCGAGGCTTCGCGAATCACGCCGGGACGACCCCGATGGACCGTCGCCAAAACGCCATGCTGGCCGCCGCCGAGCTGGTATTGATCGTCGACCGGGTCGTGCGCTCCGTCGAGGGACGCCAGGTGGGCACCGTGGGGCGGCTGCTGGTGAAGCCCGGCGCGCCGAATGTGATCCCCGGACAGGTCGATCTGACCGTCGAGCTTCGCGATCTCTCGACTGAAAAAATCGAGCGGATGTGGACCCAGATTCACAGCGAGGCACTCGCGAGCGCCAAGCAGTACGGCGTGACGCTCGATTACACGCTGCAGCACGTCAATCCACCGGCCCTCTCCACACCCGCGGTGCGCCAGGTCATCGCCGACGCGGTTCACGACCTGGGGTTATCGAGCCTGTCGATGCCGAGTGGCGCGGGGCACGATGCGCAGGATCTGGCGCGCATCGGGCCCATGGGCATGATCTTCGTTCCCTCCGTGAAAGGCATCAGCCATTCGCCGCTCGAGCTCACCCGCCCAGACGACGTCACGAACGGCGCCAACGTGTTGTTGCAGACGGTGCTGCGCTTGGACCAAACATGAGTTCCCCCTCTCCGCGTACGGAGAGGGGGACAGGGGGTGAGGCCCCGACGGTAGTCGTCGTGGGGGCGGGGTTTGGCGGACTCCGTGTCGCAAAGGCACTGCGGCGCGCGCCCGTGCAGGTCGTGTTGCTGGACCGAAACAACTATCACCTCTTCCAACCGTTGCTGTACCAGGTCGCGACCGCGGGGCTCGAGCCCGAGGAAATCGCGAAACCGGCGCGGGCGATTTTGCGCGGGCAGAAGAACTTCGATTTCCGCATGGTGGACGTGACGCGCGTCGATTTCGCGGCCAAGCGTCTCGAGACCAGTGCCGGGCCGGTCGCCTACGATTTCCTGGTTCTCGCGCCCGGGGGCGAGACGAACTTCTTCGGCCTGGAGGCCATGCAGCGCCACGGCCTGGGGCTCAAGGACATCCCCGATGCCATCACGATCCGCAATCGGGTACTCACGTGCTTCGAGAACGCGATGCTCGAGCCTGATGCCGAGCGCCGGCGGGCGCTGCTCACGTTCATCGTGGTCGGTGGCGGGCCGACGGGCGTCGAGATGGCGGGCGCGCTTTCGGAGCTGATCCGGCTCGTGCTCGTGAAAGACTACCCGCGGCTCAACATCAAAGACGTGCGCATTCTGCTGCTCGAGGCGACCGACACGCTCCTCGCCGCGATGCCCGAGCGGCTGCGCGAGGCGGCAGGGAAGACCCTGTGGCGCAAATACGTCGAGGTCCGCTTCGGCGCCTCGGTGGCGGACTACGACGGCAAGCAGATCCGTCTCAAGAGCGGGGAGATCATTCCCGCAGCGACCGTGATCTGGGCCGCGGGCGTTCGCGCCGCCCCTCTCATCAACACCCTCGGCCTGAGCGCCGCGCGGCAAGGCCGGATTCCGGTTGAGCCGACGCTGCAACTGACGGGACATCCGGAGGTCTTCATCATCGGGGATGCGGCGTATCGCGAACAGGACGGCGAGCCGCTGCCGATGGTCGCACCGGTCGCGATTCAGATGGGGCAGGCGGTCGCCCGCAACATCGCGCGCCAGGTTCAGGGCAAGCCGCTCGAGCCGTTCCGCTATCGCGATCAGGGGACACTGGCGACGATCGGTCGCAATGCGGCCGTCGCGAACGTGTACGGGATCCAGGCGCGTGGCTTCGTGGCGTGGGTGATGTGGCTGGGGATTCACATCATTCAACTGATCGGCTTCCGCAACAAGCTATTGGTGCTGATCAACTGGGCGTGGGATTACTTCTTCTATGAGCGAGCTGCGCGGTTGATCACGCGCGACTGAGCCTGCCGCACGATTCCACTCCAGCCGCACTCGAGGCACCAGCGGTGCTCCACGACGGGCACCAAGCGGCGCAGCACGGAATGCTGAATCAGGACTAGCTGGGCGCCGCACAGCGGACAGACGCGTTTTGTGGGCAGGATGAGATAGACGAAGGTCAGCACGATACCGGCACGCAGCAGCACAGTCGCAAACAACACGACCACCACCAGCATCCTAGGCCGCCTCCTCCCGCACGAACGCGACAATCCGCTGCTCAAGCTCGGCCAGCTCGACCGGTTTCACGAGCACGCGATCGCGCGGCACCTCGGCGAGCCCGCGTCCCGCGAGATGCGTGATGTCGCCCGACAGAAAGAGCAGCCGGTCGGCGAGCGCCGGTCGCTGCGCTTGGAGATGCTGGTAGAACTCCGCGCCATCCATCCTCGGCATCCGCAGGTCGGCCAGAATAACCTGGGGCTCGAACCCTTCGGCCAGCCGCTCGAGCGCCGCCAGCCCATCAGCCGCCTCCTTGATTTCCGCGCCCCGCTTGGTGAGGAAGCGCGCCATCGGCCGGCGAATCAGCTCCTCATCGTCGACCAGCAGGACGCGAATTCCGCTGAGGGTCCCCGCGGGCGCCGGTGGCGGCAACGGTGTCGCCTGCGGTGTCGCCGCCGGCGCCCTGGGGACCGGTTGGCGTGCACTCGGCAGCCAGACGAGAAAGCGTGCGCCCGACTGGACATGCTTCACGAGATCGAGTTCGCCCTGGGCCTCCCGCACGAGCTGGCGGGAGATGTAGAGCCCCAGACCCGTGCCGCGCACCCCTTTCGTGCTCGCGAAGGGGCGAAACAGCCGCGGCGCGATCTCGGGCGCCACCCCGGGGCCGTTGTCTGTGACGGTGACGCACACCCGTCCGCCGGTGTCGTCGGTGAAAGAATCGACGATGAGCCGGCGGGGAGGGTTCACGCTGCGCAAGGCATCGAGCGCGTTGCTCAACAGATTGACGATGACCTGCTCCAGACGATTGGCATCCCCCACGACCGTCGGCAATTCGGGATCGAGCCGTCCTTCGATGGAGATCTCGTCGATACTGAACCGGTAGGACACGAGATCGATGGCGCTCCTGACGACGTCGTTCAGGTTCACCGTCGTCGAGCGTTTCTCGCCCGCGCGCACGAAGCGCAGGAGCCCACGCAGGAGCTTCGCCGCGCGCTGGGCCTGTCGCAGGATGCTCTGCATCTCGTTGCGCTGCTCGGCCGGCAGGTTCGCGTCCGCGAGACGCAGCTCGGCGTGACTGGCGATCGCCATGAGCGGGTTGTTGACCTCGTGCGCCACGCCGCTGAGCAACTCGCCTGCCGCCGCAAACCGCCCCTGTTCCTCGGCGCGATCGCGCAGCACGCGCGTCATCTGATTGAAGTGCGCGGTGATGTTGCCCAGCTCGTCGTCGCGACTGACGGGGACCTCCGTGGTGAGATCACCGTCGGCCACCTGCCGGATGCCTTGCCGCAACGCCCCGAGTGGACTCCAGAACCGGCGTCGCAGGATGAACAGCGCGACCGGCAACAGCACCGCGCCGGCGACCACCACGACGATCGCAGTGGCGGAGCCGAGATTTCCGGTAAGCGCGAGCGTGAGCGCCGCTCCGTAGGCCATCGCGGCGATGACGACGGCGGCCATCAGCACTCGCAGACTCTTCGTCATCCGATCAAAATGCCTCTAGACGGATCGATTTGCACGGCCTAATCTCCCCGTTCTTCCAACAGCCAGGGTCGCGCCCGATGCGTGCAGCGTCCGTCTTCGTGACATTCGGTGTCCTCGGCGTCGTCGCGTGCTCCCGGGCCGTGGCGCCCGCCCATCAAGCCCAGGTCCCCAGGCCGGTTCAGCAAGATACGTCACGCGCCGCGACCGGACGCCAGCCGGCGCCCGAGGCGACCGCCCTGAAACCGTACAATCAGGTCATTACCGCCGGCGCCACCACCGACGCCGGGATCTTCATCGTCCACCAGAGCGGCGAAAAACTGTTCTACGAGATCCCCAAAGCGATGTTCGGCCGCGAATTCCTGCTCGTGGCCGACCAGCGGGGCACGATCCGCGGCGTGCGCTACGCCGGCGAAGAGATCAGCAATCGCATCGTCGTGTGGGAACGCATGGGGAACAAGGCCTTCCTGCGCATCGTGTCGTACGCGATGCGCGCCGACAGCACGCAACCGGTGGCTCGCGCCGTGCGGCTGTCGAACATCTCACCGATCATCATGAGCTTCGATGTCGCCTCCTGGCACATGCCCGACAGCAACGCGGTCATCGAGGTGACGAAGCTCTTCACGACCGATGTGCCGGAGCTGAACCTGCGTCAATCAGGAATCCGCATCCGCCGCATGGATCCGACGCGGTCCGTGGTCGACCGTGCGCGGTCCTTCCCACGCAACATCGAAGTGAGCGCGTTACAGACGTTCGAGGTGGACTCGGTACCGGGCCCCGCCGGGAACCCGCCGAACCGGTCGCTCAATACGATCACGATGCTGATGAACTATTCGATGGTCCTGCTGCCCGATCAGCCGATGATGGCCAGGTTGTGCGACGATCGCGTCGGCTTCTTCAACGTCTCGTTCGAAGACTACGACGAAGATCGCGTGTCCGGGCCGCGCCGCTGCTTCATCAAGCGCTTCCGGCTCGAAGCGAAGGACCCGAACGCCGCCGTGTCCGATCCGACCAAGCCCATCGTCTGGTACATCGATCCCGCAACCCCGGCGAAATGGGTCCCGTGGCTGATCAAAGGGGTCGAGATGTGGGAGCCGGTGTTCCGCGCCGCCGGCTTCAGCAATGGCATCACGGCGCGCGTGCCCGCGGCCAGCGATTCGGACTTCGATCTGGATGACGCGCGCTTTTCGACGATCCGCTGGCTGCCGTCGACGATCGAGAACGCGTACGGGCCCAGCGTCAGTGATCCGCGCTCGGGCGAGATCCTGAACGCCAACATCGGCTTCTTCCACAACGTGGCGAGCCTCGTCGAAGCGTGGTATTGGACGCAGGCCGGTGCCGCCGATCCGCGCGCCCGGACGCTGCCGTTCCCCGATTCACTGATGGGCCTGATGCTAGCCTACGTCGCCAACCATGAAGTGGGGCACAGCCTCGGATTGCGGCACAACATGGTGGCGTCCACCTACTATCCGGTCGACTCGCTGCGCAGCCGCTCGTTCACCTGCCGGATGAAGGGGACGAGTCCCTCGATCATGGACTACGCACGCTACAATTATGTGGCGCAGCCGGGCGACAGCGCCTGTCTGATGCAGGGCATCGGGCCCTACGACTACTTCGCGATCGACTGGGGCTATCGCCGCATCCCGACGGCCACCTCGCCTGATGGCGAGCGCCCGGTGCTGGACTCGCTGGCGCGACTGCAGGATGCGAACCCGTACTTCCGGTGGATTGGCGACGGCGAGCCCGTCGACCCCCGCATCATCACCGAAGCCCTCGGCGACGATCCGGTGAAGGCGAGCGGCTTCGGCGTGCGGAACATCAAGCGCCTCGTGCCGATGCTGATCCCCGCCACCACCACGAACAAGCTGGACAACTACGATCGGCTCGACGACCTGTACGGCGAGCTCATCAACCAGTGGGCGCGGGAGATGAACCACGTGGCCGTCGTGGTCGGGGGCGTGTACCAGTTCACCAAATACGCCAGCCAGTCGGGGACCGTCTATCAGCCCGTCCCGCGGGCCAAACAGGCCGAGGCGGTGCAGTTCCTCAATGAGAACGTCTTCACGACGCCGAGCTTCTTCTTTGATCCGGAGATCCTGCGGCGCATCGAGCCGACCGGCTTTGTCGAACGGGTACGGACCCGCCAGACTGCCGTCCTCAACCTGCTTTTCCAGGATGCGCGCCTGTCACGGTTGGCCGACCAGCAGGCCACGCAGCCGAGCGGTTATACCATCCCGGACCTGTTCGCCGATGTCCGGAGCGGCGTCTTCGCGGAATTCAGAGGCGGTGCGGTTCGCGTCGATGAGTATCGGCGCAATCTGCAGCGCGCGTTTGTGGATCAGATGGAACGGCTGATCAATACGCCGCTGGTTACGCCGCCGCCTCCGGGTTTCACGCCGTTCCCCGGCTTCACACCGCCGCCGCCCCGTCCCGCCGACGCGCGCGCCCAGGCTCGGCTCGAACTCGTGGATTTGCAGACTACGTTGCGCGCTGCCCTGCCGCGCGCGGGGGATCGTGCGACCCGCGCGCACATCGTCGATCTGCAGGCGCGAATCAATCAGATCTTGAACCCACGGTGAGGCGGCTAATGGCTATCGGCTATCGGCTATTGGGCGTGGCGATCGTATTACACGTCGGCACGTCGGCACGTCTGCACGCGCAGACCTTTGAGCAACGCCTCGTCGCGGTCCCAGACACCGCGAGCGTCCGTCAGATGTCGCGCGACCTCTCCGCCGTGCCGCACATGGCGGGCACGCCCGCGCAGGCGACGACGCGCGATTACGTCCTCGACAAGCTGAAATCGTGGGGCATCGACGCCTGGAGTAAGGAATACACTGTCTACATTCCGCAACCGGACACCGTCGCGGCGTGGATTATCCCTGGCCCGCGCCGGAGGCCCGCGCGACTCAACCTGGTCGAGCCGGGGACCGGAGCGCAGATCCCGCCTTTCAACGGCTACACCGGCGACGGCGACGTCACGGCCGAAGTCGTCTACGTGAATTACGGCCTGATCGAAGACTACAAAACGCTCGACTCCCTGGGCATCAGCGTGAGCGGCAAGATCGCCATCGCACGCTACGGTCGTTCGTTCCGCGGCATCAAGGCTCGCGAAGCGCAGAAGCGCGGCGCGGTCGGACTGATCGTGTACTCCGATCCACAGGAGGACGGCTACTTCCGCGGCGACGTCTATCCCAAGGGGCCGATGCGCAATGCCGACGGCATCCAGCGCGGCAGCATGATGAACGGCAACGGCGATCCCACGACGCCGAGCTGGTCGTCGGTCGAGGGTGCGCGGCGGCTGCCGGAGGATTCGCTCGATATCCCGAAGATTCCCATCATCCCGATGAGCTACGGGAACGCCCGGCGCTTTCTCGAGCCGATGGCCGCACCTTCGGTGCCCCAAAGCTGGCAGGGGGCGTTGCCGTTCCGTTATCACGCCGGACCGGGGCCGGCGCGCGCGCGCCTCCACGTGAAAACCGAACGCGGGGCTCGGGGATTTCACAGAATCTGGAATACGATCGGGATGATCCGCGGTGAGCGCTGGCCCGATGAGTGGGTGGTGGTGGGTGGCCACCGCGACGCCTGGGGACCCGGCGCCCGCGATAACGTCAGCGGCACCGTGTGCGTGCTCGAGACCGCACGCGCGTTCGCGACACTCGCGCGCGAGGGCTTGAAGCCGGCGCGGACGGTCGTGTTCGCGACCTGGGACGCGGAAGAGTGGGGGCTCATCGGATCGACCGAGTGGGTCGAAGAGCTCGAGGATACGCTACGGGCGCGTGTGGTAGCGTACATTAACGAAGACGGGACCTTCTCGGGACCGAACTTCGGCGGCAGCGGCTCGCCGTCGCTCAAGCCACTCCTGCGCTCGACTGCACACGTCGTGCCGGATCCGGTTGGACCGGGCACGGTGTACGACGTCTGGCTAAAGGGCAAGAACGGTGACACCACCGCGTTGACGATGGGAAACCTGGGTGGCGGCTCGGACTTCTCCGGCTTCTATCATCACCTCGGCATTCCCGCGGGCGGCATCGGATTCGACGGGCCCGATGGCATCTATCACTCGATGTATGACTCGTACGACTGGATGTCGCGTTTCGGCGATCCCGGCTACAAGGCCCATCGCGCCGGCGCGCAACTCGTCGGCGTGATCATGAGCCGGCTGGCCAACAGCGACATTCTGCCGCTCGATTATGCCGCCTTCGGCACCGAGATGACCGGGTTGGTCTCGCAGCTCGACTCCGGAATCGCGAAGAAACAATGGAAGGAAACGGTCAACACGCAGGCACTGAAGGACGCGCTCGATCGGTTTACCGCCGTCGGCCGCGCCTTCAACGCGTCACGCGACAGCGCCGTGGCGCGCAGTGTCGATTCGGCGCGTGCTCGCCGCGTGAACCAGGCACTCATGGTCGTCGAGCGCCGGCTGACCCGACCCGCGGGCCTGGTGAGCCGGCCCTGGTTCCGCAGTCTGCAGTTCGCGGCCGATTTGGACAACGGCTATGCGACGATGGCATTTCCGAGCGTCAACGAAGCGATCCGCTACGCGGACGCCGCCACGGCCAACAAGGAGCTGACTGATCTGGTGAGCCGGATCGACCAGGCGCGTGCGGCGCTCGTGGAAGCGGCGGTGGCGCTGCGCTAGCCGCAGGGCGATAGTGTAGGGACGAGGAGGAGCTGCATGGAAGACTCCAGAAGTCGCATCATCATCTATTACTCGATCTGGGCGACGATCTGCGCTGCGGTCGCCGGACTCGCCATCGCCGTGATCCATACGTGGTTCTTCAGTTATCACCCCGGTCGGTCCGCGGTCATCGAGACGCTGTTCAGCGGCAGTGTGGCGGCCGTCGCGATCGCCGCGGCGCAGGGAGCGGTCGCGCTCGTCACCGGCGGCGTGCTGGCCCGGCTGGGGCGTGCATTGCAGTTTACGGTGCTGCTGGGCCTCCTAATCGGGGTGTTCGACTTCGTGATGTATTTCGTGCAGATGACGGTTCCCGTCACCGAGTTCGGGTGGGTCCCTGATCTCGTCATTATCGTGGCGGTGACCGCCGCTATCACCGCAGCTGGATCGCGCAGGTCACCCGCCGCCGTGTGACCGACGAGCAAAAGGAGGCCATCGAGCAGCTCGAGCGCCGCGTCGCCGCGCTCGAGAATCTGGTGCGTCGCCTGACCTTCGTCGCCAACGCAACCCCGCAAGCTCAGGCGATGCGCCCGGCACCCCTTAGCAGGCCGGCGCCTCCCGTTCCGACCGCGTCGCTTCCCGAGCCCTCCCAGAAGACCGATCTCGAACAATGGTTTGGGCAGCGGGGTCTGCTCGCGATTGGCGTCGCGGCGCTGCTCATCGCCGCCGCCTTGTTCCTGAAGTACGCGTTCGATCGCGGCTGGGTCGCGCCGCTCGTGCGCTCGGTGGGCGCCATCGTGGCGGGCATCGCCGTTGCCGCCTGGGGCCATGAACGGATCGGGCGCGGCATGCGCCGCTATGGGGCGGCCATGATTGGGGCAGGGGGCGGACTCGCGTACCTCGGCTTATGGGCCGCTGCGGGGCCGTACGCCTTGATGGAACGCCGGCTCGGCATCCTGCTCCTCGCGGCCACGACGGTTGCCGTCACTATGCTGGCGCTGCACCACGAGATCGAAGGCCTGGCGATCTGGGCGCTCGCGGGCGCGTACCTCGCGCCGTTGATTCTGCAGACCGCGCCCAACCCTAGAGGGTTTCTCCTCTATCTCGAAGTGATTGGACTCGGCACGGGGATCCTGGCCTACAGCATGAGCTGGCGCGCGACGTTCAATCTCGCGCTGTTCGGCTACCTCTTCCTTGCCGCCGCGGGAGCCGCACCGGCGATCGCGGCGCCCCTCGGCGCGTGGCTCGTTGCGGCGGGTGCGCTCCTCACCTTGCAAGTGACGCTACGGCGCTCGTGGCCCGAGGCACGGCTTGGTGTGCTGGTGATCGCCTGGCCGATCCTCGGCACTGGCTTGGCCGGCATCGAGGGATCTGACGCGACGCGCTGGCTCTCCCTGGGCGCGGCGACCGCGATCACGGGCGTCCTCTGGTGGCAACACTTCCAGCATGACCCGTTCAGCGCGGCGGTGCCCACCGGTCGCGATATCACCGATGTCGCCGTGGACCGTCTGCTCTTCATCGTGAATCCGATGGCGTTGCTGATCCTCGCCGCCGCGGCCCATCCTCGTCTCATCGCTGACTCTTTCCAGATCGTTCCAGCCGCACTGGCCGCCGTATATCTGCCCGCCGGCTGGTTCCGGCGCAGTGCATCGCACCTGATTGCGGGTTTTGCGCTACTGGCCTTCGCCCTGCCATTTCCGTGGCCGGCCACGAGCGTCGCGATCGGATGGACCGTCCTCGCATTTCTCGCCTTGGCCGCCGAGCGGGAAGGCGGGAGACCCGGCGGGCGCCATGCGTCCATCGCGCTGGCGAGCTCCGCGTGGGCGTGGCTGTTCTCCGTCGCACTGTTCGAGCGGGCGTATCAGGCTCCTGTTTTCATCGATCCGTGGGCGCTCGCGTGGTATGTCCTCATGGCGGGCACGGGGGTCGCGGCATGGTGGTGGGGGAGTGCAGGGAGGCTCCGGCTCTGGATGTGGATTCTCTGCGGCGCCGCCGTGTTCCTTGGCGGGTCGATTGAATTCCACGAATACTTCGGCCGGATGACATCGCTCGCCGGCGATCTCGCGCTGAGCGTCTGGTGGCTGCTGTTTGCGGGCGGTCTCGTATTCCTGGGCTTCCGGATGAATCAGAAGCTCATCCGGTCGACGGGGTTGGCGGTGGCTGCGTTCGCGGGGTTGAAGATTGTCCTCGTCGATTTGGCGAACTTGCAGGCATTGTATCGGGTCGGATCATTCTTTGCATTGGCCTTGATCGCGCTGGCTGTTGCGTATGCCTACAATCAGCGAGCGAAGGCTGCTAGAGCTTCGGCAACGTGATGCCGCGCTGCGCCTGATACTTTCCCTTCTTGTCCTTGTAGGAAACTTCGCACTCGTCACCCTCATCCGCCGTAAAAAACAGCACCTGCGCAATGCCCTCATTTGCGTAAATGCGGGCAGGCAACGGAGTCGTGTTACTGATTTCTAATGTGACATAGCCTTCCCACTCCGGCTCGAATGGCGTCACATTGACGATGATCCCGCAGCGTGCATAGGTGCTCTTGCCGACGCAGATCGTCAGACAGTTCCGCGGAATCCGGAAGTACTCCACCGAGCTCGCGAGCGCGAAGGAATTCGGCGGCACGATGCAGACGTCGCCCGCGAACTCGACGAAGGACTTCGGATCGAAGCGCTTCGGATCGACGACCGCCGACAGGGCATTCGTGAAAATCTTGAAGTCCGCCGCCACACGCATGTCGTAGCCGTAGGACGAGACGCCGTAGGAGATCACGCCCTCGCGCACCTGGCGGTCCGCAAACGGCTCGATCATCCCATGTTCTCGTGACATCTTCGTAATCCAGCGATCGGATTTAATTGACATGGGGGCGCAATGTAACGGCGCCAACTTGACTTACGCCACACCGCCAATAGCTTCCATACAACACTTAGTGAATTTTTTCACGAGCGCCATGCAGCCCTATATCCAATTCCTGATGCTGCTGGGCATGGCCATCATCGCCGGTACGACGATGATTGTGGCGTCGCATTTCCTCGGTCCCCGGCGCCCCACCGACGTGAAAGAGCGGCCGTACGAGAGCGGCATGCCGCCGCTCGGCAGCGCGCACGAGCGCTTTTCGGTGAAGTTTTATCTGGTCGCAGTCCTGTTCATTCTCTTCGATATCGAGACCGTCTTTCTCATCCCGTGGGCGGTCATCTTTCTGGGGAATAGCGCCGTCTCCACGGGCTTTCTACTGATAGAGATGCTGGTATTCATGCTGGTACTGTTTGTCGGTTATGTCTACGTCTGGAAACGCGGAGCATTCCAGTGGGATTGAGAGCATGAAAAGAGTGGGCGAAGTCCAAAGCTCGAATTACTTACTCGCCAAGTTCCAGGATCTCGTGGACTGGGCGGTGAACTCCTCACGCGCCAATTCGCTGTGGCCGATGCCGTTCGGCACCGCGTGCTGCGCCATCGAATTCATGGCGACCGCCGCGAGCCGCTTCGATTTCGCGCGCTTCGGCATGGAGCGCCAGGCGTTCTCGCCGCGGCAGGCGGATGTCCTGATCTGCGCCGGCCGCCTGCCGTTCAAGCTGGCTCCCGTGATCCGCCGCATCTACGATCAGATGCCGCAGCCCAAGTGGGTCATCTCCATGGGCGCGTGCGCGTCGACCGGCGGCGTGTTCGACAACTACGCGATGGTCCAGGGCATCGATACGATCGTGCCGGTCGATGTGTACGTGCCGGGCTGCCCGCCGCGCCCCGAGGGGCTCTTGTATGGGATTCTGCTCCTGCACAAGAAAATCAAAGGTGAGTCGCTGTTCGACGCGGTGAAGCGTCGCGAGGAGCAGCCGCTCGACGACAAGGGCCTGCGCCTGCCGCCCGAAACGATCGACGAGATCTCCGAGCCGTTCGGCAACTCCGTCCACCAGTTCCGTTCGTCGTGATTCCGGGCGCAGTGCGGGAGGCAACGGCGCGCGACGGCGACCAGATCGTCTACGTGGCGCCGGACCGGCTGCTCGATGCCCTGCGCTGGCTGAAGGAGACTCCGGGCCAGGAGTTCGATTATCTCGTCGATGTGACGGCCGTCGAATTCCGCGATCGCGAGCGGCCGATCGAAGTCGTCTATTTCCTCCGCTCGCTCAAGCGCCGGGCCGATATTCGGATCAAGGTCGAACTGCAGCCCAGCGACGAGCTGGCGGTGGATTCGGTGTGGAGCCTGTGGCGCGGGGCCGACTGGTTGGAGCGAGAAGTCTTCGACATGTTCGGCATCACGTTCAAGGGACATCCCGACCTGCGGCGCATCCTGATGTGGGAGACGTACGCCGAGGGCTATCCGCTGCGCAAAAGCTTCCCGCTGCGCGGGCGCTTCTCGCGGGCCGAGCAGGTCCGCCAGGCGCTGAACGCCAATCCGGAGGCACACTACTCGTTGGAAGAATTGTCCATCGCCGAAGCGGGCGGCGACTTGCCCGACGATATGCGTGACCGGCTGCGGCGCGGCGAGCGCGGCGTCGTGCCGGAGCCCCCCAATCCATGAGCAAGCGCACGGTCGAGCTCGAGCTGGCCACGCCTGGGGTCGATTCGCAAGGGCATCCGACCCGCATTCCCCTCGCCGCGACGGCGTCGCCCCGTTCCGCAGCGCCCGACCTGAGCGGCGAGCATCTCCTCGTCAACATCGGGCCCCAACACCCGGCCACACACGGCGTGCTGCGGCTGGTCGTGGAGCTCGACGGTGAGACGGTCGTGCGCTGTATCCCGCACCTCGGCTACCTGCACTCCGGGTTCGAGAAGCTCGGCGAGTACCGCCATTACAACCAGATCATTCCGCTGACCGACCGCACCGACTACCTGTCGCCGATGGCGAACAACGTCGGATTCGCGCTTGCGGCCGAGAAGTTGATGGGAATCGAAATCACGCCGCGGTGCACGGTGCTACGCGTGATCGCCTGCGAGATGAGCCGCATCATCTCGCACATGGTGTGGCTCGGCACGACCTCGATCGACCTGGGCGCCTTCACGCCGTTCCTGTGGGCGTTCCAACAGCGCGAAAAGATCTACGATCTGCAGGAGATGTGGACCGGCGCCCGCCTGACGACGAGTCTCACACGCGTCGGGGGCCTCATGGCGGACATTCCCGATGGCTTCGTTGAAAAACTGCGGGAATTCACACGCACATTCCCAAAAACTCTGGCAGAGATTGATCGGGTCCTGACTCGCAATGCCGTCTGGGCCGGGCGCACGCAGGGAATCGGTGCGCTCACCGCGGCAGAGGCGATCAACTACTCGCTCTCCGGTCCGATGCTCCGCGCGAGCGGGGTGCCCTATGACGTCCGCAAGGACAAACCGTATCTCGGCTATGAGACGTACGACTTCGACGTCGTCGTGGGCGAGCATGGCGACGTCTACGATCGCTACCTGGTGCGCCTCGAGGAGTGCTCGCAGTCGAATCGGATTCTCGAGCAGGCGCTCGACCGCCTGCCCGATGGCCCGATCAATGTCGACGACCCCCGCGTCATCTTGCCCGCGAAGACGCGCGCCATGACCGACATGGAGGCCATGATCTTCCATTTCAAGCAGGTCATGGAAGGCGTGAGGGCGCCGGTCGGCGAGGCCTACGTCGGGATCGAAAACCCGAAAGGCGAGCTCGGCAACTATCTCGTCTCGGACGGCACCGCCAAGCCGGTGCGCTGGCGCATTCGGCCACCCTCCTTCATCAACCTGGCGGCGCTGCCGAAGATGGCGGAGGGCCACCTGCTGTCCGATCTGATCGCGATCAATGCCTCGGTGGACATCGTCATGGGCGAGGTCGATCGATGACCCACAGCGTGAGCCATGCCGAGGACTACCAGCCGGTGTTCGTCGGCAAGGTCATGGATGAGCTGCAGACGGTGCTCCAGCGTTACCCGACCAAGCAAGCCGCGTTGCTGCCCACCCTCTGGATCGCGCAGCGTGAGCTGGGCTGGATATCCGACCGCATCATGGCCGAGGTAGCGGAGGTGTTGGGGCTAACGCCCGCATACGTGAAGGGCGTCGTGACGTTTTACACGATGTATCACCAGCACCCGGTCGGCAAAAACTTCGTGCAAGTGTGCACGACATCGCCCTGCAACATCTGCGGGGCCGAGGCGGTGCTGAAGGCGTTGCTCGACCAAACCGGGGCTGGAGATGCCGGCGCGACGAGCGCGGACGGCAAGTGGACCATCGTCGAAGTCGAGTGTCTCGGCGCCTGCGGCTTCGCGACGCCGATCCTGATAAACGATGAGTTCATTGAGTCCGTGACTCCAGAACGAGTTGCGGAACTGGTCCGGAAATACCGGTGATGGAATTGCGGAATGCGGCATGCGGAATGCGGAATGTCAGGGCCGGGGTCGAGCCCGGTCGCGGCGCTTCGACGCACTCCTATCAATTCCGCAATCCGCATTCCGCATTCCGCATTGGGGTTTGCTAATGGGCTACCCACACAAACCGCACCCCAAAGAAACGGTCGTGCTTTCGCAGTACTTCGGCGATGCCGACGCGCGCACCTACAAAGGATGGGTGAAGCGCGGTGGTTATGAGGCGCTGGCGCAGGCCTTGAAGATGGAGCCGGGCGCGGTCACCGACATCGTCAAAGAGTCGGGGCTGCGGGGCCGGGGGGGCGCCGGATTCCCCACCGGCCTCAAGTGGTCGTTTATGCCGAAGGAGAAAAAGCGTCCGCACTATTTGTGCGTGAATGCGGATGAATCCGAACCGGGGACGTTCAAGGACCGCGAGATCATGCGCTGGACGCCGCACGCGCTGCTCGAGGGAACGGCGATCGCGGCGCACGCGATTCGCGCGGAGGTCACCTACATCTATATCCGCGGCGAGTTCACCGAGCCGTGGACGATCATGGAACAGGCGCTCGCGGAGGCGAACGCCGCGGGCGTGTTCGGCAAGATCAAGATCTACCTGCATCGCGGCGCGGGCGCGTACATCTGCGGCGAAGAAACCGCGCTGATGAATTCGATCGAGGGCAAGCGCGGCAATCCACGAATCAAGCCGCCGTTCCCGGCGGCCGCGGGCTTGTTCGGCATGCCGACGACGATCAACAACGTCGAGACGCTCGCCGCGGTGCCGCACATCATCAAGCGCGGCGCCGCGTGGTACAAGAGCCTGTGTCTGTCCAATCCGAAGAGCACCGGCACGAAGCTCTTCTCGGTGTGCGGCAACGTGCAACGCCCCGGCAACTATGAAGTCACGCTGGGCTTCCCGCTCAAGGACGTGATTTACGACATGTGTGGCGGGCCGCCTGCCGGCCGCACGCTGAAGGCGTGCATTCCCGGCGGCTCGTCCGTTCCCATTCTGACGCGCGACGAGACCGAAGCCTGTCTCCTGGATTATGAGGGCGTCGTGGAGAAAGGGTCGATGCTCGGCTCGGGCGGCGTGATCGTGTTCGACGACTCGGCGGACATGGTCTATCAGATCATGCGGCTCGCCAGGTTCTACGCGCACGAGTCGTGCGCGCAATGCACGCAGTGCCGCGAAGGCACAGCCTGGACGACCAAGATCCTCGAGCGGATCCTCGCGGGGCAGGGAAAGACGAACGATCTGGATCTCCTGCTCGATCTCTCCGAGAACATGACCGGCAAGACGATCTGCGTACTGTCGGACTCGTGCGCCGCGCCCGTCGTCAGCGGCATCAAGAAATTCCCCGGCGAATTCGAGGCCTATCTGGCGGGCAAGCGTCAACCGGTGATGGTGGCCTGATGGCTGACGGCATGATCAATCTGATCATTGACGGCGTGCCGGTGTCCGTTCCTCCGGGCACGCTCGTCATCGAGGCTGCGAAGCAGGCGGGCGTGCTCGTGCCGCACTACTGCTATCACCCGGGCCTGCCGGTCGCCGGCGTGTGTCGCATGTGCCTGATCGAGATTGAAAAGGCACCCAAGCTGCAGATCGCGTGCGCGACGACCGTGACGGAGGGCATGGTCGTCAAGACGCAGACGCCGCAGGCGAAAGACGCGCGCCAGGGTGTGCTCGAGTTCCTGCTCATCAATCACCCGCTCGATTGTCCGATTTGCGATCAGGCAGGCGAGTGTGAGCTGCAGGATTTCGTGTTCCAGGAAGGCCAAGCGCGCACACGCTACGCCGAATACGCGAAGCGGTTCAATCCCGTCGAAGACTTCGGTCCCGACGTCCTGTACGTCCCGAACCGCTGCATCTTGTGCACGCGCTGCGTCCGCTTCATGGAAGACGTCGCGCAGGAGCCCGTCCTCAACGTCTCGGAACGCGGCGATCGGGCGTTCATCGGCATTCACCCGGAGGCGCGGCTCGACCACCCCTGGGCCGGCAATGTGGTGGACCTGTGTCCCGTGGGGTCGCTGCTCTCCAAGGACTTCCTGCACAAGGCTCGCGCCTGGGAGCTCGACAAGACGGCGTCGATCTGCACCGGCTGCTCGCAGGGCTGCAATATCACGCTCGATACGCGCGATGAAGTCGTGGTGCGCGTGCGACCGCGGCCCAACCTCGAGGTGAACCGGTACTTCATCTGCGACCACGGGCGCATGCACTACAAGTGGATGAATCGCGGCGACCGAATCGAGGCCCCGCTGGTGCGCCGCGATGGCGCGCTGCAGGCCACCGATTGGGATGAGGCGCTCGACCGTGTTGCAGGCATTCTGCGCGGCGCTGAGGGAAGAACGGCGGTCGCGCTCGTCTCGCCCGGGGCGTCGTCCGAAGCGCTCGCGCTCGCCAAGCGCGTCTTCACCGGCTTCCAGTGGACCGGTGCGTTCCAGGTCGTCATGGGCGAAGAGGCACCGCTCGCCGGGATCCCGAATCTCGCGCTGCGCGCCGAGCGCGCGCCCAACGCGAAGGGCGCGGAGAATCTCGGCTTTACGCGCGACTACGCGCAGGCGCTCGCGGCGGCGAAATCGGCAGCCGTGGTGCTCGTGCTCGACGATCCCGACTGCCTCGTTCAAACGGATGGCGCATTGATCTATCTCGGCGCGGTGCTGGGCGCAGATGCGCCGTGCCGCCATGCCGACGTGGTGCTCCCGATCGCCAACGTCGCAGAGGAAGAAGGCACCTTTACGAACCGCGACGGGCGAGCACAGCGCTATTACCAGGCCAAACCGGCGCCGGGGATGGCGCAGCCCGCCGCCTGGGTGTTGGGTCAACTTGCATCCGTCATGGGCCTGGCGGAGGCGCAGCGATGACCTTCTTCCTCGTGTCATCCGCCATCAAGGTCTTTGTGGTCTTCAACCTGATCATGGTGGGAGTCGCGCTGCTCACGCTGCTCGAGCGGCGCGTCTGCGCGTGGATGCAGGACCGCCTGGGCCCCAATCGCGTCGGCCCCCAGGGCATCTTGCAGCCGGCGGCCGACGGGTTGAAGAACTTCCTGAAAGAAGAGACGTCGCCGGCGATGGCGGACAAGGCGCTCTTCACGCTGGCACCCATCGTGTCCTTCGTCCCGGCGTTGCTCACGTTCGGCGTGATTCCGTTCGCGTCGCCGTTGCCGACCAAGTGGGGCGTCGTACCGATGGTGGTCGCAGATCTTCCCGTCGGCTTTCTCTACATCCTGGCGATCAGCTCGCTCGGCGTGTACGGCATCGTCCTGGCGGGCTGGTCGTCAAACAACAAGTACGCGCTGCTGGGCGGCCTGCGCGCATCGGCACAGATGATCTCGTACGAAATCGCGCTGGGTATGAGCACGGTGGCGGTCCTGCTGCTCGCGGGCAACGTCACGCTGTCGCAGGTCATCGCGCAGCAACAGCAGGGACTGTGGTTCGTGATCCCGCTGACGCTCGCGTTCATCATTTTCTTCATCAGCGCCCTCGCCGAGACGAACCGCCTGCCGTTCGATTTGCCCGAAGCCGAGGGCGAGCTGATCGCCGGCTATCACACCGAGTACAGCTCCATGAAGTTCTCCATGTTCTATATCGCCGAGTATTCGAACATGGTCACCGCGTCGGCTTTGATGGCGACGCTGTTCTTCGGCGGCTGGGACATCCCCTTGACGAGCTGGGACTCGACCGGCGAACCCACCGTCGTGAAGACGCTGGCGACCATGGCTGTCTTTGGGCTCAAGACGTTCAGCTTCCTCTTCACATACATCTGGGTCCGCTGGACGCTGCCGCGCTTTCGCTACGATCAACTCATGGCACTGGGATGGAAGGTCTTGCTCCCGCTGGCGCTCGTCTACATCACCATGATCGCGGCGGCGATCTGGTACTTCCGCGTCCAGCTCGGCTGGACGTACGGTCCCGGGATGGCGGCGGCGCTGGGTGGTCTGAATCTCATCCTGCTCATCGCGGTCGTCTGGTGGCTCGACCGCGGCCGCATCGTATCCGGATCGGTGCCGCAGGAGGCCGCGTAATGGCCATCGGCGTGAAGGTCATGAAGCGGCCGACCAAACAGACGTCCTATCTGCGGGCGACGCTCAAGGGCATGGCGCTGACGTTCAGCCATCTGCTGCGCCCGAAGGTGACGATGCAGTATCCCGAAGAAAAGTCCTCCAAAGACTGGACGCTCTCCTCGCGCTGGCGCGGCACGCATCGCATGCTCACGGACGAGCAGGGGCGCGCCAAGTGCGTCGCCTGCGGCCTCTGCCCGCAGATCTGTCCCGCGAATTGCATCAAGCTGGTGCCCGGGGAAGACGAAGAAGGCCATCGCTATCCGCTGATCTACGAGATCGACGAGTTCCGCTGCATCTTCTGCGGCTATTGCCAGGAAGTGTGCCCGGAGGAAGCGATTCACGTCGGGGTGCATTACGAGAACTCCGAGTACTCGCGCGACCGATTCGTGTACGATCTGGAACGGCTGACAGCTCAGACACACCCGGTTTCGACGCTCTGGGATCCATCCGATCCCAAGGGCGAATAGCCCTAGGCCCTAGCCCCGAGGCCCCAGCCCCGTGCTTCTCACGTTCTTCTGGATTTTCGGGGTCATTGCGATGGGCAGCGCGCTCTTGTGCATCACCCGCAAGAACCCCATCGCCTGCGCCTTGTGGCTGGTCGTGACCCTGTTCGCGCTGGCGGCGCTGTTCGTGCTGCTCGACGCGCAGTTCATCGCGGTGTTGCAGGTGCTCGTCTATGCCGGCGCGATCATGGTGCTGTTCCTGTTCGTCATCATGCTCCTCAACCTCGGCCGTCCCGGACCGACGGACATCAAGGGCCCCGTTGGCGTGCTGGCGGCGGTCGTCCTGGCGGGCGCGCTGCTGCTGCAGCTGCGCGTGCTCAGCGCGGCGCAACTCCCGTCGTCGATCCAGCTCCCGGCGGGCACGGTGGCCGCGTTGCAACAACAGCAGGGCATGGTCGCCGCGGTCGCCAATCCATTGTTCAACGCGTATCTGGTCCCGTTCGAGATCGCGAGCGTGCTGTTGCTCGCCGCCATCGTCGGCGCCGTCGTCCTCGCGAAGCGGAAGCTCTGAATGCTCCTCAGCCCCGCGCTCGCCATCTCCGCGGTCCTCTTCACCCTCGGCGTCGCCGGCGTGCTGCTGCGCCGCAACGCGATCGTGATCTTCATGTGCGTCGAGCTCATGCTCAACGCCGTGAACCTCACGTTCGTCGCCCTCGCGCAAATTCTGGGCATGGGCGGCCAAGTCTTCGTCTTCTTCGTCATGGCGGTCGCCGCCGCTGAAGCGGCGGTCGGGTTGGCGATCATTCTGGCCGTCTACCGTCACAAGCAGTCGGTCAGCCTGCAAAACATGAATCTCCTCAAGGACGGATGACCGGGACCACGGTCGACCTGATCTGGCTCGCGCCCGCGTTGGCGCTGCTCGGCTTCGTGCTGAACGGCGCGCTGGCGCTGCTGCGGCCGGCGGCAAAGACGCTCGTGTCGGTCATCGGCGCCGGCGTCTTGGTCGCCGCGTTCGCCGTAGCGCTTGCGGTGTTCGGCGCGTTCCTCGGACTGCAGCCCGCTCCTGAGGGGCCGCTCGTCTTCCGATACTGGTCGTGGATTCCTGTTGGCACGCTGCAGGTGGACTTCGCCTTCCAGGTGGACCAGCTGTCCCTCGTCATGCTGCTCGTCGTGACCGGTGTCGGCTCCCTGATCCATCTCTTCAGCATCGGCTACATGAAGGAGGATCCGGGCTACGCACGCTACTTCGCGTACCTGAACCTGTTCGTCTTCTTCATGCTGGTCCTGGTTCTGGGCGCCAGCTTCCCGGTGATGTTCGTCGGCTGGGAAGGTGTCGGCCTGTGCAGCTACCTGCTGATCGGGTTCTGGTTCAACGAAGAAGTGAACGCGAACGCGGGACGCAAGGCGTTCATCATGAATCGCATCGGCGACTTCGGCTTCATGGTCGCGATGTTCATGATCTTCTGGTCCACGGGCTCGCTTGATTTCGACACCGTGTTCGCACACGCGCCCACCGCCCTTGCCGCGGGCGGCACGACGATCACGGCCATTACGCTGCTGTTGTTCTTGGGCTGTACGGGGAAGTCGGCGCAGATCCCGCTGTACACCTGGTTGCCCGATGCCATGGCCGGTCCCACGCCGGTTTCCGCGCTCATCCACGCGGCGACGATGGTGACGGCGGGCGTCTATCTCGTTGCGCGCTGTAATCTCCTGTTCGCGATGGCGCCGGTCTCGAGCGCGGTGGTGGCGGGCGTGGGCGCACTGACGGCGTTGTTCGCCGCGACGATCGCGCTCAAACAATGGGACATCAAGAGGGTTCTGGCGTATTCGACGATCTCCCAGCTCGGCTACATGTTCCTCGCGGTCGGCACCGGCGCAATCAGCGCCGGCATCTTCCACCTGGCGACGCACGCCTTCTTCAAGGCACTGCTGTTCCTCGGCTCGGGCAGCGTGATCTACGCGATGCATCACGCCTACCACGCGACCCACTCCCATGAAGACGCGCAGGACATGCGCAACATGGGCGGGCTCTCGCGGTACATGCCGTGGACGACGGTATTGATGTGGATCGCGACCCTCGCGATCGCGGGAATCCCGGTCCTCTCCGGCTTCTTCTCCAAAGACGAGATTCTCACCGCCGCATTCGCTCGCGGCAGGATCCATCCGGAGTGGCTCGTGTTCTGGGGGTTCGGCCTGGCCGCGGCGCTGCTCACGGCGTTCTACATGACGCGGTTGATGCTGTACACCTTCTACGGCCCCAACCGCACCGGAGAACAAGAGCAGTCGCATCTCCACGAGGCTCCTTGGATCATGACGGGGCCGCTGGTGGTGCTCGGTGTTCTCTCGGCTGTCGGCGGAATCCTCAACGTGCCTGCGCTCTACCACGGTGGGGAATGGCTGCATCATTGGCTCGAGCCCGTCGTCCACCCGGGCGCCGCGTTGCTCCCGGAGGCGCAGCTGTCGAGTGCCACGGAGTGGATGTTGGTCGGTATCGCCGTCGCGACCGCCGTCATCGGCATGGTCGGCGCCTGGCGGCTGCTCAGGCCGCAAGACCTCGTGCCCGCGCGCAGCGCGCCCGAGGAGCGCGGCTTTGCGCGTGTGCTGCGCAACAAGTGGTACGTCGACGAGATCTACGACGCGCTGATTGTCCGGCCGATCGTCTGGCTGTCGCGGGAGGTGCTGTGGAAGCAAGTCGACCAGCGCGTCATTGACGGCGCCGCGGTCAATGGCGCCGCGCGCGGCGCGCGCGCGCTCGGCTGGGCGAACCGCTGGTTGCAGACGGGGCAGGTGGGGATGTATGTAGCGGTGTTCGTCGTCGGCGTGCTGCTGCTCCTCTGGCGGGCAATGAGCTGATGTACGCGCCCTGGGTGCTCACCGCGCTCCTGGCGTGGCCGCTGATCGCCGGCCTCGTCGTCATTCTCCTGCCCGGCCGGTTCGCCAAGTACGTTGCGCTCGCGGCGAGCCTAATCGAATTCGCGATTTCGGTCCCGCTCTGGTGGACATTTGTTCCGGACGGCGGCATGCAGTTCACCGTCGATCGAGCCTGGATCGCCGCGTGGGGCATTCACTACGCGGTCGGCGTGGACGGGATCTCGCTGTTCCTCGTCCTGCTCACCACCTTCCTCATGCCGCTCTCGATTCTGGGAAGCTGGAGCTACATCACCAAGCGCGAGGGTGGCTTCTACGCGCTGCTGCTCGTGCTGACGACGGGCATGATCGGCGTCTTCGTGTCGCTCGATCTCTTCCTCTTCTATGTGATGTGGGAAGTGATGCTGATTCCGATGTACTTCATCATCGGGGTCTGGGGCGGGGACAACCGGCTGTACGCGGCGATCAAGTTCTTCATCTATACGTTCTTCGGCTCGTTGCTGATGCTCGTGGCGATCCTCGTGCTGTATCTGCACGCGGGCCAGGCCACAGGCACGTACTCGTTCGCGTACGCGCACGTGCTGAGCCAGGTCGGTCAACTTGGCCCCGTGGCCTGGTGGCTGTTCGCGGCCTTCTTCCTCGCGTTCGCGATCAAGGTGCCGCTCTTCCCGCTGCACACCTGGCTCCCCGATGCGCACGTCGAGGCGCCCACGGCGGGCTCCGTGATCCTGGCGGGAATTCTGCTCAAGATGGGGACCTACGGCTTCCTGCGATTCGCGCTGCCGTTCTTCCCGGCCGTGGCGCTCAGCGACACGGTGCAGCTCGTCATCGTGATCCTCTCGCTGATCAGCATCATTTACGGCGGTCTCGTGGCGATGGTGCAGCCCGACTTCAAAAAACTCATCGCCTATTCGTCGGTCGCGCACCTCGGGTTCGTGATGCTCGGCATCTGGGCGCTCACGTTGCAGAGCGTGCAGGGAGCGCTGCTGGTGATGATCAATCACGGGATCTCGACGGGCGCGCTGTTCTTCCTGGCCGGCATCATCTACGAACGGCGGCACAGTCGCCTGATCGAGGCCTACGGCGGCATCGCCCGCGTCGTGCCCCTGTTTGCCGCGATCCTGACGATCGTGTCGCTGTCTTCCATCGCGCTCCCCGGCACCAACGGCTTCGTCGGTGAATTCCTCATCCTGATCGGCTCCTTCCGGACGTATCCGATCGCGACGGTGGTCGCGACGACGGGGGTGATCGTCGCCGCGGCCTACCTGCTCACGGCGCTGCAGCGCGTGATCTACAACCCTCTCACGCAGCCCGAAAACGAAAAGCTCACGGACTTGACGCCGCGGGAGGTCGCGGTGCTCGTGCCGCTGATCGTGTGCATCCTGTGGATCGGGATTTACCCGACACCGATTCTGCGGCGCATGGAGCCCTCCGCGCGCGCCTTGATCGAGCAGATCAAGCCATCCGTGCCTCCCCCCCCCCCGGGTGGCGGGCAACCATGAACCTGGATCCCTCGATCGCTCGCGATCTCCTCCTGTCGTTACTGCCGGAGCTGGTGCTGACAGGCTGGGCGTTGGTGTTGTTGCTGTTCGTGGCGTGGCGGCATCAGACCGTGCGGGATCTGCGGATCGCGGGAGTGCTGACCCTGATCGCCCTCGCGTCGACGGCGATCGCCATCTGGTGGCTGTGGTGGAATCGCGCGGGCATCCACGGGGGGAACGTCGTGTCGATGATCGCGGCGGACGACTTCCGCTGGGTCGCCGACTGGGTGTTCGTGGCCGCCGCAGCGCTGACGGTGCTGATCTCCTTCACCTATCTGGAGCGCGAGCAGCTGCTGGCGCCGGAGTATCACGTCCTGCTGCTCTTCGGCACGATCGGGATGATGGTGATGGCGGCCGGGGCCGACCTGATGGTGATCTTCCTCGGCCTCGAGCTGATGTCGGTCGCGGTGTATGTGCTCGCCGGCTTCGACCGGCGGCGCGCGCGCTCCGCCGAGGCCGCCCTCAAGTATTTCCTGCTGGGGGCGTTCGCGTCACGACGGCGCGCCCACGCCGGTAACGGCGTTCATGGCGACCGGCGTCAAGGCCGCGGCGTTCGCCGCGCTGTTCCGGGTGATGTACCAGGCGTTCGCCGCGGTTCCGGCATGGCATGATATCCTCTGGTGGCTTGCCGTGGTCACGATGATCGGCGGCAACCTGTTCGCGCTGGGCCAGCGATCGCTCAAGCGCATGCTGGCCTATTCGTCCGTGGCCCATGCGGGCTATCTGCTGGTCGCGGTGACCGCGGGGGGCGTCGCCGGTACGAGCGCGTTCCTCGTCTACATCATCGCCTACACGCTGATGTCGGTCGGGGCATTCGCGGTGCTCGGCGCCAAGGGACGAGCCGGCGAGAGCGACGTGACGATCGACGATCTCTCAGGTCTGGCCGCGCGGCGTCCCTGGCTCGCGTTCGCCCTCGCGATCTGTATGCTGTCGCTGCTGGGATTTCCGGGGACCGCCGGCTTCATCGGCAAGTGGTACGTCCTGATCGCCGCGACGAGTACCGGCCAGAATGCCCTCGCCGCGATTCTGGTGCTGACCAGCGTCGTCTCGGCGGGGTACTATCTTCCCGTCATCATGGCGATGTACATGAAACCGGAGCCGATCGAGGCCGCGCACGTCGACGTGTACCTCGACCGGTGGGGACGTGCCGCCGTTGCAGTCGTCGTCGTGGGCCTGCTGCTCTTCGGGGTCTGGCCCAACCGGTTGTTCGATCTCGCGAAAGCCGGGGGCGATAGTGTGCACGCAGTGGGGGCGCCAACCGCCGTTCCCACCCTCAAGGGTGGGCTGGGCCAGCACGGTCCTTAAGGACAACGATTGCCGAGCACACGCTTCAGCGTGTGAACGAAAGACATGAGACTACCCAGCACCATTTTCCGGCAGTACGACATTCGTGGCCTCGTCGACAAAGAGCTCACGCCCGCGGCCGCGCACGCAGTGGGACAGGCCTACACGACTTTCGCGACGCAGCGGTTGGGAAAACCGCCGCGCGTCGCGGTGGGACGCGACAATCGCCCGTCCGGAGCGAAGCTCGCGCAGGGAGTCGCCGAGGGGATCGCCGCCGCCGGCGGCAACGCCCTCGATGTCGGCGAGCTTCCCACCCCCGCACTCTATTTCGCCACCAAGACGCTGCCGGTGGACGGCGGCATTCAGGTCACCGGCTCCCACAACCCGCCCGAGTTCAACGGCTTCAAGATGGTGCTGGCGCACGACGCGGTCTTCGGTGACGACATTCAGGTCCTGCATCGGCTGATCGACGACGGCAAGCTTACCACGAGACCCGGCGGTACGATCACGGCGCACGGCGGGCTGCTCACGCCGTACCGAAAGGCAATTGTCCAGCGAAATGCGCCGCTCGCGCGGCGCTTCAAGGTGGTCGTGGACTGCGGCAACGGGGTCACGAGTCTCGTCGCCGTGGAGACGCTCCGGGAGCTCGGCGTGGAGGTCGTCGCGCTGTTCGCCGAGTCCGACGGCACGTTTCCGCATCACCATCCGGACCCCACCGTTCTCGAAAACCTCCACGACCTCCAAGTGGCGGTGAAAAAAGAAAAGGCGGAGTTGGGCATCGCGTTCGACGGCGACGGCGACCGCATCGGCGCCGTCGACGAAACGGGGGAGCCCGTCCTGGGCGATCAGCTGCTCGTGTTGTTCGGACGCGATCTGGTGCGGCGCCTGGGGAAGGGCAAGCCGGTGATTTTCGACGTGAAGTGCTCGGAGATTCTGCCGCAGATGCTCACGCGGGCCGGCCTCGAGCCGGTCATGTGGAAGACCGGTCATTCGTTCATCAAGCAGAAGATGAAAGAGATCGGCGCACCGTTGGCCGGGGAAATGAGCGGCCACATGTTCTTCGGCGGCGACTGGTACGGGTTCGACGATGCGCTGTTCGCCGCGGCACGCTTGCTTGCCTACGTCGCCCGTGAGGGCGGCCCACTCTCGCGCCTACTCGCGGACCTGCCCAAGACCTACGCCACGCCCGAGATGCGCGTCGACTGCCCCGATGAACAGAAGTTCGACGTCGTCCAGCAAGCGGCCGAGGAGTTTGCCGAAAAATATCCCGTGTCGACGCTCGATGGCGTGCGCATCACGTTCCCGGAGGGGTGGGGATTGCTGCGGGCCTCGAATACGCAGCCGGTGCTGGTGATGCGGTTCGAGGCGACGAGCCCGCAGGCCCGCGACGCCTATCGTGCCGAAGTCGAGAACTGGCTGGCGGCGCGCGGCGTCACGGCGTGAGGCGGCAGACCCGGCGCTCGCTCTACCTCATCGGCGCCGGACTCCTGGTAGTGGCGCTCGTCGGCGGCCGCTGGCTGGCCGTCGAAACGACGGAGCGCGCGTGGGACCGGACCTTCGCCGGCGGCGAGACCTTGATCGCCGCGCGTACGCTCGCCCGGGTGCTCTCCACCGTCGTCCTGCTCATCGCGATCGCCTGGATCACCGCCAATCTCCTGATCGTCTACCGGGCTATCGGCTCGGTGCAGATGCCCCGCCGTCTCGGCGACCTCGAGATTGTCGAAGCGGTTCCACGCCGTACGCTCCTCGGCGTCACGATCACGCTCGGCGTGGTCCTGGGCGTGCTGGTGTCGCTCGGCACGGGCGATTGGTGGCGTCAGGCCATCCTCGCCGCCGCGCCGCCGCATTTCGGCGTCACTGACACCACGAATCTGGGCCGCGACGCCGGTTACTACATGAGTGTCCTGCCGTGGCTCGCCACGCTGCAGAATCGGACGCTGCTCCTCGTCGTCGCGGCGCTGGCAATCGTGGCTCTGCTCTACGGCGTGATCGGCTCATTACGCATCCGGCGCGGGCGCATCCGCGCCAGCGACTACGCCCGGCGGCACCTGGGCGTCCTGCTGGCGTGGCTCGCGTTGGTCATCGCCTGGGGCGCCGCCCTCGATCCGGCGGAGATCGTGGCAGGACTCCACGGGACCGTGGATCAGGCGGCGCTCTCGGTCCGCATCCCGGGCGCCGACGTCGTCGCCGCCGTGGCCATCATGACGGCCGTGATCTCGCTGGCCTGGGCATGGCGTGACCGGCCCACGTTGATCCTTGCCGGCTGGGCCGCGCTCCTCCTCTCGCTCAGCGCCGGCTATTTCGTCATCCCGGGCGTGGTCCGCGCGTCGACCGGCGCGGGACCGGACGGTAGCGAGCTGCTCCGCCGCCGGGCGGCGCTGGAGCGAATCGCATTCGGGCTCACCGATGTCGACGCCGCGGCGCCGCCTGCCTTCCCCTCGGGCGAAGCCGCGGTGCGAGCCATCCCGCTCTGGGATCCGGCGCACGTGGCGGCCGCGGTCGGTGTGCCGGCGACGGCGGTCGCCTTGCGACCACTGTCGTCCGCCGCGGACGGTCGCCCGGCGTGGATCGTCGCGCCCACGAACGCGCCGGGACCGGTCCGTCTCGCGCTGGAAACGGACAGCGGCCTCAGCGTCATCTCCTTGCCAGCGGCGAACGCCGCGCTGCTATTCGCCCCGGGCCTGGAGACGCCCCTGGTGCTGCCGGGCGATTCCGTCGGCGTTCCGCTTGGCGGCAGATGGCGCCGCTTTGCCATCGCCTGGACAATTCAGGCGTGGGACTTGATCCGTGGCGAATCGACCCGAGGCGTTCTCGTGTGGCGGCGCGACGTGACGGAGCGCCTGGAGCACCTGGCCCCGTTCGCGAGCTTTGGTCGCCCGGCCCCGGTGCTGCGCGAAACGAGCGGAGGAAGAGCGTTGTGGTGGGTGAGCTGGGGCTATGTCTCCCATCAAGATTTTCCCTTGGTTCGTCCGCTCCCGTGGCGCGATGACGACGTGCGATTTCTCCGCGCCGGTCTCGTCGGCGCCGTGCGAGCGGGGACGGGGGAAACGCACCTCTGGCTGGCGCCCGGCTACGATTCGCTGACGGCTGCGTGGGCGCGGCGCTTTGCGCCGCTGATCGAGCCGGCTGACCGGCTGCCGGCAGAGCTGCGGGTGCAGCTCGCCTATCCTATCGACGCGTTCGAAATCGCAGCCGCACAACTCCTGCGCGCGAGCGGTGACTCTTCGATTCACGCGGCGTGGATCCAGCGGCCGCGCGAGCCCTTCCAGCTCAGCGTGCCCGGAGGAGCGGGGGGAGAGACGCTCTGGACCGCGGTGGCGTTCGAGTCCGGCGAGCTCACGCCGAAGCAGTTCGTCGGGCTGTTCGCCGGGACAGTCACACCGCGGGAACCCGAGCTCCACCTGTGGCGACCTGCGGCGACGGATCCCGATCGCCTGCCCGGCGTGCTCCTCGGCTCATCGCAGCTGCGGCCTGGTCAACTGCGCATCTGGCCGACCGGCGGAGGACA
>WNFW01000543.1_pt1 | contig 29106 bp, 28 predicted proteins | sample 5400131 | NCBI WGS metagenome assembly WNFW01 (sample SAMN13153362, study PRJNA577476) | soil metagenome | isolation source: 20 cm soil or saprolite under grassland replicate 1 | place: USA:California | collected 2016-06-15 | reverse complement strand
TGCTCAGGACATCGTCGACTTGTTGGACGCGCTTAAAATCCAGAAGGCGATACTGGGTGGGTTCGATTGGGGGGCGCGCACAGCGGACATCATCGCGGCTCTGTGGCCGGAACGCTGCAAGGCTCTCGTCTCGGTGAGTGGTTATCTGATCGGCAGCCAGAAGGCCGGCAAGGTGCCGTTGCCGCCGCAGGCGGAGTACCAATGGTGGTACCAATATTATTTCGCCACCGAGCGCGGTAGGGAAGGTTACGACAAATACCGCCGCGAGTTTTCGAAGCTCATCTGGCAGCTGGCCTCACCGAAATGGAAGTTCGACGAGGCTACGTTTGTGCGAAGTGCAGCCGCGTTGGACAATCCGGATCATGTAAGCATTGTCATTCACAACTATCGATGGCGGCTTGGCTTGGCCGAAGGCGAGGCCAAATATGACGAACTGGAAGCGCGCCTTGCCGCAAGTCCCAACATCACCGTGCCCACGATTACGCTCGAGGGTGATGCCAATGGCGCGCCACACCCGGAGCCCGGCGCTTACGCCAGGAAATTCTCGGCCAAGTACGAACACCGAACCATTGATGGTGGGGTGGGACACAATCTGCCGCAGGAAGCCCCGCAAGCCTTTGCGCAGGCGATCCTCGATGTCGCTGCCTCCTGAACAGTGACCCCTGCTTCCGTTGGCTTCACGCCGTAACCGATGCCGACAACAGTTGCGAGGTATTGAGCCATTCGATCGCGCCCTCGAGAGAGGGCAGAGTGCCTTCGATCGCAGTTTGAGACGCTGAGGACGTCATTGGTCCCACCTCACTCTTCAGCTGGCCCCGGGGCGCTCCGACCAAGAGCCCGATTGCGCAAGCCGCCGCAGATAGGAGCCAAGGTACTTTCATGATGAGCGCTTCCGAGGATCTTCTACATCAGTCGCGTTGCGTCACCCTTAGCGCAGTGGTTCGAACGCCTTGCGCAGCTCGGCTGCAAAGAGCTCAGGCTGCCTACGGATATCAATAGCAGCTGTCCCGAAGTATTTCTCGGCTAGTCAAAGAAATTGCTGAACGACGGCTCATTGGCGGGTATTGCACTCTCCCCACTGGTGGCTCCTGGCCGATCGGCGACGGTCAACCCGTACTGGGGCAGTGCTTCGACGTCCGCCCGCCCGGCTCCATCTCGCTGCTGCGAAGGAAGAGGTTGTGCTGTCTATTTGCGCACGTGACGCAGCTCAAGTTACCAACGAACAATGCACCCGCGAGATCGCGGCCCGTAGGCTATTCCGCCTAGGAGCGGCGGCATCCGCCCCGGACTAGCAAGCGTCGCTGAGGGAGAGTGCCGGGAGAGGACTCGAACCTCCACGGTGTTACCCGCTAGTACCTGAAACTAGTGCGTCTACCAATTCCGCCACCCGGGCAGGCGAGGAAGGCCGCGAAATGTACGCACGGGTCCGGGGGCTGTCAATTGAAGGCGCGTAGAGGAAAGTTCGGCCCGCGCGACCGCGGCGCTGGTGCGGCGTCGAAGAGCCGCGGTGGCAGGTCGCGCGGCGCTACATCCGGGGGCGGCGGGCGGGCCGAGGCCACGGGCCACGGCGCGCGCTCGAGCGTGCGCGCCGGAAGGTCCGTGCCGCCTGATTCCAACGTGAGGCCGGGCTCGCTCGTTGAGGGCACGGTCAGCGCCAATCGCGCCGGCTACGGGTTCCTGCGCGTGGAGGGATTCAAGGAAAGCGTGTTTCTGCCGCCGCCGGAAATGCGTGGCGTGATGCACGGCGACCGGCTGCGCGTGAAGGTGTCGCGTGATGCGACCGATCGCTGGTCGGGCGCGGTGCAGCAGGTGCTGGAGCGCGGGGTGAGTGCGTTTCTCGGCACCGTGGAGGTGCAGGGGCGCAGCGCCTGGGTGAACGCAGCGGATCGGCGCCTGCAGCTGCGCTGTGCGGTGGCGCCGCAGGACCTGCACGGCGCGCGCAGCGGCGATTGGGTGATCGCCCGGATCACGCGTCACGCCGGCTCGGCTTCTGGCGCCCACGCGGTGATCGGCAAGCGTCTGGACCCGGATCGGCCGGTCGAGCTCGCCACCGAATCGGCGATCGCACGCTTCGATCTGCCGCACGAGTTTCCGGCCGCGGCGCTGCGCGAGGCGCAGGCGCACGGTGACCAGGTCGATACGCGCGAAGCGAACGAGCGCGTGGATCTGCGCGAGCTTCCGCTCGTCACCATCGATGGCGACGATGCGCGCGATTTCGACGATGCGGTGTATGCCGAGCCGCACGCCGGGGGCTTGCGCCTCATCGTGGCGATCGCCGACGTGAGTCACTACGTGAGGCCGGGGAGTGCCGTGGATGCCGAAGCGCAGACGCGCGGTACGTCGGTCTACTTCCCCACGCGCGTGCTGCCGATGCTGCCCACCGCGCTGTCGGATCACCTGTGTTCGCTCGCGCCGCGGGTCGATCGCCTGTGCTTTGCCGCGGACCTGGTGGTCAGCCGCGGCGGTGCCCTCAAGAACGCACGCTTCTATCCGGCGGTGATGCGCTCGGCGGCGCGCCTCACGTACACCCTCGCGAACGACGCGTTGTTCGTGGGCCGGCCGGCGGCGCGCACCCAGCTCGGTCCGCTGCTCGAGCCTCTCATGGTGCTGGTCGATGTCTACCGCGCGCTCTACAAGGCGCGCGGCCACCGGGGTGCGCTGGATTTCGATGCGGCGGAAGCCGAATTCGTCATCGACGCCGGCGAGCGGGTGCGCGCCATCGAGCTGCGCGCACGCAACGATGCGCACCGCCTCATCGAGGAGTGCATGATTCTGGCGAACGTCGCGGTGGCCGAGGCGCTCGAGAAGGCGCACGTTCCGACGCTCTATCGGGTGCACGGCCAGCCGGAGGATGAGAAGCTCGAGCGCCTCACGGCAACCCTTAAAGCACTGGGCATCGATGCCCGCATACCGAAGACCGTGACCACGCGGGACTTGCAGGCGATCGCGCAGCGCGTGGGCAACGCGCCGGAGCGCGCATTCGTAGAGTCGCTGGTGATCCGGTCGATGCCGCAGGCGGTCTATCAGCCGGCCAACATCGGACACTTCGGACTGGCGCTCACTCACTACGCGCATTTCACCTCACCCATCCGCCGCTACCCGGACCTCATCGTGCACCGGACCCTCAAGGCGCTGATCGGAGCCCAGGGCGGCTCGGGCGTGCGCTACGCGACCGCGGAACTCAGTGCTCTGGGTGAGAGCACCTCGCGGCTGGAGAAGCGTGCCGATGAGGCGGACCGCTACGTCTCCGGATTCCTCAAATGCACCTATTTAAAGGAGCGCATCGGGCAGACGTTCCAGGGGCTGATCACCACCGTCGTGGAGTTCGGCTGCTTCGTGCAGATCCTGGACGTCGCCGTGGACGGCCTGCTGCACATCGACAACCTGCGGGATGATCAGTACGTCATGGAGGACGACGGTCACGCCTGGCGGGGCCGGCGCACGGGACGGCGGCTGCGCACCGGCGCGCACGTGCGGGTGCTGGTGACCGCCGTGAATCCCATCGAAGGCCTGGTCGACCTCGCGCTGGCGGAAGAGGCCTAGCCGCGGGCGACCGGCCGTGGCGGCGAGCACCGCGATGAAGGGCACCGACACGATCTACGGCCTGCACGCGGTGCGCGTCATGCTGGAGCGCCATCCCGAGCGCGTGCACGGCGTGCGCATTGCGCAGCAGCGCGACGATCCGCGCGTGCGCGCCATCGACGAGCTGGCGCGGCGCCACCATCGACCGGTGCAGCGCGTCGAGCTGCGCGCGCTGCAGCAGCTGCTGGGCGACGTCGCCCATCAGGGTGTAGCCGCCGACATCACGCCACTGCCGCCCTGGAGCGAGGATGAGCTGCTAGCGGCTCTGCAGAACGTGAGCGCGCCGCTGCTGCTGGCGCTCGATGGCGTGCAGGACCCGCACAACCTCGGCGCCTGTCTGCGCAGCGCGGATGCCTGCGGCGCACTCGGCGTGATCGTGCCGCGCGACCGGGCCGCGCAGGTCACGCCCACCGTACGCAAAGTGGCGGTTGGCGCGGCGGAAACGACCCCCGTGGTCGCAGTGACCAACCTGGTGCGCACCCTGAGGCTCCTCAAGCAGGCGGGTCTGTGGGTCATCGGCGCGGACGCCGCGGGGGACAAGGGTGCGCACCAGGCGGATCTCCTGGGGCCGGTGGTGCTGGTGCTCGGGGCCGAAGGCACCGGCTTGCGGCACCTGACGCGACAGACCTGCGATTTTCTGGTCAGGCTGCCGCAGCTCGGCGCGGTCGAGAGTCTCAACGTGTCGGTGGCCGCCGGTATGCTGCTGTACGAGGCGGTGCGCCAGAGGCAGGCGCACTGAGCGTGGTTCCGTGGCATTGCAGCGGCGAGGCGGTTTCAGTATGCTTCGCGCCCCTTTTTATCCGTCCGCGCATCTCCTTGCCGCACCGGGCGAGCCTTGAATCCGGGCGGCTCAATCCGCAAGGAGCACACAATGAGGCATTACGAGATCGTCTTCCTGGTGCATCCGGATCAGAGCGAGCAGGTGCCCGCGATGATCGAGCGCTACAAGGGCATGATCGCCGCCGGCGGCGGCCACGTTCACCGCCTGGAGGACTGGGGGCGCCGCCAGCTCGCCTATCCGCTCGCCAAGGTGCACAAGGCACACTACGTACTGATGAACATCGAGACCGATCAGAAGACGCTCGGCGAGCTCACCGGCTCCTTCCGCTTCAGCGACGCGGTGCTGCGTCATCTGGTGGTGAACATGGATGCCGCCGTGACCGAGCCCTCCCCGATGGCGAAGGCCGCGGACGAGGAGGGCGAGGGTGGTCGGCGCCGCGACCGCGCGCGCGACGACGGCGTCGCGCCGCCCGACGACGAAGACAACTCGGTCGCCGAGAGCGTGTGAGCGCGGTGCGCATCCGCACCGGCATGTCAGCAACTGACGTATTCGAGGAATAACAGCCATGGCAATGTCCAGAGACCAGCGCGGGAGCGGCGGCGGCAGCCGCTTCTCGCGTCGCCGCAAGTTCTGCCGCTTCACCGCCGAAGGCGTGAAGTCGATCGACTACAAGGATCTCGCCACCCTGAAGGGCTATGTCACCGAGACGGGCAAGATCGTTCCGAGCCGCATCACCGGCACGAAATCCTTCTATCAGCGCCAGCTAGCGGTGGCGATCAAGCGGGCGCGCTTTCTGGCGCTGCTGCCCTACACCGATCAGCACTGAGGCCACCTCGATGGAAGTGATTCTCCTGCAGAAGGTCGCCAATCTCGGCAACATCGGCGAGCGCGTGAAGGTGCGCTCCGGCTACGGCCGCAATTTTCTGCTGCCGCAGGGCAAGGCGACCCTGGCGACTCCCGAGAACATTGCGCGCTTCGAGGCACGCCGCGCCGAGCTCGAGCGCCTGGCGCGCGAGCAGCTGGTTTCCGCGGAGGAGCGGGCGGCCGCCATCAGGGATTTCAAGCTCGTCATTCATGCCAAGGCCGGCACCGAGGGGAAGCTGTTCGGCTCGATCGGCACCAGCGACGTCGCCGAGGCCTGCACGCGCGATGGCTTCAACATCGAGCGCAGTGAAGTGCGCCTGCCGACCGGCCCGCTGCGTATGCTGGGCGAGCACCTGATCAACCTGCATCTGCACGCCGACGTCGACGTGCCGCTGCACGTGACGATCGTGGCGGAAGAGTAGCGCCGAGCGGGAGGCACAATCGCGGTGGCCGGTTCCGCCAAGGCGCGCTCGGATTCGGGCTCGGTCGCACTGCTGGACGCGCCCGTACCGCCGCATTCGGTCGAGGCCGAGCAGGCGGTGCTGGGCGGCCTGATGATCGATCCGGTGGCCTGGGACAATGTCGCGGACGTCATCACGCAGGAGGACTTCTACCGTCCCGATCACCAGTTGATCTTCGCCGCCATCGGCACGCTCGCCGGCGAAGGCAAGCCCTGCGACGTGGTGACGGTGTCTCAGCAGCTGGAGCGCACCGGCAAGCTCGAGCCGGCCGGCGGCCTCGCCTACCTGAGCTCGGTGGCGCGCGATACCCCCACGGCGGCCAACGCGCGCGCCTACGCGGACATCGTGCGCGAGCGCTCGCTGCTGCGGCAGCTGATCCGCGCCGGCACCGACATCGCCTCCGCCGTGTTCAACAACGATGGCGAGACCGCGCGCGAGCTCGTCGACCGCGCCGAGCAGCGTGTCTTCGATATCGCCGAAGGGAGCTTCCGCAAGCGCGACGGCGCGGTGCCGGTGCGCCAGCTCCTGCCGGGTGTCATCGATCAGATCGATGACTGGCACAACAATCCCGACAAGCTGCGCGGCCTGCCGACCGGATTCACCGACTTCGACAAGCTCACCGGCGGCTTGCGCGGCGGGGATCTGATGATCGTCGCCGGACGGCCCTCGATGGGCAAGACCACGCTCGCCGTGAACATGGCCGAATACGCGGCCGTGCACCCCGGCACCCGCGCCTCGGTGGCGCTCTTCAGCATGGAAATGCCCGCCGAGCAGGTCATCACCCGCATGCTGTCCTCGATCGGGGGCGTGCCGCTCAACAGTCTGCGCAGCGGCCGCATTTCCGACGACGACTGGGTGCGCATCACCGGCGCGACCAGCCAGCTGTCGGAGGCCAAGATCTTCGTCGACGAGACTCCGGCCCTCAACCCCACGGAGCTGCGCGCCCGCGCGCGGCGCGTCAAGCGCGAGCACGGCTTGAATCTCATCGTGGTCGACTACCTGCAGCTGATGTACGTGCCGGGCACGCGGGAAAACCGCGCCACCGAGATTGCCGAGATCTCGCGCGGCCTCAAGGCGCTCGCCAAGGAGCTGCAGGTGCCGGTGATCGCACTCTCGCAGCTCAACCGTGCGGTCGAGCAGCGCGAGCACAAGCGGCCGGTGATGTCGGACCTGCGCGAATCTGGATCTCTCGAACAGGACGCGGACCTGATCCTGCTCATCTATCGCGAAGAGGTCTACGACCGCAACACCACCAAGAAGGGCGTCGCGGAAATAGACCTGGTGAAGCACCGCAACGGCGAGATCGGCACCTTCCTGCTCACCTTCCAGGGGCAGTTCACGCGCTTCGCCAACTACCTCCCCGACAGCTACGCGGAGGGCGTGTTGCGGTGAGCGGCCACATCCGCGCCGTCATCGATACCAACGCCCTGCAGCACAACTTCGGCCGCATCCGTGCGCGCGCCGGCGGCGCCCGGGTGATGGCGGTGGTCAAGGCCAACGCCTACGGGCACGGGCTGATGGCGACGGCGAGCGCGCTGGCCGCCGCGGACGCGTTCGGCGTGGCGCGCCTGGAGGAGGGGATCGTGCTGCGCCGCGCTGGCATCACTCAGCCCATCGTGCTGCTCGAGGGGGTGTTCGACGCGCAGCAGCTCGAGCGGGCGGCCGAGCACCGCCTCGACCTGGTGGTGCACGACGCGCTGCAGATCGGGCTGCTCGAGCGGCCGCAGGGCGGCGCGCAGCGCTTCGTGCTATGGATCAAGATCGATACCGGCATGAATCGCCTCGGCTTCCCCGTGGCGGAATTCGCCGCTGCGCTCGGGCGCCTGCAGGGCCTCGCGCCCCCCGCGCGCGAGCTGCGCCTGCTGACGCATCTGGCGTGCGCCAACGAGCGCGATGATGCCGTGACGCGCGAGCAGCTGGCGCGTTTCCGTCAGGCGACGCGGGGTCTCGCGTACCCGGTGAGCATCGCCAACTCTGCGGGGCTATTCGGCGCGGTGCCCCTGCAGTGCGACTGGGTGCGCCCGGGAGTGGCGCTCTACGGTGCCTCCCCGTTTGCCGACTGTTCGGCGGCCGACCTGGGCCTGAAGCCCGTGATGACGCTCGAGAGCTCGGTGATCGCCGTGCGGCGCGTGGCGCGCGGCGAGCGCGTCGGCTACGGCGGAGCCTGGGTCGCGGCGCGCGATTCGGTGATTGCGATCATCGCGGGCGGTTACGGGGATGGCGTGCACCGCAGTCTCGCCCCCGGTGCGCCGGTGCTGGTGGACGGTCGGCGCGCACCGCTCGCCGGCCGGGTGTCGATGGACATGCTGGCGGTGGACGTGTCGGAGCTTGGCGGGGTGCACATCGGCACGCCGGCGCTCCTGTGGGGGCCGGGACTCGCGGTTGAAGAGGTGGCACGCCACGCCGGGACGATCCCGTACGAGCTGCTGTGCGCGGTGAACCCGCGCGTGCCATTGGTCGTCGGCCGCCCCGAGGCGGGCTAAAGTCGCGACGGCTTTGTTGCGCTGCAGCGGGCGCCCTCAGTTCACGAAGAACCCCATCTTCACGCCGGCGAGTTGAATCACGTCGTTGTCGGAAAGGCGCGTCGCCTGGGCTCCGATCGGGGTACCGTTGAGCAAGGGGTAGTCGTTGGCCTTGCCGCTGTCGACGTGCACGATGTAATAGGCCTCGGCGCGGCGCGTGATGGCGGCCACCTGCACCCCGGGACGCCCGAGCGTGGTGAGGGCCTTGTTGAGCTCGACCTCGCGGCCTGCGAACGCCCCCGACAGCACCTGCAGTTTCGCCTTCTTGAGCGCCGCGGCGCCGTCCGCGAGCGCGCGTGTGCGCGCGGTCCCGGTCAGCGAGCCGCCGACCTGCTCGGCGGCCTCGGCTGCCGCGCGCACCCTCTCCACCGGCCGGGCGGAGGGCTGGATCACCATGGTCTTCTCGAATTCGTCCTGCTGCTCGTCGTCCTCGACGAAGCGCAGCTGGTGGTGACCGACGGTGATGACGTCGCCGTGCTGCAGGGCATGCTTCTTGATCAGCTTGCCGTTGACGTAGGTGCCATTGGTGCTGTTCAGATCCTCGAGGAACGAGTCGTTGAGGATGTTGATGATCAGCGAGTGGTGACCGCTGACGGCAGCGTTGTCAATGCGGATGTCGTTGTCAGGGAGCCGCCCGATGGTGTAGCGCTCCTTGTTCATGTTGTATTCCGCCATCACCTGGCTATCCAGGCTCAAGACCAACCTTGCCATGTGCTTTTGCCCCTCTCGCGTGTCAGCCGAACCAACCCAGGATCTTGTCGAATATCTTAGTGCGAGCCGGGAACGCATCCATGATGTGCGCCATCACCACCGAGACGTTGTCCCGGCCTCCATTGTCATTGGCCAGCTGGATCAATTGCTTGGCGACCGTGTCAAGGTTAGCACTAAAGGTATTGATCGTTAAGTGAATATCTTCGTCCTCGACCATGTCCGAAAGACCGTCCGAGCACAGGATGAACACCTCGCCCTTGCCCACCGGCACTTCCTGGATCTCCACGTCCACGTTCGACTCGACCCCGAGCGCGCGTGTGACGTAGTTCTTGTTTCCCGCGCGCTGTGCTTCCTCGGCGGAGTAAAAGCCCCGGTCGACGAGCTCCTGCAGCAGGGAGTGATCCATGGTCACCTGCTCGAGCTTGTCAGCGCGCTGGCGGTACAGCCGCGAATCGCCCACGTGCGCGATGGTGACCTTGTTGTCGAAGAACAACGCGGCGACCACCGTGGTCCCCATACCCTCGCATTGCGGCTGGGTGCGCGCAGTCTGATAGATGATCTTGTTGGCACGGCTGATGGCATCGCGCAGGATGATGTTGGGTCGTGACAGGCCGGACTCACGGTCCGGTACCGAAAGGTCTTCGCGCTCCACGTGCTCGCGCACCAGGTTGACGATGGTCTTCACGGCGATGCCGCTCGCGACTTCGCCGGCGTTGTAGCCGCCCATGCCGTCGGCGAGCACCAGCAGCCCGATGTCCGGATCAACGGCAATGGTATCCTCGTTGTGCTCGCGGACCTTGCCGGTGTCGGTGAGCCCGACGAAACGCAGCTTGTTGCGCAAGCTCATGCTGCGGCCCGGCACGCCAGTGGTCCTCCGATTGTGATACGCGTCACTTTCCCGTCCCCGATTCAAGCCGGCATAAGCTAGCATCGCCAGCAGGCAGGCCGGGCGGCTTTGGTCACAAAAGAAGCCAATCGGGCCTCCCCCGGCCGCGAATCCTAGCCGAAAGTTGACCGAAGGCGCATCGATGGCTCGCCCGAATGCGGTGTTCGTATGTGGCTCCTGCGGGGGTGAGACCCTCAAGTGGCAGGGGCAGTGCCCGCTGTGCGGCGAGTGGAATTCCCTCGAGCAGCGCAACCCGGCGCGGACTCGGCCCGCCGCGCCGGCGGCCGCCGTGAGCCTGGGGAGGCCACCCGCGGAGGATGCCCGGCGCTTTGGCAGCGGCCAGGCGGAGCTGGACCGGGTCTTGGGCGGGGGCATCGTCCCGGGGTCGGTGATCCTGCTGGGGGGCGACCCGGGCATCGGCAAGTCCACGCTCCTGCTGCAGGTCGCGGCTCGTGTGGCCGCCTCACGCCCGGTGATCTACGCCAGCGGCGAGGAGTCGGTGGCCCAGATCGGCCTGCGTGCGCAGCGTCTGGCGCTCACGGCCGGGGCCCTCGGCGTGGTGGCGGACACCGATCTGGCGTCGATCCTGGCGCTTGCCGCAGAGCGGCGCGCGGCCGTGCTGGTCATCGATTCGATTCAGACCGTGCAGTCGGGGAGCGCGGGCGCGGGGGCGGGCGCGGTGTCGCAGCTGCGCGAGTGCACCGCGCAGCTGGTGCGCTACGCCAAGTCGAGCGGCACCGCCGTCATCATCGTCGGCCACGTGACCAAGGAGGGCACGATCGCCGGCCCGCGCCTGCTCGAGCACCTGGTGGACACCGTGCTGTACTTCGAAAGCGAAGCCGGCAGCCGCTATCGCATCGTGCGTGCCACCAAGAACCGCTTCGGCGCGGTGAACGAGCTGGGCTTCTTCGCCATGAGCGCGAGCGGATTGAAGGAGGTCAGGAACCCGGCGGCCATTTTTCTCTCGCGCGCGGCGCAGCCGGCCGCCGGTAGCGTCGTGACGGTGACGCGCGAGGGCGGGCGGCCGCTGCTGATCGAGCTGCAGGCGCTGGTGGACCGCATGCGCTTCGGCGCGCCGCGGCGCATCGCGCAGGGGCTCGACGCGAATCGCCTGGCGATGCTGCTGGCCGCAGCCAACCGGCACGCGGATATGTCGCTGCAGGAGCACGACGTGTTCGTGAACGTGGTCGGCGGCATTCAGATCACCGAGACCGCCTGGGATTTGCCGGTGCTGATCGCGCTCGCTTCCAGCCTCAAGGGCCGTGCGCTACCGGCCCAGCTCGTGGCCTTCGGGGAGCTCGGGCTCACCGGCGAGGTACGCCCGGTCGCCTACGGGGACGAGCGGCTGCGCGAAGCGTGCACGCAGGGGTTTCGCGTCGCGATCGTGCCGCGCGACAATGCGCCGCGCAAACCGCCCGCCGGGCTCACGGTGCTCGCGGTGGCACGCGTGGGCGAGGCGCTGGAGGCGGCGTTCACGGCGAGCGCGTAACCGCCACCGGGGGTTTGGCGCCCGCCGGCGGGCGCATCCGCACGGTGCGGATGGCGTTGTCGCTCACCTGCAGCACCTCGAACTCATAGGCACCGACCCGCACCATGGTGCCGGAGTCCGGAATGGTCTCCAGGTGCTCGAGCAGCAGGCCGTTGACGGTCTTGGGCCCCCCGGTCGGCAGCTGCCACCCCAGCGCCCGGTTGAGCGCGCGGATGGTGGCACTGGCGTTGACGATGAACACCCCGGGGCGCTCGGTGTGCACGTCCTTGTGCGTCACCGTGGCCGGATCGGTGGTGAACTCCCCGACGATCTCCTCGAGAATGTCCTCGAGCGTCACCAGCCCCTCGATGTCGCCATACTCGTTGACGACGAAGGCCAGCCGGCGGCGGTTGCGCTGGAACTGCCCGAGCTGCACGTTGAGCGCGGTGCCTTCGGGCACGAAGTACGACTCGCGGCCGCGCGCGATCTCGATGAGCCGCTCGCGGCTCAGGGTGCCGCGCACCAGCTCGTGCGCCACGCGCTTCATGTGCAGCAGGCCGATGAGGTTGTCGAGCTCGCCTTCGTACACCGGCAGCCGCGTGTGCGGAGTCTGCCGCAGCTGATCGAGAATGTCCTCCCAGCCCTCGCTCACGTCGATGCCGGAGATCTCCTGCCGGGGGATCATGATGTCGTTCACCGTGATGCGCCCCAGGTCGAGGATCGACAGCAGCATCTGCCGGTGCCGCGCGGGAATCACCGGCGCGGCCTCGGTGACCACCGTGCGCAGCTCCTCGGCGCTCAGGGTCTGGGTGGTGACGGCGGCGCGCACCACGCCGAACAGCCGCAGAAAGCCGTACGCCATGGTGTTGGTGAGCCACAGCGCCGGCCGCGCCACCAGCACCAGCACGCGGTAGATGCCGGCGGCGTGCAGCGCCACCCCTTCCGGATTCGCCGCCGCGTAGATCTTCGGCGCCAGCTCGCAGAACACGATCACCACGATCGTGAGCAGCACGCCGGCGAGCGGCACGGCGTAGGGGTAGCCGGTGCGCTGCGCGAGGATGGTCGCGATGGCGGAGGAGAACACACTGGCGGCGGCGAGGATGACGAGGTTCGCGCCCAGCCAGTCATCGGGCTTCTGCAGCAGCCGCTCGAGCACCCGGGCGGTGCCCTGGCCGGACTGCGCCCGGTGCCTGATCCGGTAGCGGTTGACCGAGAGCATCGCAACTTCGGTGCCCGATGAGAAGGCGACGATAACCAGCAGCACGAGCAGCGCCAGCAGCAGCGGGGCGTTGGAAGCGACGTTCAAGGCGGCATCCCTCGGTTTGGTGGCGGCCCGGACGCTCTAGCATACTTGGCGTCGCGAGCGGGAAAACTGCCCCACTGGCGGAAAACCGCCGCCGCGACCCTATAATCGACACTCCGACACCTGCCCAAGTCATGTTCGACCACCTGACGGCGCGCCTGTCGCGCACCATCGAGAATCTGCGCGGCCGCGGGCGGATCACGGACGAGAACGTCGCAGCGACGCTGCGCGAGGCGCGCGTCGCGCTGCTGGAAGCGGACGTCGCGCTGCCGGTGGTCAAGGCATTCATCGAGTCGGTCAGGGCCAAGGCGCTCGGCGCCGAGGTGCTCGCGAGCCTGACGCCGGGTCAGGCGTTCATCGGCATTCTGCACACCGAGCTGGCGCGGCTCATGGGCGGCTCGGGCGTGCCCTGGAAGCTGCGCGCGCAACCGCCGGTCGTAGTGCTGCTGGCGGGCCTGCAGGGCGCCGGCAAGACCACCACCGCGGCGAAGCTCGCGCGGTGGCTGATCGAGCGCGAGCGCAAGCGCGTGCTGCTCGCCAGCACCGACGTGCGCCGGCCGGCCGCGATGCTGCAGCTCGAGCGTCTGGCGGGCCAGGTGCAGGCCGAGTACTTCGCCGCCGGGCGCGAGCAGGCTCCCGCATCGATTGCGCGCGCGGCGCTCGAGCGCGCCCGCAGCGGGGTGTTCGATGCCCTGATCGTGGACACCGCCGGGCGGCTGCACGTGGATGAGAGTCTCATGGCCGAAGTGCGCGACATCGACGCCGCGGTCGGCTGCGCCGAGCGCCTGTTCGTGGTGGACGCCATGGCCGGCCAGGACGCGGTGAACGCGGCGCGCGCCTTCGGGGCGGCACTCGAGCTCACCGGGGTGATCCTCACCAAGGCCGACGGGGACGCGCGCGGGGGTGCGGCACTGTCGGTGCGCCAGGTCACCGGCAAACCCATCGTGTTCCTCGGCGTCGGGGAGAAACCTGAGGCGCTCGAGCCCTTCGACCCCGAGCGCATGGCCTCGCGTATTCTCGGCATGGGCGATGTCGTGAGCCTGGTCGAACAGGTTCACCGCCAGGTCGACACCCAGGAAGCCGAGCGCCTGACGCGCAAGGCCCTCAAGGGCAAGGGCTTCGACATGGTGGATCTGAAGAGTCAGCTCGAGCAGCTGCAGAGAATGGGCGGCGTCGGCGCGCTGCTCGACAAACTTCCCGGGGTGGTGGCCAGGAAGGGGGCCGTGTCGGCGGACCAGGGGGATCGGGACCTGCGCCGGCAGATCGCCATCATCAATTCCATGACCCCCCGCGAGCGGCGAAGCCCGGCGATCATCGATGGCTCGCGACGCCGGCGCATTGCCGGGGGCTCGGGCGTGCAGGTACAGGACGTGAACCGGCTGCTGAAGCAGTTCCTGCAGATGCAGCGCGTCATGAAAAGCATGAAGGGCGGGGGGCTGCGGCAGCTCATGGGCGCCTTGAAGGGCGGCCTGCCGCCTTAGCTTGCGTCGGTGGCGGCGAGTTACGTGGAAAAACTGGCGCAGGATTCGCAGGTTGCGTAGAATCCGCGCTCTTTTTTGGGCGGCCCCTTTGCGCTCGCCCGTCGGAACGAGAGCGATACAATCATGGTAACCATCCGCCTGACGCGGCGCGGGGCGCGCAACCAGCCCTTCTATCACGTCGTCGTGACCGACAGCCGCAAGCGCCAGGGCGGGCTGAGCCTGGAGCACGTGGGGTTCTTCAACCCCATTGCCCGCCGCGGCGAGCAAAAGCTCAAGCTCGATCTGCCGCGCATCGACTATTGGGTGGGTCAGGGCGCGCAACCCTCGGACCGGGTGCGCACTCTTGTGGCCTCCTACCGCAAGCAGGCGACGGCCTGAAGCAGGCTTAGGGTGAGGCCCGCGGGCCGTGACGTGGGTGGAGCTGGGTCGGCTGGGGGCGCCGTACGGCATCAAGGGCTGGGTTCATGTCCAGTCGCATACCGATCCGCCGCGCCGGCTGCTGGAGTACCGGGAATGGGTTCTGAGGCTCGCCAGCGGCGAGCGGCTCACGCGGCGCGTCACTGAGGCTCGTGCGCACGCAGACGGGCTGGTCGCGCACCTGGAAGGCGTAGCGGACCGGCACGAGGCCGCCGCACTCACCGGTGCGGTCGTGGAGGTGGATCGCGCGGCGCTGCCGCCGCCGGGTGAGCGCGAGTACTACCGCGCGGATCTGGTGGGCTTCAGCGTCCGCAACCTCGAGGGTGCGGAGCTCGGCACGGTGAGCCACTTCGTGGATATGCCGGGCGGTGCGGTGATGGTGACGCAGGCGCCGGGCGGGCGCGAGCATTGGGTGCCGGCGGTGCCGCGCCATCTGCGCCAGGTGGATCCGGCGGCGCGCACGATTCTGGTGGACTGGCCAGCGGAGCTGGAATAGAAGGCTCCATGAAGATCGAGGTTGTCACGCTGTTTCCGCGCATGATCGCGGGAGCGCTCGAGTTTGGCATCGTCGGGCGCGCCATCGCTCGCGGGCTGATGAGCGTGGCGACAGAAGATCCGCGCCTGCACGCCAGCGACGCGCATCGCACGGTCGATGATCGCCCCTACGGGGGCGGTCCGGGCATGGTGATGAAACCCGAGCCGCTGCTGGCCGCGATCCGCGCGGCCCACGCGCGACTGCCGCCGGGAAGCCCGCGGGTGTACCTGTCGGCGCAGGGTCGGCCCTTTGGCCAGGCGCAGGCGTGGGAGCTGGCGGCACGGCCGGGTTTGCTGTTGCTGGCCGGGCGGTACGAGGGGGTGGACGAGCGGGTGGTCGAGCTCGGCATTGATCGCGAGTTGTCGGTGGGCGACTACGTGCTCTCGGGCGGGGAGCTGCCGGCGCTGGTGATCATCGACGCCGTGGCGCGGCTGTTGCCCGGGGCACTGGGGGATGAGCGCTCGAGCGTCGAGGATTCCTTCGCGCACGGTCTGCTCGAGGGGCCGCATTACACACGGCCGGAAGTGTTTGAAGGCCGGGGCGTGCCGCCGGTGCTGCTGTCCGGTGACCACGCCGACATCCGCCGCTGGCGGCTGGCGCAGGCGGTGGCCCGCACCGTGGAGCGCCGGCCCGACCTGCTGGCGAACGCGCAGCTCGCGCCCGAGGCGCGGCGCGCACTGGATGAGCTCCAAACCGGCGCCAGTAGTGATGCTGACGCTTCGGGCCGCACGCGCGGCTGGAAGCCAAGATCGAGGTGATTGATATGAGCAGGATAATCCAGGAAATCGAGAAGCAGCGCATGACCCGCAAGGTTCCGGACTTCAAGCCCGGCGACACCGTGGTGGTGCAGGTCAAGGTGGTAGAGGGCGACCGTGAGCGTGTCCAGGCTTACGAGGGCGTCGTGATCGCGCGCAGCAACCGCGGACTCAACTCCTCGTTCACGGTGCGCAAGATCTCTCACGGCGAGGGCGTCGAGCGGGTCTTCCAGACCTACAGCCCGGCGATCAGCGAGATCTCCGTCAAGCGCCGCGGCAGCGTGCGCCGCGCCAAGCTCTACTATCTGCGCGATCTGTCCGGCAAGGCTGCGAGGATCGAGGAAAAGATCTAAAGGGATAGATATGACGCCGCGTTCGTTTTTCTCCGGCCTGTGGCGCGGCCTGGACGGCCTGCGCAAGGTCCTGCATCTCCTCGTGCTGCTGGCGATCGTTGCCGTGCTGGTGGGGGTGCTGCGCGCCGGCGTGCCGCGGATCCCGGCGCGGGCGGCGCTGCTCATCGCTCCCCAGGGGGAGCTGGTCGAGCAGCTCTCGGGCGACCCGGTGACGCGCGCGGTCGAGCAGGCACGTGGGGAGGGTCACGCGGAGACGCTGCTGTGGGATCTGACCGACTCGATCCACGCGGCGGCGAGCGATCGGCGTATTCCGGCCGTGGCGCTGGATCTGGAGAAATTCGCAGGCGCGACCCAGGTCACGCTCGAAGAGCTGGCCGGCGCACTGCGCGAATTCCGCGCCAGCGGCAAGAAAGTGATCGCCTACGGCACGGAGTTCACCCAGGAGCGCTACTACCTCGCCGCCCAGGCCGACGAGATCTACCTCGATCCGATGGGCTTCGTGCTGCTCGACGGCTACGACCGCTACCGCACCTACCTGAAGGACGCGCTCGACAAGCTCGGCGTGGACATCAACGTGTTCCGCGTCGGTGCCTTCAAGAGCGCCGTCGAGACCTATACGCGCACCGGCATGTCGCCCGAAGACCGCGAGGAGAGCCGCAGCTACCTCAACGCGCTCTGGAGCAGCTACCAGCAGGCCGTGACCCGCGCGCGCAAGCTGCCGGCCGATGCGCTGACCAAGTATGTCGCGTCCCTGGCGAAGACCGTGCCCGCAGCCGGCGGGGACGCCCCGCAGGTCGCGCTGCAGGCGGGCCTCATCACCGGCATCAGGTCGCGCCTCGAGGTCGAGCGGCGGCTGATCGAGCTCGTCGGTCAGGACGACTCGAGCGGATCCTTCAAGTCGGTGCCGGCGGCGGATTACGTGCGCTATGCGCGCGCCGAGAAGAAGCTGCACGCCGACGGCAAGCCGCGCGTCGGGGTGATCGTGGCCGCCGGCGAGATCCTCGACGGCGATCAGCCGCCGGGCACCGTGGGCGGAGAGTCCACCGCACGGCTGATCCGCGCCGCGCGCCTCGACAAGGACGTGAAGGCGCTGGTGCTGCGCGTCGACAGCCCCGGGGGGAGCGTCCTGGCCTCCGAACAGATCTATCGCGAGCTGCTGGCGCTGCGCGCCGCGGGCAAGCCCGTGGTGGTGTCGATGAGCGGTTACGCCGCCTCCGGCGGCTATTACATCTCGGCGCCGGCGGACGAGATCTGGGCGAGCCCGGCGACGCTCACCGGCTCGATCGGCATCTTCGCCATCATTCCGACCGTCGACCGCACCCTCGGCAAGGTCGGAGTCAGCGTCGACGGCGTCGGTACGACGCCGCTCTCGGGGCAGCTGCGCATCGATCGACCGCTGGGCGAGGAGGCGCGCGCGCTGCTGCAATCGCAGATCAACCGCGGCTACGACGAGTTCCTCGCGCGCGTGGCCAGCGGCCGCAACAAGACCCACGAACAGGTCGATGCCATCGCCCAGGGGCGGGTGTGGGCAGGCACGGACGCACACCGCCTGGGCCTGGTCGATCAGCTCGGTTCCTTCAGCGACGCGGTCAAGGCCGCCGCGCGCCGCGCCAAGCTCAGCGACTATACGGCCGAGTTCCTCGAGCCCGAGCTCACCTGGGCGCAGGAGCTGGCGCTCCAACTGCGCTCGCGCGCGGCGCAGGCGCTGTTGCGCGCCGGCCCGGGCGAGCTCGCGCTGCGCGACCTCGCGCAGCGCTTCGATCCGCTGACGCGCGAGGTTCAGCGCCTGAGCCGCTTCAGCGTGCCGAACCGCCTGTACGCCTACTGTTTCTGCGAGACGCGGTAGCCGCTACAGCGTCGACCAGTCGAGGATCACCTTGCCGGACTGGCCCGAACCCATGGTCTCGAAGCCCTTGAGGTATTCCTGCGCCCGGAAGTGATGGGTGATGACCGGTTCGAGCTTCAGTCCGCTCTGCAGCAGGCTCGCCATTTTGTACCAGGTTTCGAACATCTCGCGGCCGTAGATGCCCTTGAGGGTGAGGCCCTTGAAGATCACCTGGCTCCAGTCGATGGCCGTCTCCTCGGGCGGAATGCCGAGCACGGCGATGGAGCCGCCGTGATGCATGGTGCGCAGCATGTCGCGCAACGCGGCCGCATTGCCTGACATCTCGAGGCCGACGTCGAAGCCCTCCTGCATCCCCAGATCCTTCATGGTCTGATCCAGTGACTCGCGCTGCACGTTGATGGCGCGCGTGGCGCCCATCCTGCGTGCCAGCTGCAGGCGATAGTCGTTGACGTCGGTGATGACGATGTGGCGCGCGCCGGTGAAGCGCGCGACCGCGGTGGCCATGATGCCGATGGGGCCGGCGCCGGTGATCAGCACGTCCTCACCCACCACGTTGAAGGCGAGTGCGGTATGAGTGGCGTTGCCGAACGGGTCGAGGATGGCGGCGATGTCATCCGGGATCGAATCGCTGAGTCTGAAGGTGTTGTCGGCCGGAATCGCCAGGTACTGGGCGAAGGCACCCGGGCGGTTGACGCCGACGCCGACGGTATTGCGGCACAGGTGGCGGCGGCCGGCACGACAGTTGCGGCAGTAACCGCAGGTGATGTGGCCCTCGCCCGAAACGCGATCGCCCTTTTTCAGGCCCTTCACTTCCGAGCCGAGCTCGACGATGCGGCCGCAATACTCATGACCCACGGCCATCGGCACCGGAATGGTTTTCTGCGCCCAGGCGTCCCAGTTGTAGATGTGCATGTCGGTGCCGCAGATCGCGGTCTTGGCGATCTCGATCAGCACGTCGTTGGGGCCGACCTTGGGCTCGGGGATGTCCTCGAGCCAGATACCGGGTGCCGCCTGCTGCTTGACCAGTGCTTTCATGATTTGCTCGCTAAAGCACGCCGAGCTCGCGGCCGACGCCGGTGAAGGCGTCCACGGCGCGCTCGAGCTGCTCGCGCGTGAGCGCCGCGGACAGCTGCGTGCGGATGCGCGCCTGCCCTTTGGGGACCACCGGATAGGAGAAGCCGATGACATATACCCCGCGCTCCAGCAAGCGGTCAGCCATGCGCCCGGCGAGCGCTGCGTCCCCGATCATCACCGGGATGATGGGATGCTCGCCCGGCCTGAGCTCGAAGCCGGCCCTGGCGAGGCCGGCGCGGAACAGGCGCGTGTTCTCGAACAGCTGTGCGCGCAGCTGCGGGGTGTGCTCCAGGAGCTCGAGCACCGCGAGGCTCGCGGCGGCCACCACCGGCGGAATGCTGTTGGAGAAGAGGTAGGGACGCGAACGCTGCCGCAGCCACTCGATGACTTCAGCTCGCGCGGCGACGTAGCCGCCGCTCCCCCCGCCGAGGGCCTTGCCCAGCGTGCCGGTGAGGATGTCGACGCGCGCGGCGACGCCGCAGTGCTCGGGCGTACCCCGCCCCGTGGGCCCCATGAAGCCGGTGGCATGCGAATCATCGACCATCACCAGGGCGTCGTAGCGCGCCGCCAGATCGCAGATCTCGCGCAAGCTGGCGATGAAGCCATCCATCGAGAATACGCCGTCGGTGGCGATGAGGCGCGTGCGGGCGCCCTGCGCTTGGCGCAGGCACTGCTCGAGTTCCGCCAGGTCGCCGTTGGCGTAGCGGTAGCGCTGCGCCTTGCACAGGCGAATGCCGTCGATGATGCTCGCGTGATTGAGCGCGTCCGAGATCACCGCGTCGCGCTCATCGAGGAGCGTCTCGAACAGGCCCCCGTTGGCGTCGAAGCAGGATGAATACAGGATCACGTCCTCGGTGCCGAGGAAGCGGGCGAGGCGCTGCTCGAGCGCCTTGTGGGTGGTCTGCGTGCCGCAGATGAAGCGCACCGAGGCCATACCGTAGCCGTACTCATCGATCGCGCGCTGCGCCGCCGCACGCACCACCGGGTGGTTGGCGAGACCCAGGTAGTTATTGGCGCACAGGTTGATGACGTCGCGCTCGCCGGCGCGTACCACGCCGCCCTGGGGGCCGGCGAGCACCCGCTCGCTCTTGTACAGTCCCTGCTCGCGCAAACCGGTGAGCTCGCCGCGCAGGCGCTCGATGACAGCCTGATTCATGACATGTAATTATACTTGAGGCTCAATGTCCGAGCCCGCAGCAAGCGGCCATCCCGGGACCGCCCGTATCGACCGCTGGCTGTTCGCCGTGCGCCTGTTCAAGTCACGCTCGCTGGCGGCGCAGGCGGTGGCCGGTGGCAGAGTGCACGTGAACGGCGAGCGCGTGAAGCCCGCCCACGAAGTGCGTCCCGGGGACCGGGTGAGCTTCGCGCGCGGCACGGTGCGATTTGAGTGTGCGGTCGCTGCCGTGCCGCAGCGCCGGGGACCTGCGGCGGCGGCGGCGCGCTGCTACGAGGAGACGCCCGCAAGCGTGGCGCGCGGCGCCGAGTTCGCTACGCGCATGAAGCTCGCTGCCGGGCTCACGCCGCGTCCTGCGGCGCGGCCCGACAAACACGACCGTCGGCTGCTGCGGCGCCTGCGGGGTCGCGTTTGAGCCGCCGCAGGTCGCCGCAAAGCATGTCGGCAGCCGCGTTACGCTGCACACTGAACTTCAGGGGGTAAGCCCCGGGGCGGCCGTTGCCGGGTAATACATGACATTAAGCGTTTTCGATATTTTCAAGGTGGGTATCGGGCCATCGAGCTCGCACACCATGGGTCCGATGCGGGCGGCGCGCGAGTTCGCCTTCGGCCTCGAGCGCGATGGCCTGCTCGGCACGACGCAGGAGATCGCCGTGCGTCTGTACGGGTCACTCGCATTCACCGGGGTGGGCCATGGCACGGACCGTGCGATCCTTGCAGGGCTCGAGGGCGCCGAGCCCGAAAGCGTTGACCCCGACAGCATCGAACCCACCGTGCAGCGCATCCGCACCAGCGGGCGCATTCGCCTGGCCGGCGAGCACGAGATCGCCTTCGATGAGCCGATGCAGCTCCTGTTCATGCACCACGAGCGCCTGCCGGGGCATTCCAACGGCATGCGCTTCACCGCGCTGGGGTCCGATCGCAGGAGGCTCCGCGAGGAGGACTACTACTCCATCGGCGGTGGCTTCATCGTGCGCGGCGAGGAGCAGGAGGGGCGCGAGGCGGGTAGCCGAGCGGCGCCCCCGTACTCGTTCACCTCGGGTGCGCAGTTGCTCGCCCTGTGCCGTGAGCACGGGCTGGAAATGTACGAGCTGGTACTGGCGAACGAGTGTAGCTGGACGAGCGAGGCGCAGGTGCGCGCCAAGCTCCTGCACCTGTGGCAGGTGATGCAGGCGTGTGTCGAGCGCGGCTTCCGGCAGACCGGGCTCCTGCCCGGAGTCCTCAAGGTGCGCCGGCGCGCGCCGCGGTTGTACCGCATGCTGACCGAGAGCGCTCAGGCGGGACCGCTGGACGTCATGGACTGGGTCAACGCCTACGCGCTGGCGGTGAACGAGGAGAACGCCGCCGGCGGCCGTGTGGTCACGGCTCCCACCAACGGCGCCGCGGGCATCGTCCCGGCGGTGCTGCACTTTTATCGCCGCTTCGAGCCGGGCGCGAACGATGAGGGCGTGGTACGGTTCCTGCTGGTGGCGGCGGCGATGGGCATGCTTTACAAGAAAAACGCCTCCATCTCGGGGGCGGAGATGGGTTGTATGGGCGAAGTGGGTGTGGCCTGCTCGATGGCCGCGGCGGGCCTGGTGGCGGCGCTCCAGGGCACCAGCGAGCAGATCGAAAACGCCGCCGAGATCGGCATGGAGCACAACCTGGGTCTCACCTGCGACCCGGTGGCGGGGCTGGTGCAGATTCCCTGCATCGAGCGCAACGCCATGGGGGCGGTCAAGGCCATCAACGCCGCGCGCTTGAGTATGCGCGGCGATGGCACGCACAAGGTGTCGCTCGACCAGGTGATCGCCACCATGCGTCAGACCGGCGCGGACATGTCCAGCATTTACAAGGAGACCTCGCAGGGGGGGCTCGCGGTCAACGTGCCGGAGTGTTGAGGCAAGAGCGGCAGCTGCGCGCGCCGGCCTGACGCGTCAGCCCAGCAGCCCGAACAGCCGTGCCGGAGGCTTCTCACGCTGCACGTCGGTGACCGTGGCGGAGCCGATGACGGCCCACTGTGCGGCATCGAAGGCGATCGAGCACACCGCGGCGGTGGGCAACCCGGCGCTGCCGTGCTGCCGCAGCAGCAGCTGCGCCAGCTCCGACACGCCCGGATTGTGAGCGACCAGCAGCAAGTGCGCGACGCGCGGGCCGGTGCCATACACCAGCTTCAGCATGTCCGATGCGCTCGCCAGGTATAGCGCCTCCTCGCGCCGCACGCGCCTGGCAGGCAGCGAGAGCTCACGCGCCACGATGTCGGCGGTCTGCTGTGTACGGCGCGCCGGGCTTGCCAGCAGCAGGTCCGGAATGAGCTCCAGGTCGAGGAGCCGCCGCGCCATGACTTCCGCCGCGGCGGTCCCGCGCCGGTTCAGGGGACGCTCCAGGTCGGTAATGGCCGGATCGTTCCAGCGCGCATCCGCATGCCGCATGAGAGTCAGCCGCTTCATGCGCCGCGCCTCACGCCGGCCGCTCCAGCAGAATCCGGCCGTGCTCCTCGCGCGCCCGATAGGTGCGCAGCGGCTCGTAGGCCGGCGGCGTGAGTGCCTCACCGGTGCGCAGGCAGAAATGCGCACCATGGCGCGGGCAGATGATCTGGCAGGCTTCCACTTGCGCCCCGCTGAGCGACTCGCCGTCGTGCGTGCAACGGTCTTCTACCGCGTACAGCTCGGCGCCGCAACGTACGACAACCACCGCCACGCCGTCGACCTCCACCGCGAGGGGCGAGCTCTCGCTGACCGCGTCCGCGGCGCCGATATCGACCCATCGGGAGCTCATGCCGTCGTTAAAACATCCCGGTCTGCAGGCGCGCGGCCTCGGACATCATGGTCTGGTTCCAGGGGGGATCGAAGGTCAGCGTCACGCGCGCCTCGCGCACCGTCGGGATCCGCTGGATCTTGTCGCGTACGTCCTCCACCAGGATTTCGCCCATACCGCACCCCGGGGCGGTGAGGGTGATCTGCGCCTCCACGGTGCGGGTGCCGTCCTCGTTCTGCCTCACGTCGCAGGCGTACACCAGACCCAGGTCGACGATGTTGATCGGGATCTCCGGGTCGTAGCAGGCGCGCATCTGCTCCCAGGCGAGCTTGCGCACATCCTCTTCGTTGGCATTGGGCGGCAACTCGGGTGCTTTGACCGCCTCCTGGCCGATGGCGTCGGCGTCCTCGCCGGCGATGCGGAACAGGTTGCCCTCGAGGTACACGGTGAAGCTGCCGCCGAGGGCCTGGGTGATGTAGCCGGCCTGGCCGGGCTTGAGTTTCACCTCCTGGCCGGCCGGGACGATCACCGCGCGCACCTCGCGGTTGACGACAAAGGGCTCGTTCTCGTGTCTGCGCATCGCCGCCGCTACTCGGTGGATACCGTCGCCGCACCGTGCTCGAGCGCCGCATTGAGCGTGTGCCAGCAGAGGCTCGCGCACTTCACGCGCGCCGGAAATTCCCGCACTCCGGACAGCGCGGCCAGCTTGCCGAGCGCGCCGTCGGATTGCGTATCGGAGCGTGTCAGCAGCGCGTGCACCTTATCGAACAGCTCGCGGATCGCGGTGCGGTCCTTGCCCTTGACCGCCTCCGTCATCAGGGACGCCGAGGCGGTGGAAATGGCGCAGCCCCGGCCCTCGAAGCGGATGTCCGCGACGCGCTCGCCGTCCAGCACCACGAACACCGACAGCCGGTCGCCGCACAGCGGATTGTGCCCTTCGGCGCGGCCGTCGGCCGGCTCGATGCGGCCGAAGTTGCGCGGGTGGCGGTTGTGATCCAGGATCACGTCGCGGTACAGGTCCTTGAGGTCCATCAGGCGAGCACCTCGCGCGCCTTGCCGAGCGCCTGCACCAGGCTCGCCACGTCGCGCTCGGTGTTGTAACAGCCGAAAGAGGCGCGCGCCGTCGCCGGCAGCCCGAAGAACGTCATGACCGGCATGGCGCAGTGATGGCCGGTGCGCACCGCAACCCCCTCGGCGTCGAGGATCGTGCCGAGGTCATGCGGGTGCACGCCCTTCATGGTGAACGACAGCACGGAGGCCTTGTGCGCCGCGGTGCCGATGATCTCGATGTCCGGCAGGCGGGCGAGCTCCGCCGTGGCCAGCTGCAGCAGGCGCTGCTCATGCGCGGCGATCGCCTCCACACCCAGGCCCTCGAGGTAGTCCATGGCGGCCGCGAGACCGACGGCGCCGGACATGTTGGGCGTGCCGGCCTCGAATTTCCACGGCAGCTCGTTGTAGGTGGTCTTCTCGAACGACACCGTCAGGATCATGTCGCCGCCCCCCTGCCACGGCGGCATGGCCGTGAGCAGCTCCTCGCGTCCGTAGAGCACCCCGATCCCCGTGGGTCCGTAGAGCTTGTGGCCGGAGAAGGCGTAGAAATCGGCGCCGAGCGCGCGCACGTCGAGGCGCGCGTGCGGCACCGCCTGCGCCCCGTCGATGAGCACCAGCGCGCCGTGTGCATGGGCCGCCTCGATGAGGGGCTTCAGCGGCAGCACCGTGCCGAGGGCGTTGGACACGTGCGCCACCGCCACCAGGCGCGTGTGCGGGCCGAGGAGTTTCAGGAACTCCTCCAGCTGCAGCTCGCCGCGGCGGTTGATCGGCGCCACCTTGAGGGTGCAGCCGGTCTGCTCGCACAGCATCTGCCAGGGGACGATGTTGGCGTGATGCTCGAGCGCGCTGATGAGGATCTGGTCGCCGGCCCGCAGGCGCGGGCGGCCCCAGGCCTGCGCGATGAGGTTGATCGCCTCGGTGGTGCCGCGCACAAAAATGATCTCGCGCGCGCTGCGGGCGTTGATGAAACGCCGTACGCGCTCGCGCGCGCCCTCGTACGCGGCGGTAGCCGCCTGACTGAGGGCATGCACGCCGCGATGCACGTTGGCGTGCGAGTGGGTCTCGTAGTCCTCGACCGCGCGCAGCACCGCCAGCGGGCGCTGCGCGGAGGCGGCGCTGTCCAGATACACCAGCGGACGCCCGTTCACCATGGTATCGAGGATGGGAAAGTCGCCGCGCACGCGCTCGGCGTCGAACGGCGGCGGCGCGGCGAGTGAGACGTTGGCGGCCATCATGCTGACTCCGCACGCGCGAAGGGCTCGGGTACCTGCAGCGCCAGGCGCTCCTCGATCTGGCGGCGCAGCTCTGCAACCCCGATCTTCGCTCCGCTTCCGGACCGGCGAGCAGTCCGCGCAACGACTGGCGCGAATCCGTCCCGTGCGCCTCGCTCCCCACCACGATCTTGCCGTTGAAAGCCACGCGTGCGCGACCGGCGGAAATTCCGCGAAACACCTGTTCGGTGTGTGCCCGGGGCGCGGCGTGCTCGACCCGCGCGTAGGTATCCTGGACCTGCTGGTGCTCGCCCAGCGCCACCACCGCGAGCCTGAGGTCGGCGCGCTCCCCGGTGAGTCGCACCGCGAGGGTGGAGCGGGCCGACTGCGCGCCGATATTGATGCCGTGCAGCCGGTAGCAGGCGTCGCGGCCGACTGCGGCGCAGAGCGTGTCGAATACGATGGCGCGCACCGCCAGCTCCTGCAGCCGGTAATGGTGCAGCGTGGCGCCGGCGCCGACATCGACCGTCACGGCGCTGTTCACGAAGCTCGCGTGGGGGCCGGCGCTGACGTGCCGCTCGATGAGCAGCAGCTGCGCTTGGCTCTCGAGCTGCAGTTCCACGCGCGGGTAGGATGCGCCGCTGTGTGCATCCGCGCTCGCCACGAACACCAGCTCGAGGCGCACCGGCTCAGCGGGGTGCGCGGCGACGCGGATGGCCGCGCCATCGGTGGCGAACGCCTCGTTCAGCAGTGCAAAGCGCTCATCCGCGTCGGCGCCCGGAGTGTGCGCGGGCGCGGCCGATGTGCCGGCGGCATCGCCGGCCGCGCAGAGCGGCGTGACCGCGGCGGCGGTGGCATTCAGCGCCGCGGAGAGTGCCGGCGCAAACGCACCATCCACAAACACATAGCGCGCAAAGCCGGGGATCGCGGCTGGCAGTTCCGTTGCCGCGACCGGCTGTGCCGGCGCTGCGGGAACGAATCGCAGGCGCTCGAGCGGGCGCAGGTTCGCGTACTTCCAGTTCTCATCGCGCGATGTCGGCAAGCCGCTCGCCGTGAGTGCGGCGAGCGCCGTGCGCCGGCGTGCCGCCGTGGGCCCGGCCGGCGGCAGTGCGCGCGAGGCGTTCGCGTGTTCCTCGACGATGCGGGCGGTAAGAGGCGTGCTCATGGAAACCTCAGGCCGCCTCGCCTGTGACCCAGTCGTAGCCGCGCCGCTCCAGTTCCAGCGCCAGGGTGCGATCGCCGCTCCTGGCGATGCGTCCGCGCACCAGCACGTGCACGATATCCGGCACCACGTATTCGAGCAGGCGCTGATAATGCGTGACCAGCAGGCACGCGCGCTCGGGCGAGCGCTGGGAGTTCACGCCCGCCGCGACCACCTTGAGGGCGTCGATGTCGAGCCCGGAGTCGGTTTCATCGAGAATCGCCAGCCGCGGCTCGAGCACCAGCATCTGCAGCACTTCGTTGCGCTTCTTCTCACCGCCCGAGAACCCCTCGTTCACGCCCCGGGACAGGAAGCTGTCCTCGATGTGCATGCGCTTCATCTTCTCGCGCACCAGCCCCAGGAATTCGAAGGCGTCGACTTCGGGCAGGCCACGCTGCTGGCGCACGGCGTTGACGGCGGCCTTCAGCAGATAGACGTTGTTCACTCCGGGGATCTCGACCGGGTACTGGAAGCCGAGAAACACCCCTTGGCGGGCACGCTCCTCGGGGGCGAGCGCCAGCAGGTCGCGCCCTTCGTAGCTCACCGTGCCGGCGGTGATCTCATAGCCGGGACGGCCGGCGAGCACGTGCGCGAGCGTGCTCTTGCCCGAGCCGTTCGGTCCCATGATGGCGTGCACTTCGCCCGCCCTCACCTGGAGCGTGAGCCCGTTCAGGATCTTCTTGCCCTCGACGCTGACGTGCAGATCGTCGATGGCGAGGAGGGGGGTCCGCGAAGCTGCCATGTCAGCCCACCGCGCCTTCCAGGCTGACGGCCAGCAGGGCTTGCGCCTCGACCGCGAATTCCATCGGCAGCTCCCTGAACACCGATTTGCAGAAGCCGCTCACGATCATGTTGACCGCGTCCTCTGCGCTGATGCCGCGCGCCAGACAGTAGAACAGCTGGTCCTCGCTGATCTTGGAGGTGCTGGCCTCGTGCTCGACCGTGGCCGAGGGGTTCTTCACCTCCACGTACGGGAAGGTGTGCGCCCCGCACTGGCCGCCCATCAGCAGCGAATCGCACTGGGTGAAATTGCGGGCGGCGTGCGCACTCGGCAGGATCTTGACCAGTCCGCGGTAGGTGTTCTGGCCGTGGCCGGCCGAGATGCCCTTGGAGATGATGGTGCTGCGGGTATCGCGCCCGATGTGGATCATCTTCCCCTCGCCGCGCAGCACGCAGCTCGGGTACTTCCAGGTGATCGCCGAGCCGGTCTCCACCTGGGTCCAGGAAATATGCGCGCGGCGTCCGCGGCACTCGCCGCGCTTGGTCACGAAGTTGTAGATGCCGCCGCGGCCATCGGCATCGCCCGGATACCAGTTCTGCACGGTCGAGTACTTGATGTAGGCGTCATCGAGCGCAATGAGCTCCACGACCGCGGCATGCAGCTGGTTCTCGTCGCGCATGGGCGCCGTGCAGTTGTGGACGGCGAAGCCCTTGACGAGGTAGGAATGCGGCTCGGAGGTGGTCTCGAAGTTGTAGACAAATCCGTCGTACGGCTGCCGCTCCGTCTTGCGGATCGGCACGAGGAAGTAGTCATAGCGGCGGATTGCCCGCCGTCCGCGGGTCTTTTCGGAGTAGTACAGCACCCACATGTCGCGGTGGTGAATGACCCGGCCGTCTCTCATCTTTTCATCGAACGCCTTGCGGATGCCGATGTAGACGAATATGCCCCGTCGGGCCAGCATCTCCTGGAGCTGGAATGCGAGCGTGCGTGACACGGTGCTGGCGCGGATCGTGGTCACCGGCCCGTAGCGGCCGATGCTGCCGTCGCCCCGATAGTAGGCGTCGGTGGCGAGGCGTTGACGGTGAGGCGGAAGATCCATCACCGCCTTGCTGAAGCGCTTGCCGTGCGCGTATTTACCGCCGTGGCGCTCCAGCGATGCGCACAATTCAGGGGAGTAGACCACCAGGTACAGACCGTGGCGTTTCTTGTCGTGGAAGCGACAAGCACGTTTGCCGGTGCAGCGCTCAATCAGCCGGGTGATCTCATCGGCCATGGCGCCTTCATGGTCTCCCAGGCACCACTCCGCCGCGTCATAACCATTGAACTGGGTCACGCAGCCTTCGGCGACGTAGAAGCCCAGCAGGCGCAGGAAGTCATCGCTCAGAGAGCGGTCGTCGCGCTCGACTTTGTTGATAGGAAAGACGAGCAGGTCTCCGGGCACCAACCCGCCGGCCGGGACGAACTTCGGTTCCGCCTGGTCCAGGCGCTTCGGGTCGATGTCTGCCCAGCGCCCCGGGCCGCGATCGCTTTTGCGCACGCGTTCGCGCTGGATGGCGAGTACCGGATGCTCGGGCGTCACGTGAAATCGGTTGGCGGCACTGCGCGGCGTGATCTCCACCATATCGCCGCGGTACCTCCGCCGCATGATCTTTGCCACTTCAGCTTCTTCACCGCGCTCGTTCAGCACCACGTCGTGAATCGCCACGTCGCGAACGCAGCGCATCTCGTCTCCGTAAGAGACTTCCTCCCAGGCCGGCAGGCACCCTTCGAGGTAGCTCACGTACGCACCGTCATCGGCAATGATAAGGGTGCGCTCAAACTGCCCGGTTTTTGCGGCATTGATGCGAAAGTACGTCGACAGCTCCATCGGGCAACGCACGCCCTTGGGCACGTACACGAACGAGCCATCCGAGAACACCGCGGAGTTGAGCGTCGCGAAGAAGTTGTCGGTGTAGGGCACGACGCTGCCGAGGT
>WNFW01000572.1_pt1 | contig 29214 bp, 29 predicted proteins | sample 5400131 | NCBI WGS metagenome assembly WNFW01 (sample SAMN13153362, study PRJNA577476) | soil metagenome | isolation source: 20 cm soil or saprolite under grassland replicate 1 | place: USA:California | collected 2016-06-15 | reverse complement strand
CCCCCGAATCCGCCGTCGGCGGGCCGCTGGCGCTCGTCCGCGACGGCGACACGATCGAGCTCGACGTGCCGACGCGCCGGCTCACGCTCCGGGTCGAAGACGAGGAGCTTGCACGCCGCCGCGCGGCCTGGACGCCGCGACCGCCTCGGTTCACGCGCGGTTACGGCCGCCTCTTCCTCGACCACGTGCTGCAGGCCAACGAGGGGTGCGACTTCGATTTCTTGGGCGGCCGGACCCCGGTGCGCGCGGAGGACACGGCGGGACCATCGCACAGCTAGTTTTCCCACGAGCGTCGGGCTCTCCCACCAACGATCCCAACACTCGCAGTGGTCCTGCGGACATCGGTCAGGGATTCTCCTACTAGATATCCAGGTATTCACCCAGTTAATCAGGTCCCGGAAAACCCCTAGAAAGAGCCATCGAGATTCCGGAAATCCGCCGGTTCGTCGTGGACCGCGAAGGGGGTGCGATCCCGAGGACGCCGAGACACCAGCGAGGAACAGTCGCTTACAGAGGAGAATTCGGCCATGCGAATGCGGAATCGCGGGTTCGTGACTCGGTTGTTCGCTCCGATGGCATTGGTTCTGGGTGTCTTCTTGATCGGTGCTCCGAACGTCAGTGCGGCTGGCGCTGACGTCTATGGCGTCGGCGGCGGCTCCATCAACTTCGAGGGCGCCAAGTTAGCCAAGTTCGCCTTCTCCGGACACACGGGGCCTCAGGGCGACTTCGGAAGCTTTCGGTTCACCGTCGAAGACCCGACCGCCCCGCTCGACATCCACGTCAATGTCGACTGCGTCAACGTGTTTCCGAACCCGCCCGGCGCCGGCGGCTGGATCGGCGGGGCGGTGACGAAGGTCACTCCCCACCCGAACACGATGAACATCAACCCCGGGGATCAGCTCTTGTTTGGCATCAATGACTTCGGCGAGCCGCCTGACCCGATTGCTGACGAGCTGAACGCCTTTCGATTCGTTGTTCCCCCGCCACCCCAACCCTGCAAGACAATGGGGCCCGCCTTTCACACCCCTATCGATCAGGGAAACATCGTCATCAAGATTGACTCGGGACTTTTGCCTGACTAGCAGCGCGTCGGAGTAACGACCGGCCAAGCCGGACTCCGCCTGCGCAACACCCTGCATCTGGGAGGCCTCGGAGGGGGCCTCGACGGCCCTCTCCGAACCCATCGAGGCGCAAATAAACTAGCCACCACAATGGCCGCTTCGCGGCCGCTCGGCCGACGGGGCTGTCGCCGCGGCAATGGCCCTTTCCTTCAAGGTCAGAGACTTACGGTCACCCTGTCGGTGAATCTGCCTGGCACCCCAATTGCGTTGTCCCTGATGTCATGGACTGGATCAGCGATCTCTGGCGGGACTCGTGCCTGGGTGATGAGGCGTTCTGGAAAAGCAGCACCTTCTGGCTGACCGCGGCCGCGATCGTCCTGCCCTTCGGCTCGCTCCTCTTCGTGTTCAAGCTCCAGCCGGTCTGCATCCGCTACTTCCGTCGCGATTCCTGAAGCGCCTCGCGTAGCGAGCCCCCGGCTTCCCTCAGCACCCGCGCAGCGTCACGCGCACCGAGCCCGCCCCTGGCCATCACGATGGCGACCCTCACGCTGCCCCCGGACTCCGCGAGGGCGCGCCGCGCGCGGGGACGCCGGACGCCCGCGATCTCGGCGACCAGGCGCACGGCGCGCTCCCTGAGCTTCGCCGAGCGCGGCCGGAGATCCACCATGCGGTTGCCGTAGACCTTTCCCAGCCGTGCCATGCTCGCGGTGGTCAGCGTGTTGAGGACGAGCTTGGTGGCGGTGCCGGCTTTGAGCCGTGTCGAGCCCGCGAGCACCTCCGGGCCCGTCGCGGGCGCGACGACCACGTCGGCGCGAGAGCCGCGCGCGGTCGTCGGGTTGCACGCGACCAGCACGGTGCGGGCGCCGCGGCGGCGGGCGGCGGCGAGCGCCGCGCGTACGAACGGCGTCACCCCGCTCGCCGAAACGCCCACCACAGCGTCGCCCGGCCGCACGCGCGCCCCGACCGCGCGTGCGGCGGCGCGCGTGTCGTCCTCCGCGCCCTCGCGCGACCGAAAGACCGCCGCCGGGCCGCCCGCGATGATCGCCTGCACGAGGCGCGGCGGCGTGCCGAACGTCGGCGGGCACTCTGCGGCCTCGAGAACGCCGAGCCGGCCACTCGTGCCGGCGCCGACGAAGAAGAGGCGGCCGCCGCGGCGGAACGCCGCGACGATCGCGTCCACGGCCGCCGCGATCTGGCCCCGGACGCGCGCCACCGCGCGCACGGCGCGGCGATCCTCGCGGTTCATCAGTGCGGCGATCTGGAGCGGCGTGAGGCGGTCGAGGGCGCGGCTCGCGCGGTTCTCCCGCTCGGTGGCGAGCCGCGCGTAGTGAATTCGCGAAGGCGTCACGTCCGCATGCTACTACTATCTGGCGGGATGCCCACCGTCCGATCCGGCCTCGAGGTGCTCGTCCACGAGCAGCGTGCGCTCCTTCGGGGTCGCCGCGTGGCGCTCCTCGCCCACCAGGCCTCGATCGACTCTCGCTACGCTCACGCTGCGGCGCTCCTCTCCGACCTGCGGGGCGCGCGTCTGGTCCGGCTCCTGGCACCGGAGCACGGGCTCTGGGGGGCCGCGCAGGATCACGCCCCGATCGGCGCCACGCGCGACCCGGCGACGGGCCTCTCGGTGTTCAGCCTGTACGGCGCGCGCCGCGCGCCGACCCGGGCGATGCTTCGCGGCGTCGACGTTCTCGTCGTAGACCTTCAAGATGTCGGCGCGCGCTACTACACCTTCGTCTGGACCATGGCGCTGGCGATGCAGGTCTGCGCGCGGGCCGGCGTCACGGTCGTCGTGCTCGACCGCCCCAACCCGCTCGGGGGCGCGGTCGTCGAGGGCAACGTGCCCGACGCCGCCTTCGCGTCCTTCGTCGGCCTCTACCCGCTCCCCGCGCGTCACGGTCTGACGATCGGCGAGCTCGCGGTCTATCTCAACGATCAGCACGCGCTCGGGTGCGATCTTGCGGTGGTTCCGATGAAGGGCTGGCGCCGTCGGATGCTCTGGGAGAACACGGGACTGCCGTGGGTGGCGCCCTCGCCCAACATGCCCTCGCCCGACACGGCACGCGTCTACCCGGGCGCGTGCCTCGTCGAGGGCACCAACCTCTCCGAGGGCCGCGGGACGACGCGCCCCTTCGAGTGGATCGGCGCGCCCTACCTCGACGCTCACCGCTTCGCCGGCGGCCTCGAGGCCGAGCGATTGCCGGGCGTCCACTTTCGTCCGGCGCGCTTCGCGCCCACCTTTCACAAGTGGTCCGGCCGGCTCTGTCACGGTGTGCAGGTGCACGTGACCGACCCCGCGCGGTTCAAGCCCTTCCTGACGAGCCTCGCCGTGATCGCCGTCGCTCGGCGCCAGGCACGCGGGCGCTTCGCCTGGCGCCGGCCGCCGTACGAGTTCGAGCGCAGGCGGCTCCCGATCGACATTCTGTGCGGCACCGACACGATCCGTCGCGCAATCGAGCGCAGCACGTCCGTGACGGTGATCGAACGATCGTGGCAGCCCGACCTCGCGCGCTGGCTTCGGACTCGCGCGTCCTACCTGGCGTACCGGTGACGGAGCGTCAGCCCCCGAAGAGCCGCGAGAAGAAGCTCTTCACGCCCTGACCGACGCTCGCGGCGCCGTCACGGGCCTGCTCCCAGGCACCTCTGGCCTTGGGCTCCACCACCTTGCCCGCATCCTTGACTTTCTCACCGGCCTTGTCGCCTGTCTCCTTGAGCGTGGTACCCGTGAACTTCCCGCCTTCGAGGATGGTCCTGCCGATGCCCTTCGCGGTCTCCTCGACGCCCTGACCGATCTTGCCCTCGCCGATTTTCTTGGCGCCGGTTTCCACCTCTCTGGTGGCGGCCTTCACCTTCGAGTCGTCGGCGGCGGAGGCGAGCAGGGCCGGGGCGAGGAGGAGCGCACAGGCGAATACCATGATCACCGGTCTCATCCGGCACCTCCCGGTGACCATGGTATCAGCCGCAATACGGGTATCAGGCGCGTTACGGCGGAGGCTACCCAGCGTAGCCGCGCGAGCTCATGCACCGTGCGTAGGCGTCACGGTAGAGCTCGTCGTGCTTCTTGTTCTCGTTGAGACCGTAGAGCGAGCCTCCGCCGGCACCGACCACACCGCCGATCGCCGCACCCTTGCCGGCGCCCTTGCCACCACCCGCGATCGCGCCACCCGCGGCGCCCACCGCGGCGCCCACGACCGCACCGACGGCGGCGTCCTTCACGACCTCGGCAGTCTTGTCTCGGTCGCCGGCCTGCGAGGTCGCGTACCGGTTGCAGGCGTCGACGGCCGCCTGCGTCGGGACGTGCGAAGCCTGGCCGACCCGGGCCACCGGCGCGCTCGCGGTGCCGAAGGCGCCTCTGATCTCGTTCGTGTCGTTGCCCACCCGGTTGGCGACGACGAGCCCGGTCACCAGCGCGATCGCCATGACCAACGCCATGGCGATCGCGGTGGCCTTCCACGGGTTCCACGTGGCGTTCATTCCTTGCCTCCTCGATGGTGTCTCGCAGTTCGCTTCGGTATGGGTCGACGGGGCGACTGCAGTGGGCATGCCAGCCCGGAGGGTTCAAAAATTCAAGGGGTTCAGATCACTGGCGGGCGTAGCCGTACGCGTGGTGGGCACCCGGGTGTCATCCAAGTGACAGGAAAGCGATGCGTCGTCATCGGCGATGCGCGCGATACAATTCTGACGTGGCAGACCTCGAGGACCTCGTCGGCGAGCGCCTGATGTTCGGCTTGCCGGGACCGACACTTCGTGACGAGGATGTCCGTCTCTTCAAGGACACGCGCGCAGCGGGCCTCATCCTCTACAGGCGGAACTTCGAGAGCCCCGCGGGACTCCTCAGACTCCTCGAGGCTCTCGAGGGCGCGCTGGGTCGGCGGCTGCTCGTCGCCACCGACCACGAAGGCGGGCGCATCGTCATGCTCGGCGGCGCCACGACGATCTTTCCCGACAACCTCGCGGTCGGCGCGGCAGGCGAGGCAACGTTCGCGCACCGCCAAGGCCTCGTGGAGGCGCGAGAGCTGCGGCGCCTCGGCGTGGACCTGAACCTGGCACCCGTCCTCGACGTGCTGACCGAGCGCTACAGCCCGAACATCGGCATCCGCTCGTACGGCAAGGACCCGGCGACCGTCGCCCGCTGCGGGGTGACGCGGATCCGCGGCATGAAGCGGGGCGGCCTCTCGGCGTGCGCCAAGCACTTCCCCGGCAAGGGTCACGCGCCGCTCGATGCTCACCTGGCCCTGCCCACGATCGATTCGACGTGGGCCGAGATGCACGCGACCCATCTGCCGCCCTTCCTCGAGGCGATCGCGGCGGGCGTCGACTGCGTGATGACGAGCCACCCCGTCTACCCGAACCTCGATCCCGCGCGCGTGCCCGCGACCTTCTCACGCCCGATCGTCGAAGACTGCCTGCGCAATCAACTCGGGTTCGGCGGCGTCATCGCCTCCGACGACCTCGAGATGGGCGCGATCGGGGAGCGCTCGCCCGTCGGCGAGGCGGCGGTGAGAGCGGCGCAGGCGGGCCACGATCTGCTGCTCGCGTGTCACACCGAAGCGGCCCAGCGCGCCGTCGCGGCCGCGCTCCTCGACGCGTACCGGGCGAACCGCCTCCCGCGCCGCGGGCTCGAGGCCGCTGCCGAACGCGTACGCCGGTTGCGCGAGGAGCGCGGCGCGCGATTCGAGGGCGGCCCGCCCGCGCGCGACCTCGACGGCCCGCCGCTCGCGAGTGCGATTGCCGCGCGGGCGGTGACCTCGGTCACAGCCGGGCACGGAGATTTCCGGCGCGCGCTCAACGGCCGCGTGAGCGTCGTCTTCCCGCGCTTCTCGGAGCTCGCGCCACGAATCACGATCGAGCCCGAGGTCGCCGACGAGCGCCTGTACCTCGAGGGCGCGTTCGCGCCGGCGGGCATCGCGCCCGAGGTCGTCCTCGTCGGGATCGAGCCCACGGCGGACGAGATCGGTGTGGCCGCCGCGCGCGCGGCGGCCGCCGACGCGACGGTGCTCTTCCTCTACGACGCGCACCTCCTCGCGTCGAATCGGGCGCTGCTCGAGGCCGTCGGGACGCGAGCGCGGGCGCTCGCCGTGGTGCTGCTGCGCGACCCTTACGACGCGGCGCTGCTGGCGCCCGGCGTCCTCGGGATCACCGCGTACGGCTTCAGGCGATGCCAGCTCGACGCCGTGATCGCGCGGCTCGCCTACCCGTGAGCGACGCGGGCCGCTGAGACCGGCGCAGGCCGACGAGCCAGGAGACGGCCCGCGCCACGAGGCGCGCGCGCTCCGGAGGCGCGTATCGAGCGGCCAGCCGCGCCGCCTCCGCGGCGGCGCGCAGCTCGTCGAGCCGAGCCCGCACGATCTGCTCGAGTCCGTATTCGCTCACGCCCACGACATCGACCTCCCCTCCCGCGCCTGTCGGCGCGCCCGCGCTCCGCGATGGACCCCGCCCTCCTGGGGGGTGAGGACGAGATCGAAGTCCTCCGGGAACACACGGCGCACGGTTGCCAGCACCGCTTCGACGATCGCCGGGCGGTCGAAGGGGACCGCGATTCTCACGCGCCACCGCCCTCCCGGCCGCCGTGTCACCCAGGGCGCGACGACGGGGCCAAGATCGTGGTGGATCGCGTCGGTGAGGTCGATCTGGCGCGCGATGGCCGCCGCGCGCCTTCGCTCGACCCACCCGGCCAACCCGAGCAGGGTCAGCACGGCCGCGAGCGGGAACAGCGTGACGACGAAGACGGCGAGCAACGTTTCCATGGGGGCTCCTCCGCCCCCTATGACACCGTTGAAAGGCTAGCGTGAAATCGGATGCAGATCCGGCCGGCAGTCGGTGCAAGGGACGAGCCCGAGCGTCTGCGCCAACTCACGGGAGGCGAGCAGCGTGACACGGCCGATCGGCCGCCGCGCGATCGATCCGCACGTGGGCAGGCAGTATTGACGCTCGTCGTTGCGGTCGTAGTGGTACAACACCCGCCGCGCGACGCGCGGCGCGTGAGCGCCGCGCTCGGTCGGCACGCCCTCGACAGCGAGCAGACGCTCCTTCAGCCCCACCCGGTTCCCGGCATACCCGATCAGGTCGCCGCTCGTGCCGATGATGCGGTGGCAGGGTACGATGATGGGCACAGGGTTGTGACGAAGCGCCTGCGCCACGGCGCGCACGGCCCGGGGCGCTCCGATCTCGCCGGCGATGCCGGCGTACGAGGTCACAGCGCCGTATGGCACGGCCGCCGTCGCCTGGAGCACCGCGCGGTGGAACGGGCTCCGCGCGAGCCGCAGGTCGAGCGGCCACTCGAGCCGGGTACGCCGGCCCTCGACGTACTCGAGGAGCTCGCGGTAGAGCGCCTCGACCTCGGCCCCGTCCGGGAGCGCCTCGACGCCCTCGACCCGGCTCAGCCTCGAGTGGACGAAATCGGCGCCGCCCGTCAGGTACTCGATGCACGACACGCCCTCCTCGGACCGCGCGATGAGGATGGGGCCAAGCGGCGAGGGGAAGATCCGATACACGAGCGTGCGGCGCCGGAGGTCGGCGAGACGCGACGTGAGACGCGCGCGCGCCAGCTCCTCCGCGGGCGCCGGCGCCTCGCGCCACGCGCCCACGGCGCCGTCGATCGCGCGATAGCGTCCGAAGTCCTCGCGGCAGACCGCGCACGCGCGCGTGTGTGCATCCACGCGCGCCGCCGTCGCGGTGTCCGCGTCCCCGATGGCCGTGGCGAGCAGTGCCTGTTCGATCGCCTGACACACGGAAGCCTTGGGTGTCATCTTTCATCTCTCCCCAGCGGAAGCTCGCATCCGTTCAGGCTCCGGCGGATCTTGCGGAGGGCCTGGAACACGTGGGCCCTGGCGCTGTCCGGGGAGCAGTCGAGGCTTCGCGCGATGGCGTCGTAGTCGAGGTCGTGAACCTTGCGGAGGGTGAACGCCAGGCGCTGCTTGAGGGGGAGCCCGGCGACGGCGGTGTCGAGGACGGCCCAGGCCTCGTTGAAGAGCGTCTCGCCCTCCGGGCCCACGCCGTCGGTCTCGCTCCGGGTTTCTCGCACCGCGGCATGGGCCCGGCGGCGGCGTGACTCGGCGCGGAAGTGGTTTTTTGCGACGTTGCTCGCGATGGTGAAGAGCCAGGCGCGCGCGTTCGCGTCCGGCGGGAGGCCCCGATGGGCCCGGTAGGCGCGCAAAAACGTGTCCTGGGCGAGGTCGTCCGCCTCGCTCTGCCGGGACGTGGCCCGGAGGAGGTAGCGGTAGATCTCCCCGTGATGTGCCGCGACCAGGGCGTCGAAGCGTTCGGCGTCCATGCACCCAGATAAGACACCGAACGGAGCCTTCTGTGAAAGGGGTCTAGTCTCCCCGAGCCCGTGCCGCAAAAGCCGCGGAGAAGGCGAGGGCCAGCGCGATCGTTCCGGCGGTGCCGAGGATCACGAGCCACGACCAGGCGAACTCGAGAACCTTCGTCTCGGAGAGCACCAGAAGGCCCAGATTCGTCAGCGCCATCAGGACCATCGCCACCACGTTGGCCCAGTCGGCCACCCGCCGCCGGCTCAGAAGGCCCAGCAGGAACACGCCGAGGAGTGAGCCGAAGGTGACGCCGGCGATCTTGAAGGCCAGCCACAGGATCTTGTCGAAGGCCGAAAAGAAGTGCGCGATCACGCCGAGCACCAAGCCGAAGCCGACGACGCTCACCCGCGACACCAGGAGGTAGTGGCGCTCCCCGCGACCCCGGACCAGCAGCGGCCGGTAGATATCCGTCACGAACGAAGCCGAGAGCGAGCCGAGCGGCGAGTCGATCGAGGCGAGCACGATGGCGGAGAGCATGAGGCCGCGCAGCACTGCCGGCATCGCCTGCCGGATGAAGTGCGGCAGGATCTCGTCCGGGCGCGACACCGGCAGCTGGGGGTGCTGCGCGTAGAACGTGTAGAGCGCCGCGCCGAGGCCGAGGTAGATCGCCAGCGTCGCGAGCGTGCCGAGCGGCGTGAGCGACAGGGTGAGTTGGCTTCGGCGTCGGGTGTCGACCGTCAGCAAGCGCTGCATGAGGTCGTGGTCGGTCCCGAATGCCGCCATGGAGCCGACGAGCCCGTTGAGCAGCGCCACCCAGACGATGTTGGGATCGGTGAGGACGCGGTGCCAGAAGTCCGGAGCGCCCGGCACCGGCCCCCAGTTGACCACGGTGAGCCGGCCCGCCTCCCCAGCAACCTTGAGGACGGCGGCGAGCCCGCCATCGATCTGTTGGATGAGGAACACGAGCGTGACGAAGCCCGCGGCGAGAAACAGGAGCGCCTGGAAGACGTTCGTCCACACGACCGCGGTCACGCCGCCGGTGGCGATGTAGAGGATCGAGACGACGATGAAGAGCGCGATCGTCGGGAGCAGCGGCCAGCCCATCAGAATCGAGACGGCGAGCGCGGCCACCATCAACCGGACGCCGGAGCCGAGCAGGCGAGTGACGAAGAAGAAGAGGGACGCCGTGACCTGGCTCGCCTGGCCGAACCGGTGGGCCAGGAACTCGTAGATCGTCGTCACGTCGTGCCGGTAGAAGGCCGGGATGAAAAGCCAGGCGACCCCGAGCTTGGCGAGGCTCGAGCCGACGAAGAACTGCACGTACTGCCAGTTCTCGCTGTACGCGGTCGCGGGCACGGAGATGATCGTGACGGCGCTGATCTCGGTGGCCAGGAAGCTGAGGCACGCGGCCCACCCGGGGACCCGGCGGCGCGCGAGGAAGAAGTCGACCGTGTCGTGCTGGCGCTTCGTGAAGGTGAAGCCGATCGCCAGAAGGACAACGAGAGAACCGCCCAGAACAGCGTAGTCCGGCCAGGTGAGCACGGCCTATTGTAGCGGGGTACCGGGCCCGGGGGCCGGGTGGGGGCCCCCGAGACCCGCAGCCTCTGCGCGCAATCTCGGTACCGTCCGGACGGCCCGACCTGCGCTCAGCGTGCTAGCGCGGCCGAAGGAGCCCCCCGACCCGGCCCCCCCGCCCAGCACCCGAGCGACCGTGGGCTAGAGCTTCTTGCGATCGACGACGGCGGTGTCGAGGCTCCGCTTGCGCAGCCGCTCGACGAGCGCACCGTATGACTCGGCCTGGATGACCCGGTCGAACTGCGAGCGATAGGTGGACACGAAGCTCACGCCGTCGATCAGCACGTCGTACACCTGCCAGCGGCTGCCGCGCAGGTGCATGCGATAGTCGATCCCGAGCTCGGTCCGCCGCTGCGTGATCACCTTGGACCGCACCGTCGCGAAGGTGCCGTCGACCGCCTCGCCCGTGTAGACGATCCGCTCACCCGCGTACGCCTCGATGCGATTCATGTACGAGCGCTCGAGGAGGTCGGTGAAGAGCCCGACGAACTCCGTGTGCTGCACGGGCGTGCGGCCCGCCCAGTGGCGCGAGAGCGCTCGGCGCGCGATCTCGTCGAAGTCGAACAGCTCTCGCGCGATCCGCTTGATCTCGGCCGCCCGTTCGCTCTGAGCAGGGCCTGTCGCCTCGGGCTGCTGGAGCACCTCGACGACGCGCACGACGGCCGTCTCGACGGTCTCGCGCGGGCCCGTCGCGGGCGCCGCCACGACCCCGGCTACCATCAACCATGCAGCGAATGCCTTGCCCATTGCCCTGTCTCCCCGACCCGGATACAGCATTGGCCGTGCCACGGCGCCACCCTAATGAACTTTGCTATATGCGATTGTTGGCGCCACCCCATAATGGACAGAGTGGCAATCGTGTCCGCGCTTCGACACCTGAATCGCCCTTCGGTCAGCCGGAAATTCAGCCGGAAATTCCGGGAACGGCGCACTCGGCGAGCCCGACGACCCTTCTGGGTAGGCGTTGACATCGGCGGGACGTGGATCCGCATCGCCGCCTCACGCGGCCTGCGTCGAGTCACGACGACCGTGGTGCGCGCCGACCGGGATCTCCGGCGGCTCGCGGTGCTCCTCCGCGCGATCTGGCGACGTCGCGGCTGGCGCCGTGGCGACGTCGCGGCCCTCGTCGTCGCCTCGCGGGCGCTCTGGACCCCGCGCGAGCGCCGCGCCCTCGCGCTCACGCTCCGCGGCCTCGCTTGGCGCGTCCAGGTGATCTCGGACGCACAGGCAGCGTTCCTCGGCGCCGTCGGCGACGGGCCGGGCGTGCTCGTGCTCGCGGGAACCGGGTCGATCGTCGTCGCGCACGATGGGCGAGGTCGCTGGACGCGCGCCGGCGGTTTCGGCCCGCTCGTCGGCGACGAGGGCTCGGGGTTCTGGCTCGGTCGCGAGTGGCTGAGGAGCTTGGCGCGGCGGGGCGACCTCCACACCGTTCTCCGCCTTGTCCACGCGCCGGACACCGTGGCACAAATCGCCGCACTCGCTCCCCGTGTCCTCGCGCGGGCCCGTCGCGGCGACCGGCCTGCGCGCGCGATCGCCCGCGCGGGCCAGATCGAGCTTGCCGGGCACGTCCGCAATGCGGCGCGCGCCCTCGCCCTCCGGGCCCCGATCCACCTGAGCTGGGCCGGGAGCGTCCTCGAGGACCGCTGGTTCCGGTCCGGCCTGATCCGCGCGGTCGCGCGCGCGGGTGTCCGAGCGCGCTGGCGCGCCCCCGCCGCGCGGCCCGTCGACGCCGCGCTCCGCCTCGCGGCGAGGCTCGCCCGATAGAATGACCGGAGCGCGCCGCATCGTCGTCACGGTCTGCCCGCGCGAGCCCGGCGTCGTGATGCTGCCGGTCGAGCGCGGGGGGCGCGCCGTGCGGCTCAGTGCCACCGTGATCCTGGAAGCCCTCCGCGCGCTGGTCGACGCGCGGGGGCTCGCCGAGCGCGTGCGGCTCCGCGAGGGCTGCGCCGGCGGCTGTAGCGCCGACGGTCCCAACGTCAGCGTCGAGATCTTTCCCGTCCCACCGCCCGGGGAACGGCCGGACAACGTCGCGATCGGGTGGAAGACCTACGTCTACTCGCTTGCCTCGCTCGACTGCCTGGCGACGATCATCGAGGAGAATCTGGCGTCGGCCGGCGGAGCATCGCGTAAGCGACGGGTCCGGTGAGGGCGGCGACCACGCCCGCCAGCGTGTTGAGCCAGCCGGCGGTCGCGATCGCGCCGAGCATGAAGAACGACGGGAACACGACGACCGCCACGGCACCCACGAGGCCGCCGGGGACGCGCCACGGGCGGGGCAGGTCGGGCTCCGCGACCCGCAGCCAGACGAAAGCGGCGAGCTCCGCGAGCAGCGAGAGCGAGTAGAGCCAGACGTTCAGGACGATCAGTTCTTTGAAGGAGAACGCGGCGAAGGCCGTGTAGAGCGCGGCGGAGACGACGACCGCCGCCCATGGCGTGCCGAACCGGCGGTGCACGACGCCGAGCCACGCCGGCATCGCGCGGTCGCGCGCGAGCACGTACGGCAGGCGCGAGTTGGTCAAGAGGAGCGACAGGAAGAGCCCGGCCGTGGCCACGACCGCGCCGGCCGCCACCGCGTGTCCGAGCCAGTCGCCACCCATCTGACGTGCGATGACGGGCAGGATGCCCGTGGTCCAGGTGCTCCACTCGACTGCGCCGCTTGCCAGGGCCACGCCGACCGGCACGACGTAGCACGCCGTCAGCACGGGCAGCGCGAGGAACGCCGCCAGGCGAAACGTGCGCTCGGGTGCGCGCGTCTCGCCCAGGACGGTCGCCGGCGTGTCCCAGCCCGAGTAGTTCCACATGACCACCGCGAGGCCGAGGCCGAGTGCCTCGATCCCCTGCCGCTGGGGGGCCAGCGGCGTCCACGGCTCGAGCCGCGCCATGCCGAGGCCGACGAGCGTGAACGCCGCGATCGGGAGCAGCGCGACGACGGCGAGGACCACGGCGGCACGTCCCGTGGGGCGGACGCCGATCACGTTCAGCGCGGTCAGCACGGCGACGAACGCCACGACGAGGAGCCAGCGCTCGAGCAGCGTCATCGCCGGGTACCAGAACCGCACGTACTCGACGAAGAGCACGGGATAGACAGCCACGTCGACGAAGCTGTCGATCCAGCTCCACCAGCCGACCTGGAACGCCCAGAACGGCCCGAACGCGCGCCGGGTCCACGTGACGTAGCCGCCCTCGTCCGGCATCGCGGCGGCGAGCTCGGACATGGCCAGGGCCACGGGCAAGCTCCAGAGGAGAGGCGTCAGCAGCAGGAGGACAAGCGCCATCCCGGGGCCGAACGACGGCACCATGTCCTCGATACCGTACGGCCCGCCGCTCACGTTGAAGAAGAAGATCGCGGCCATCGGAACGAGCCCCAGCTCGCGCTTGAGGCCGCCGGTCAGCTCACGTCCCCCGCGCCGCGGCGATGAGCTTCGGAAGCTCTCGAACCCATTCTTCGATGGGGTGCAGAGCGTCCACCACGATCTCGAGCTTACCGCTCGGTAGCTTGCGTACCCGGCCGGGCGACGCCGGGCCGAGTGGGATGACCAGCATCTCCCGGTGGATGCCGAGAGCGTCGGTCACCGCAAAGATCGCGTCGATCTCCTTCATGGTGACGACCTCGAGGGGCACGGTCGGCGCCTCCTTGGCGCGCATAGACTAATCAAGACGCCGCCCGAACGCGAGAGCCGAAGGATCCGCCGGCGGCGGCGTCAGGGAGCGCTCGCGCCGAGCGCGCGCTCGGCCGCGGCCTCGCCGGAGCGGACGCAGTCGGCGATCCCCACCCCCCGGTACGCGCCGCCGGCGAGGTCGAGACCACGGAGCGCCGCGACGCGGCGCTCGATCGTCTCCACGCGCGCCAGGTGGCCCACGCGGTACTGCGGCATCGCCTTCCGCCATCGGAAGACGCGCGCGAAGATCGGCGCGGCCGTGATGCCGATCGCCTGGCGTAGCTCGTCGCGCACGCGCCCGACGAGGGTCGCGTCGTCCAGCTCGAGCACGCCTTCGTCGCGCGCCCCGCCGACGAAGCATCGCAGCAACGCGTGCCCCTCCGGGGCGCGCCCCGGGTACTTGACGCTCGAGAACGTGCACGCGAGCAGCGCGCGCCCCTCGGTGCGCGGCACGACGAAGCCGAAGCCGTCGAGCGGGTGCGGGACGTCGGCGCGCCGGTAGCCGCACGTCACCGTGGCCGAGGAGGCGTAGGAGATCTCCGCGAGGAGCGTCGCGAGCGTCGGATCGACGTATCGCAACATCCGGGCGGCCGCGTGGGATTCGGTCGCGACGACCACGCGGTCGGCGTCGAGGGCGGCGCCCTCGGCGGTCGCCACGCGCCAGCCGTCGCCACAACGCTCGAGGGCCGTGACGCTTTGCTTGAGGAGGACCGCCCCCGGCTGGAGCCGCTCGGCGAGCGCCGTGACGAGCTCCTCCATGCCGTCCTTGAAGGTGACGAACAGGCTCCAGCGCGCGCCGGAGGTCCCCGCCTGCTCTGTCCGGCGGCTCGCGCGCCAGAGCGCGAGGATGATCGAGCGCTCCCGCCGCTCGAGCTCGGCAAAGCGCGGCATCGTGGCCGTGAGGCTCAGGTCGTCGGGATCGGCGGTGTAGATGCCGGCGATGAGCGGCTGGGCGACGCGATCGAGCGCCTCCCGACCGAGCCGCCGCCGCACGAACGAACCCAGGCTCTCGTCGTCGGCGATCCCGCGCGGCAGGACGAGGTCGAGGCCCATGCGGAGCTTACCCGGCCAGGAGAAGAGCCCCGAGGCGAGGAACGGGGCGAGCCGCGTCGGCGCCAGGAGCTGGAATCCATCCGGCAGCGGGTGGAGGCGCCCCGCGCGCCAGACGAACACCTTCCGATAGCGGTCGTCGGTGCGCGTGAGCCTGTCCTCCACGCCCAGGCGCCGGCAGAGGGCGAGGGCCCACGGCTTCTCGGACAGGAACGAGTCGGGGCCGGCCTCGACGAGGAACCCGCCGGTCCGTTCGGTCGCGATCGTGCCGCCGAGCCGGTCGCGCGCCTCGATGAGCGTCAGCTCGAGCGCGATCCGTCGCTCGCGCGCCACCTCCACGGCGCGGTACGCCGCCGCCAGCCCCGCGATCCCTCCGCCGACCACGACGAGTCTCACGAGGCGCCCCGCACCAGCTCGGCGAGCATCGCGATGAAGGCCGGGTGGTCGTTCACGGCGGCCGCTCGATGGAGCGCGAGCCCGTGCGCGCTCGCGATCGCGCGCGCCTCGACGTCGAGATCGTAGAGGAGCTCGACGTGATCCGAGACGAAGCCGATCGGGACCACGACAGCGTAGCGCTCGCCCGCCGCCGCGAGAGCCTTGAGCAGGTCGCCGACGTCCGGCTCGAGCCACGGCTCGCGCGGGTCGCCGCTCCGGCTCTGGTAGGCGAGTGACCAGCGCGCGTGACCGAGGCGTCCGGCGACCGCCCGCGCGCCGGCCGTCAGCTCGGCGACGTACGGCGAGGCGTCGGCCATCGCGACCGGGACGCTGTGGGCCGTGAACACGAGCGGCGACTGCCCCCGCTCGGCCGCCGGGATCTCCCCCAGCGCCGCGCGGGCGCGGTCCGCGACGGCCTCGATGAAGCGCGGGTGGTCGCCCCACGCGCGTGCGAACACGACCTCGGGCGCGCCGTCCACCTTCGCCCGCGCGCCGGTGACGTCCTGCCGGTACCGCTCCCACGACGCCTCGGTGCGGAGCGGCGACAGGATGATGCCGAGCGCGCGCTTGACGCCTTTCGCGGTCATGTCGGCGAGCGTCTCGTGCAGGAACGGGTGCCAGTTGCGCATCCCGACGAAGACCGGGAGGGCCGGGCCGGACGCCGCGAGCGCCCGCTCGAGCCCGCGCGCCTGGGCGAGCGTGAGCGTACCGAGCGGCGAGCGGCCCCCGGGCATCCGCTCGTAATGGCGCGCCACCTCGGCGAGACGCTCGGCCGGGACCGACCGGTCGCGCGTGACGATCTCGAGAAAAGGCCGGATCTCGTGGGGCGCCGTCGGCCCGCCGAACGCGATCAGGAGGACCGCGTCAATGGCGGCCGCTTCACTCACAGCGGCCTTCGGTCCGACAGCTCGTGGACGATGTCCACGAGCGCCAGAACGTGCTCGACGGGCGTCTCCGGCAGCACGCCGTGGCCGAGATTAAAGATGTGGCCTGGCCGGCCGCCCGCGCGGTCGAGGATGTCCTTCACGCGCTGGCGGATGTACGGAGGCCCGGCGAGGAGCACCGCCGGGTCGAGATTCCCCTGCACCGCGACGTCGTGACCGACGCTCGTCCAGGCCGTGTCGAGGTCGACTCGCCAGTCCAATCCCACCACGTCGCCGCCCGCCGCGCGCATCAGCGGCAGGAGCGACGCGGTCCCCGTCCCGAAGTGGATGACGGGCGCGCCCGGAGTCAGGGCGCGAATGAGCGCGCGCATGTGCGGCTGGACGAACGTCCGGTAGTCGTCGGGGGCGAGCACGCCCACCCAGGAGTCGAAGATCTGCACGGCGTCGGCGCCGGCCGCGATCTGGCCGTTCAGGTAGCGCGCGGTCGCCGTCCCGAGAAGCTCCATGAGGCGGTGCCACGCCTCGGGCTCCTCGTACATGAGGCGCTTGACATGGAGGTAGTCGCGCGAGGGACCGCCCTCGACGAGGTACGACGCCACCGTGAACGGCGCGCCCGCGAAGCCGATGAGCGGCACCCGACCCGCGAGGGCCTGCCTCACGCGCCGGACCGTCTCGAAGACGAACGGGACGGCGGCGTCCACGTCGATCCGGGCGAGGTGCGCGATCTGGGCCTCGCCGCGCAGCGGGCGCTGGATCTGCGGGCCCTCACCCCGGCCGAACTCGAGCCCGACCCCGAGCGGCTCGACGATCAAGAGAATATCGGCGAAGAGGATCGCCGCGTCGACGCCGAGACGCTCGACGGGTTGGAGCGTGACCGCCGTCGCCGCCTCCGCGTTCCGGCAGAGCTCGAGGAACCCGAACCGTTCCCGCATCGCACGGTATTCGGGCAGGTAGCGGCCCGCCTGACGCATGAGCCACACGGGGGTGTACGGCGTCGGCTCACAGCGCGCGGCGCGCAGGAGCGGAGCATCTGGAAGTGACACGCAAGAGAGCTTATCATCTGGCCCTATGCCATACATCTCGGGCAAGCAGGCGTTCCTCGCGCTCCTCAAGCAGGAAGGCGTCTCCGTCATGTTCGGCAACCCCGGGACGACCGAGCTCCCGCTCATGGACGGGCTCGCGCGCGAGCCCGGGATCCACTACGTGCTGGCGCTCCAGGAGGCGGTCGCCATCGCGATGGCGGACGGCTACGCCCAGGCCTCGGGCGGGCTCGCCGCGGTCAACGTCCACGTCTCACCGGGTCTCGGTAACGCGATGGGCATGCTCTACGACGCCATGAAGTCGGGCGCGCCGCTGCTCCTGACCGCGGGCCAGCACGACCAGAGCTTCACGGTCACCGAGCCGATCCTCTGGTCCGAGCTGCCGCCGATCGCCCAGCCCTTCGTGAAGTGGTCAACGGAGGCGCGCCGCCTCGAGGACCTCCCGCGGATCGTGCACCGCGCGGCGAAGACCGCGCTCGCGCATCCGACGGGGCCCGTGTTCCTCTCGCTCCCGGTCGACGTCCTGAACTCCGAGCGCGACCTCGACCTCACGGCGCCGACGCGGGTGGCGCCCCGGATCGTCGGCGACCGCGGCGCGGTCGCCGAGGCGGCTCGACTCCTCGCGAGGGCCGAGCGCCCGCTCCTCGTCGCGGGCGACGCGGTCGCCCACGGCGACGCCCTCGCGGAGCTCGTCGAGCTGGCGGAGCTGATCGGCGCTCCGGTCATGACCGAGGGCGTGGCGAGCACGTGTAGCTTCCCCTTCACCCATCCGCTGTACGCCGGGTCCATGCCGCGCCTCGGGCCACCGATCCGCGCCCTCCTGATGCGTCACGATCTGCTCTTCTCGGTCGGCGGGGACCTCTTCACCCTCTCGCTCCCCGACGACGTGGACCCGATGCCATCCGGCCTCACGGTCGTCCATCTCGACGTCAACCCGTGGGAGCTCGGCAAGAACTATCCCGCCGCCGTGGCGATCCAGGGCGACCCGAAGGCGACCCTGCCCGAGCTCGGCGAGGCGGTGCGGCGTCTGACGAGCACGCAAGGCCATCCCGACGCGCGCCGCCGGGCGGAGACGGTGCGGGCCGCCTGGGAGCGCGAGCGCGCGGACCTCGCGCGGCGCGCGGAGGCGCAGGCCGCGCGCGTGCCGATCGCGCCGCTCACCCTCGTCCACGAGCTCGCGAAGTGCGCGCCGGCGAACGCCGTGATCGTGGACGAGTCGATCTCGTCCGCGCAGGGCGTGCGCCACTTCTTCCGCTGCGCCGACGCGAAGAGCTTCTTCGGCATCCGCGGCGGCGGCATCGGCTGGGGGCTCCCGGCCGCGCTGGGCGTGAAGCTCGCGCTCCGCGACCGACCCGTCCTCGCGTTGATCGGCGACGGCAGCGCCATGTACACGAACCAGGCGCTCTGGACCGCGGCGCGCGAGCCGCTGGCGGTCGTGTACGTGATCTTCAACAACGCGTCGTACCGGATCCTCAAGCAGCGCACGCGGGCGCTCAAAGGCTTCTCGGCCGAGGACGATCGGTACGTCGGCATGGACCTCGAGCCGCGCATCGACTTCGTCGGCATGGCCCGGGCGCTCGGCGTCCCGGGCGAGCGTGTGGAGAAGGCGCCGGAGATCGCCCCCGCGATCGGGCGGGCGTTCGCGAGCGGCGGCCCGTACCTGGTCGACGTGCGCATCGACCCCGCATTCGAGTGACGCTTCGCGCGGTGGCTCCGCGACCGGCCCCCCGATGGGACGGTCTCGACGAGGAGGGGTCCTCATGAAGCCGTTCACACTGCCCCGATGGCGATTCACCAACTGCTGCGGTCACAGCTGGGGACACCGGTCGACACCGAGCGAGTCCGACGCCAGAATCGACGCCACCTCCCGGCGGGACTTCCTCAGGGGCGCGGCCGCCGGCGTCGTCGGCTTGGCCTCGCTCGGGAGCTTGCCGGCGATGGCGGCCGCGCAGGTGCGCGTCTTTCCGCCGCCGCCGCCGGCCGTCAGCCCGATCGAGGGGCTCATCGATTTCCACAACCACTGCGCCCCCGACGTCTTCGGGCGAGCGGTGGATGACGACGAGATGGCCCAGCTCTACATGGCCCGCAAGATGGAGGCCGTCGTCCTCAAAAACCACGTGGCGCTCACCGCCGATCGCGCGTGGCTCGTCCGCAAGCACAACCCCGGGATCAAGGCATTCGGCGGGATCACGCTGAACGGCGCCGCGGGCGGTCTCAACCCGGAAGCCGTCCAGTGGATGTGGCGGATGCAAGGTGGCTACGGCCGCGTCGTCTGGTTGCCGACCTTCGACGCCGACAACCACGTCAAGCACTTCAAGGACGCGCCGGAAGGCATCAAGGTCGTCGGCCCGGACGGTAAGGCGCTGCCCGCGCTTCGCGAGATCGCGAAGATCTGCGCCCAGCAGAAGCTCGTGCTCTGTACGGGCCACGCCTCGCCCACCGAGGTGCTCGCGATCGTCGAGGCAGCGCGCGACGCCGGCTGCGACCGTATCGTCGTGACCCACGCCGAGTTCGATGTCGTGAACATGACCGTCGAGCAGATGAAGAAGGCCGCGGCGATGGGCGCCGCGCTGGAGATCGACGCGATGGGTCCGCTCATGGGGCCGCAGGCCCATCTCCCCTGGATGCGCCACTGGCGCCAGGTGACGTACAAGGAGTCGGCGGGCCATATCAAGGCCGTGGGCGCCGAGCACTTCATCCTGGGCACGGACCTCGGGCAGACGGGCAACCCGTCGCAGCCCGACGGCTACGCGATGCTCGTCGCCGGCCTCGTCGCCGAGGGCATCACGAAGGAGCAGATCAAGATGATGGGGCGCGAGGTGCCGGGCAAGCTGCTGATGGGTTGAGCGCCGGAGGGAGTCGCGGATGGCGATGACGTTCGGGATCCACATCGGCCACATGGGCGGCCCGCTCGATGAGATGCGGAAGCTGTGGAAGTTCGCCGACGCGCATGGCTTCGACTGGTTCTCCGTGTCCGACCACTTCCAGGAGTCCCCGCCCCGAGGCGGGGACCTCGACTGCTTCGAGGCGATCGCGACGCTGACGGCCGCGGCCGTCGAGACCCAGCGCGTCCGGCTCGGGGCCCTCGTCTACTGCGTCGCCTACCGCAACCCCGGGCTCCACGCGAAGTCGCTCACCACCATCGACCACCTCTCCGGCGGCCGCGTCGACTGCGGCCTCGGCGCCGGGTGGCACGAGATCGAGGCACGGGCCTTCGGCTACGAGTTCCCGCGGATCGGGATTCGCGAAGACATGCTCGAGGAGTACGCTCAGATCATGCGCCTGCTCCTCGACCCCGAATCGCCCCGCGCGAGCTTCCACGGCAAGCACTTCCGGCTGGAGAACGCGCCGAACAACCCGAAGCCCCTCCAGCCGCGCGTCCCCATCTGGATCGGCGGCCGTGGCGAGAAGCGAACGCTGCGGGCGGCCGCGCGCTACGCCGACGGCTGGAACGCCCCCTACATCGGCCCCGAGGAGTGGATCGCGAAGGGTCAGGTGCTGGACCAGTGGTGCGAGAAGGAAGGGCGCGCCCCGAAGTCGATCCTCCGCACCGTCAACCTCGGCTTCTACATGGGCGCCGACGCCAAGGGCGCGGCCCGCGGGGAAGAGACCTTCCAGCGTCACTGGGGCGCCCAGGGCGCCGAGCGTTCGGGCTGGCTGCGGGGCACCCCCAAGCAGGCCCTGGAGATGGTCGCCGCCTTCCGCGACGCCGGCTGCGCCCGGGTCAACATCGCCTTCCGCGAGGGTCCCTACGACTGGGACGCCCTGCGGGCCTTCGCCCAGGAGGTCGTGGCGAAGATCCGGTGACCCGGTCGTCAGCTCTCCCGCGCGCTCGGCGGTTTGCCTCGCTCCACCCGACGCGGGATCGGCAGGAACTCCACCGACGGTTGTCGCCGCGCGGGTTGCGGATACAGGCTCATGAGCTGCAGCACGTCCGGGGGCATGTCCGAGCGGACCTTGAGCCCGAGCCGCTGAGCCTCCTCGACCGTGATCGGGTAGTCGTGGGTCCAGGTTCCCGTGGACAGCAGCCGAGCCAGCTCCTCGGCCTTCCCCGGCGGCTGGCTTCGCGCGAGGAGCTCCTTGACGCTCTCGCGGACCTGATTCACGGCCTTCTCGGCCACGTCGGCCAGGACGAGTGTCTGATCATCGACCTCGGCGATCGGCTTCTTCGCCACGACCTTCAGGAGCGAGGCGGCCGGGTACTGCCCGAGCTGAGGGTCGACCGGCCCGAGCACCGCGTGCGGTGACATCACGATCTCGTCCGCGGCCAACGCGATGAGCGTTCCGCCGGACATCGCGTAGTGCGGCACGAACACGGTCACCTTGCCCTTGTGCTGACGCGCGGCGCGAGCGATCTGCAGAGACGCGAGGACCAGGCCGCCCGGCGTGTGGAGCACGATGTCGAGCGGCATCTCCGGATCCGTCATCTCGCACGCCCGCATCACGTCTTCCGCGTCGTCGACGTCGATGTAGCGCATGACCGGAAAGCCGAGGAGGCTCATCGTCTCCTGGCGGTGGACGAGCAGGATGACGCGTGACGCGCGCCGGCGCTCGATCCGCGCGAGGAGCCGCTGCCGCGAGGCCTCGAGCAGCCGTTGCCTGATCACGGGCTGCAGCGCGGTCAGCAGGAAGAAGAGCCAGATGCCCTGTCCTATGTCCATCCGCCACCTCCCCGCGTCCACGCCCCCTCGACGCCGTACTCGTCGCGCTCCCATCGGCGAGGCCCGCTTCGCCGCGGGAGCAGGAACAGACGGTGCACCACGACGCCCGACACGAAACCGCCCACGTGCGCCCACCAGGCCACGCCCCCCACATTCTCGGGGCCGAGCCCGGCCAGCGTGCCGGCGAAGACCTGACTCAGGAACCAGAAGAGAAGGTACGTCGCCGCCGGCAGCTCGAAGAAGAACGGCAAGAAGAACACGGGAAACATCACGATGATGCGGGAGAACGGGAAGAGAACGAAATAGGCGCCCAGCACGCCGGCGATGGCGCCGGAGGCTCCGACGGTCGGCACGGTCGAGTCGGCGTTCGTGAGCCAGTGGGTGAGACCCGCCGCGAGGCCCGTGAGCAGGTAGAAGGAGAGGAATCGCAGCCGGCCCATCCGATCCTCGACGTTGTCGCCGAAGATCCACAGCGTCCACATGTTGCCGATGACGTGCATCCAACCGCCGTGCAAGAACATGCTCGTGAGGAACGGCCAGTAGTCGTCCACGGGTAACCCGACCCAGCGGGCCCACTCCGGGTGGCTGTAGCGAGCGGGCACCACTCCGAAGAGGTAGAAGAAGCGTTCGAGGTCCTTCGGCTGAAGCGCGAGCTCGTAGAAGAAGACGGCGGCGTTGACCGCGATGAGGATGACGGTGACGATGGGCGTGGACCGGCCGGGGATCGTGTCACGGATGGGAATCATGGTCGCTCGTCGGAACCGCGACGAAAATACCCGACGATCGGGGATTCGGCAACCCGAGCGTGAGTCGGTGGTACGCTCCACCGGATGCCACACCGGGCGCTTTCCTTGGGCGCGGTCACCACGCTGTTCCTCGAGCGACAGCACCTCGCCCGCCCGCGCGCGGCCGCGCTGACCGCCGGGCGCCTCGCCCGCTTCGTCGAGGACGTGGGCGGGCTCCAGCTGGACTCCATCAACGTCCTCGAGCGAGCCCACTACCTGACGGTGTGGAGCCGCTTCGGCCCGTACGATCGCGCGCGGCTCGACCGGCTCGTCTACCGCCGCCGGCTCCTCTTCGAATACTGGGCGCACGCCGCCTGCCTCGTGCCGGCCTCCACGTTCCCGTGGTGGCGGCGCGCCATGCTCGACTACCGGGTCCGGCACACCGGCTGGTCCGACTGGCTCCGCCGCAACGCGAAGGTGCTGAGCCGCGTGACGGCCGCCGTTCAAGCCAATGGGCCGATGGGCAACACGGACTTCGACGGACGCCGCCCCGCCGGCGGGGGCGGGTGGTGGTCGTGGCGGCCCGTCCAGCACGCGCTGCATTACTTGTGGATGACCGGCGCGCTCACCGTCCACTCGCGGCTCCACTTCCAGAAGCGCTTCGACCTCCTGGAGCGCGCGATGCCGGACGCGCTCGGCATCGAGGCGGTCTCGCCCGAGGAATTCCGGCGCTGGCACCTCGAGCGCTCGTTGCACGCCATGGGCGCGGCGACCGAGGCCGATCTGAGCCGCTATCTCACCTTCCCGCGCTTCGCGCCAGCCGCGCGCCGGGCCGCGCTCCGAGCCATGCTCGAGCGGGGCGAGGTCGCGGAGGTGGAGGTGGAGGGATCGCCCGGTCGCTGGCTCGCGCTCGCGCGCGACCTGCCCAAGCTCGCCCGCGCGGCCCGGGCGCCCGCGCCGGCGCGCGGGACGACGCTGCTGTCGCCCTTCGACTCACTGCTGTGGCATCGCGACCGAGTGGCGCGCCTGTTCGGATTCGACTACCGCATCGAGGTCTACACCCCGGGCCCGAAGCGCGTGCACGGCTACTACACGCTGCCGATCCTCCATCGCGGCCAGCTCATCGGCCGCCTCGACGCCAAGGCGCATCGCGCCGAGCAGCGGCTGGAGCCGGCCGGATGGGGACGCGTCGATCAGGACGAGGCGCTCGCCGGCATCGGAGAAGCGCTGGGCTCCCTGGCCGTCTTCGTCGGCGCCGATGCGATCGCCCTCCGGCGCGTGACACCGCAGCGGCTGCGGGCCCCGCTGATGCGAATTCTGCACGGGGTGGCACAGGTGGGCGCGTCGGGCGGGCCGGGGTGACCGTTGGGACGTTACAACCGTGGCGCGATGACTTGGGCTGCCTCCGCAGACGCACGCACCGGCACGATCTCGAATCCGATCAGATCCTTCCAGGCGTTCGTCCACACGGCGAAGAGCGACGCATCGTCGGTTCGCATCAGCTGATAGCAGATCTTGAACTCGAGGTCCACCCAGCTGGAGACATACTCCAGCCCATCGGGGATCATCCGGCCTTTATCTCGGGCACGACGGTATACCTCTGGCGCTGCCCCATCCTTGAATCGCTCGACGACCATGTAGAGCATGTTCGATCTCCTACGCCTGGACCGCGCACAGCGTCGCGATGAAGGCACCACCAACGTAGCCGCATGTTCCTGGGTTGACAATCTATGAGTGCCGGTCAGGAGCCGAGCGCACGCGCGCTTGATTCCTGCTACCATCCAGACATCCAGACGACCAGAGGTACCGCCATGGACAAGGAAGGCAGCCAGCTCATCCGCGGGCTCGAGGGCGTCGTCGCCGCCGAGACGCAGCTCTGCGACCTCGACGGGGCGAACGGCCGCCTGGCCTACCGCGGCTACGACATCGCCGACCTCGCGCGCCACGCGCGATTCGAAGAGGTCGCCCACCTGCTCTGGCACGGCGACCTGCCGGCCGCGGGGGCGCTCGACCGCACCATGGTCGCGCTCGTCGCCGCGCGCGAGATCCCGCGCGAGGTGGTCGAGGCGTTCCGCCTCATGCCGAGGGACACCGATCCGATGCGCGCCCTTCAGGCAGCCGCGGCGGTCCTCGGGATGCACGACCCGGACGCGACGGACAACTCGCACGCGGCGAACCTCCGGAAGGCCGTGAGGCTCACGAGCCAGATCGCCACCGCGATCTGCGCCCACCACCGCGTCCGGACCGGCCAGTCGACGATTCCTGCGGCGCCTGACCTCGGACACGCCGCCAACTTCCTGTACATGCTGACGGGCAAGCGCCCCTCTCCCGTGACGGCCAAAGCCTTCGACGCGAGCCTCACCCTCTACGCCGAGCACGAGCTGAACGCCTCGACCTTCACGACGCGTGTGATCGTGTCGACGCAGGCGGATATGCACTCGGCTGTCGCGGGCGGCGTAGGCGCCCTCAAGGGGACGCTCCACGGGGGCGCGGGCGAGGCGGTCATGCGCACGCTCCAGGAGATCGGCGAGGTCGCCAACGTGGACGCCTTCGCCGACCGGGCGCTCGCCGAGAAGCGGCGCCTCATGGGGTTCGGCCATCGGGTCTACAAGGCGGGCGACCCTCGCGCGGCGATCCTACGGGGCATGGCGGAGGAAGCGTGTCGCCAGTCGGGGGCGTTCAAGTGGTACGAGATGGCCGTCAAGCTCGACGCGCGGATCAACGCGGCGAAGGGGCTCATCCCCAACGTGGACTTCTATTCCGCGCCCCTCTTCTACTCGCTCGGCATCCCCGTGGACCTCTTCACGCCGGTGATCGCGGCGGGCCGGATCGCGGGCTGGACGGCCAACATCCTCGAGCAGCACGACGACAACCGCCTCATCCGGCCGCGCGGCGAGTACGTCGGGCCGAAGCGCCGCGCGTTCGTCCCGGTGGACCGACGTGCCTGAGGCACGCCACCCACGGGGATCCTGGTGGAATGAGTAGCGACATGCGGAACGCAGCCGGGGCGCACCTCGTCTTGGGCCACCCACCGAAGGCACCGGCCCCGCGGCTTCGATTAGAGTGAAACAGAGTCTCACCCGGAAGCTGATCGAGGCGCATCTCGCCGCGGGCAAGCCCGTCGCGGGCGAGGAGATCGGCCTCGCCGTGGACCAGGTGCTCCTCACCGACACGAACGGCACGATGGCCTTGCTCCAGTTCGAGGCGATGGGCTTTCCGCGCGTCACGCCGTCGTGCGTCGTCGCGTACGTCGACCACAACGTCTACCAGGTGGACTCGCGTAACTCCGACGACCACCGCTACCTCCAGACCGCCGCGCGCCGGTACGGCGCGATTTTCTCCAAGCCCGGCAACGGGATCTGCCACCAGGTGCACCTCGAGAGCTTCGCGGCGCCCGGGCAGACGCTGCTCGGCACCGACAGCCACACCCCGCTCTGCGGCGCCGCCGGCATGCTGGCGATCGGCGCGGGCGGCCTCGACGTCGCCGTGGCGATGGGCGGCGGCCCGTACGCCTTCGCGATGCCCGAGGTCGTCCGCGTGTGGCTCACGGGCGAGCTCCAGCCGTGGGTGACGGCGAAGGACGTGATCCTCGAGCTGCTCCGCCGTCTGAGCGTGCGGGGCGGCGCGGGGAAGGTCTTCGAGTACGCCGGGCCGGGCGTCGCCTCGCTCTCGCTCCCGCAGCGGATGACCATCGCCAACATGGGCGCCGAGCTCGGCCTGACGACGAGCCTCTTCCCGTCGGACGCGGTGACCCGCGACTACTTCCGTCGCCTCCACCGGAAGCACGCGTGGACGCCACAGGCGGCCGACGAGGACGCCGAGTACGACGCTCGCCTCGAGCTCGACCTTTCCGCGATCACCCCCCTCGTGGCTCTGCCGGGCTCGCCCGATCGCGTCGTGCCCGTCGAGGAGGTCGAAGGGACGAAGGTCGAGCAGGTGATGGTGGGCTCGTGCACCAACGGCTCGTGGGAGGACATGTGGGCGGTGACCCAGGTGCTCCAGGGTCGGCACGTGCACCCCGACGTCTCGTTCGTCCTGTTCCCGGGGAGCCACCGCATCCTCGAGACGATGGCGCGCGAAGGGCTGCTCGCCGACCTCCTCGCCTCCGGCGCGCTCCTCTCCGAGCCGACGTGCGGCTCGTGCGCGGGCATCGGCCACGTCCCGGCGGCCGGCACGAAGAGTCTCCGCGCCTTCAACCGCAACTTCCCGGGCCGGAGCGGCGTGAAGGGCGACGAGGTCTATCTGTGCTCGTCGGTCACCGCGGCCGCCTCCGCGCTGACCGGCGCGATCACCGACCCGCGGACGGTGGGCGCGCCGGCCGCCGCCTACCTGCCCGAGAGCTTCGCCGCCTCGGGTGCAGGGCTCGTCATGCCGGACGGCCAGGGCGAGGTCATCCGCGGGCCGAACATCAAGTCAGTTCCGCTGGGTGAACCCGTTGCCGAGACGCTCGAAGCTCCCGTGCTGCTGAAGCTCGGCGACAAGGTCTCGACCGACGACATTTCCCCTGCCGGCGCCGCGATCCTCGTCTTCCGCTCCAACATCCCGGCGATCGCGGAGTTCTGCTTCAAATACCTCGACCCGGAGTTCGTCCTGCGCGCGAAGGCGGCCGGGCGCGGGATCCTCGTCGCGGGCGAGCACTACGGTCAGGGCTCCTCGCGCGAGGTCGCGGCGATCGGCCCGATGTATCTCGGCGTGCGGGTGGTGCTCGCCAGGTCGTTCGCGCGGATCCACCGGGCGAACCTGATCAACTGGGGCATCGTGCCGCTGACGCTCGACGACCCCGCGTCGTACGAGGCGATCGAGGCGGGTGGCCGGCTGCGCCTCGACGGCCTGCGCGCCGCGCTCGCTGCGGGCGAGCGCGTGTCCGTCCTCGACACGCGCACGGGCCGGCGCTTCTCGGCCTCATGCGTGCTGACGGCGCGGGAGCGCGACATTCTCCTCGCGGGCGGCCTCCTGGCGCACACGCGAGCACGCGCGTGACCCAGAAACGGATCCGCGCCGTGTTCATGCGCGGCGGAACCAGCCGCGCGCTCTTCTTCCACGCGACCGACCTGCCGGGCGCCGGTCCCGACCGCGACCGGATCCTTCTCACGGCGCTCGGGAGTCCCGACCCGTACGGCCGCCAGCTCGACGGGCTCGGCGGCGGCATCTCCTCGCTCTCCAAGGCGTGCATCATCGGCCCGCCGTCGCACCCGGGCGCCGACGTGGACTACACCTTCGCCCAGGTCGACGTGAAGAACCCGGTCGTGGATTACCAGGGTAACTGCGGCAACTGCTCCTCGGCCGTCGGGCCCTTCGCCATCGACGAGCGTCTGGTGCCCGGGGTCGCGGGCGAGACGCGCGTGCGCATCCACAACACCAACACGCGGAAGCTCATCGTCGCCCACGTCCCCGTGAAGGACGGCGAGGCCGCGGTGGAGGGCGATTTCGAGCTCGCGGGCGTCCCGGGGCGTGGCGCCCGGATCGCGCTCGACTTCCTCGACCCGGGCGGCGCGGGGACCGGGCGCCTGCTGCCGACGGGGAGGCCGCGCGACCTGGTGGACGGCGTCGAGGCTTCGCTCGTGGACGCGACTAACCCGGTCGTCTTCGTGCGCGCCAAGGATCTCGGCCTCGCAGGCACGGAGACTCCGCAGGCCGTCGACGCCGATCGCTCCTTGTCGGCCCGCCTCGAGGCGATCCGCGCGGAGGCGGCGCGGCGGATGGGGATCCCGGGGAGCTCTGCCGTGCCGAAGATCGCCATCGTCGCGCCGCCGACCGATTTCACCGCGCTCGACGGGGCGCGCTACCCCCTCGACCAGGTCGACCTCGTCGCGCGCGTGATCTCGATGGGCAACTGCCACCGCGCGTTCGCGCTCACCGCGGCGATGTGTCTCGCCGTCGCCGCGCGCCTGGATGGGACTCTCGTTCATGAGTGCGCGACCGGAGCCACGCGTGCCTCCGGCAGGTCACCCGCGGGTCCACTCAGGCTCGGCCATCCGTCGGGGATTCTGCCGATCGATGCCGCGGTGCGCGTCCGCGACGGGGCGCCCTGGGCCGAGCGCGTCACCGTCTACCGGACGGCGCGCCGCCTCATGGAGGGCTTCCTCCGCATCCCGTGACTTGCCCTTGTTAACACTACCGATCAGGCCGGCCAGGTCGCCGACGCCGTCGAACCTCCAGCCGCCGTCCTCGGGCGTGAGGACGACCTTCTCGACGCGCAACTTTCGCAGCACCTGCCGGGTCTGAGCAGGGTCGGCCCCGACCAGCGGGCCGTGAGACTTGAGCCACTCGGCCGTCTCCTCCAGCAGCCGGTCGAACGTCTCGTGGTCGGGGACCTCCGGCTCCGGCTCGCTCAGCCTCAGCCTGAGCGCCTCCAGCTCGCTCGATCGAAGCTTGAGCCTGCCGGCAACGGGCTGACCATCCTCTATGGCGTCCGTGAGCCGGGCCACGACTCGCTCCAGGTCGGCGACCTGCCTCTCGGCCTTGACCCTCGCCTTCTGATTCTCTTGGCCGTCACGCTCGCGCTCGCGCTTGGCCCGGGCGTCGCGCTCCGTCAACAGCTCCCAGTAGCGCGGCCAATTTTGCTCGTTCAAGAGCGCGTCGTTCAGCTTGAGGCACACCGCGAGGTCAAGCTCGCGGGCCAGCGGCCCGCCCGAGTTCTCGCACGTGCCGCGCTTGACGTGCTCGGAGCAACGGTAGCGGTCTCGTCGGCCGGCGTTGGCCCAATAGAACATCGCGCCGCCGCACACTCGACCATCGACGCCGACGTGGCCGCACCGCGCGAACCCCGTGAGCAGGTGCTCGGAGCAGACGCCGGACTCCGGCCGACCGAGCAGCTGACCCGTCGGCGTCCGCAGGTACGCCCGCCTGGTCCGCGCTTTCCGCTCCTGGACGG
>WNFW01000348.1_pt1 | contig 29260 bp, 27 predicted proteins | sample 5400131 | NCBI WGS metagenome assembly WNFW01 (sample SAMN13153362, study PRJNA577476) | soil metagenome | isolation source: 20 cm soil or saprolite under grassland replicate 1 | place: USA:California | collected 2016-06-15 | reverse complement strand
GGTGGCGGCGGCCACCGGATTGCGGGTCGGCCGGGCGCTGTGCGGGATAGGCGCGGTGGCCGCGACGATATTCGAGCGGTCAACGGGCGATGAGGATACCGGCGCGTAGGCCAAGGCCTGGAACGCGGCAGAAATACTCGCGGTCGATGGCGGATCGGCCGAGGTAACCTCCTGGCGGGCGTTGAGGGCGGCGACCTGGGCGGGAGTTGCCTGTTTCGGCGTTGCGGGCGGGTCGTCCCAGAAGCCGCGGGCGTTGATGATATCAGCCGGCGTCTGCGGTTTCGGTTCGGTCTTTTCAGCCGGCGCCGAAGCGGCCTGCCTGGGCTTTCTCAGCGGGACGATCTCTGTGTCAGCCGAAGCCAGTTGCAAGGTCGCGGCGGCGGCTCCAGGTTTCGAACGCGGCATCGGCACGGGCTCGGTCGACTTGGCAGCAGAGGCGGCGGCCATCAGGCTCGCTGGAGCGGTCTTTTCGCCGGCGACGGGAGCGCTGGCCACCTCGTCATCCTCTTCGGTTGACTTGCTCCTGAACAAGGAGGCGAACAGGCTCGGTTTGCTGATCGTCGAAGCGTCGTCGCCGCGTTTTTCGATGTCGGCCCTGGCAAGCTCGTAACCGCCGAGCGGGTTGCCGTCCGACGGAACATGCACGCTGCGGCCGTCAGGGAATACGCGGGCCAGCTGATCATGGCTCATCCGCGGCCAGTGGCGAATGCTGCCGGTATCGAGATGAACGAAAGGCGATCCCGACGTCGGGTAGAAGCCGACGCCGCCACGCTGCAAGCGAAGCCCGGCGAAGCGGATTTGCTCAAGCGGAATGTCCGGAATGTAGAAATCCATCGCATGGCCGAGCATGTGCTGGCTGAAGCGCGCCACCCCTGAGGAGCGGCGGCGGAGCATGGCGTTGGTCGCGGGGGAGCGGTAGGAGGAAATGATCTGGATCGGCCTCTTGCCATCGACGTCGCGATAGACTTCCCAGAGGATGTCGAACAGGTGACGATCCATCGTGGTCTGGTCCTGGCTGCGCCAGTCGCGGAGATAGTGGTTGAGCTGTTTCAGCGCTTCTTCGTCGTAGCGCCCGTCACGTTTGAAAGTGACGGTGAGGTCTTCCTCGGAATGGGTGTGGTGGAAGGAAAGGGTGCGGGTTTCGTTGAGCGCGGTCGCATCATGGACCGATCCGGCTCCCGCCAGCAGCAATAGTGACGTCAGGCCGAAATGATATCCGGCCTTAGGCAACGACAGCAGATTGAATTGGCGTGCGAAACCAGCCAGCACCTACGAGCCCACCCAAGTCGACCGTTCGAGGAAACCCTTCCGCTACCCCATGTGGCGAAAGAGGATTAACGCAACCTTACCGCAGAAGGGTTTGTCGAAAATTACACTACATCCCCAAATCGAGCCTTAACCTAACCCGCCGAGTGTGGCGAAAAAGTGCCCGCTGGTTAACCAAGCGTGGACAGTGGTTAACGAAAAAAGCCCCGCCATCGTGGCGAGACTTTTGATTTTGCTAGGGAAACAGAGATTTCGGCTGACAGCAGCGGGCGCTCAGCGCGGGAATATCCCCCGCGGCGGCGTCGGTCGACGACCCGGAGCCGAGGGGGGAGCCGTCGGTCCTCCGAACAGCCGTTCGAAGAAAGACGGACCGGAAGAATAAAATGTGTTGTCGCTGGCAAAGTTGACGCCGGTCGGCAGGGCGCCGGGCGGGCGGCTGTAGCTCGGCTGGGAATGCGCGACCACGTTCTCCAAATCCTTGTTTCTGGAGTTGCGCAGCAGCGCCAGCATGGTGGCGTCGCGGCCGTAGACGTCCTTGCGCAGCTGCAGCTTGCCGGCGTCGTCAACGAACGCGGTCTGGTAGGTGATATTGACCGGGATCGGGGTCGGGAATTTGATGTCGATCTCGCTGTGGCCATACATGCCGCGGATTTTTTCAGGCGTGTAGTGCTCGTTCGGCATCGTGATGTTCAACAGCGTCGCGGCGTATTGGTCTGGATTCTGCACGCGCATGCAGCCGTGGCTGAACGGGCGTTCTTCTCGGGCGAACAGGTGCTTGTCCGGCGTATCGTGCTGATACACCAGGAACTTGTTCGGGAAATTGAAGCGGATGCGGCCGAGCGCATTGGCCTCGCCGGGCGGCTGCGAGATGTGGATGCTGCCGTCGCGGGCGTGTTCGAGCCTCAACCCCATGCGCTCCAGCACCGTCGGGTCCTGCTGCAGCGCCGGCAGGTATTCGTTATAGATGATCGACGGCGGCACGTTCCAGGTCGGATTGACAGTGATGAACTTCATCGTCTCCGTCAGCAGCGGCGTGGCGTGAATGCCCGGTTTTCCGGTGACCACCCTGGTGTTCCAGATCTGGGCCCCGTTCTGCATCACCTTGAGCGTATAGTCCGGAATGTTGAGAACAACGTAAGCGTTGCCGACCGAGGGGGCGCCGAGCTGGCGCGGCAGCCAGCGCCAGCGCTCCATGTTGACGATCACGGTGTCGATCTGGCGGTCGCGCTTGGGGCTGTTCAGTGCCTTCACGGTGCGGTCGTCCAGAACGCCGGTGGCTTTAAGCTCGGCGCCATCCTGGAATTTGCGCACCGCCTCGGCGACCTTGGCGTCGTAATGCGTATCGTCAGGGTTTTCGCTGATGCCGAGCTTGGCGCGCAGCTGCGGTACGCGCGCGTCTTCCATCGCCACCGCAGGCTGCTTCCTGCTGGCGGGTATGAACCTAAGCGCCGGCCCCTCGGCGATCTGGATTACCGGCCCGCTGCCCTGGCCGCGCAATTCGGCAAGCTTCGCCTTCAATTCGCGATAGAGCTTTTGAGGCGGGTTATAGCTGTCGAGCGCCGCGGAGGCGTCCTTGGCGGTCGTGACGTTCGCCAGCACCTCGGAAGGATCGGTCGGATGCTCCGGATACTGGATGTCCGCGCTGACCTGCGACCAGTGCATCCGGCCGCTTTGGGCCTGGCGTGCATAGTCCAGCATGCTGGCGGTGAGTTTCAACTCGGCTTCCGCAAGCGCATCCGGCGTCGCCGCCGCCGCGAAATCCGGCACCGGATAGTCGGCGGCATTCAAGCCATCGGAAGCGGCGTCCTTGAGGCGCGCGGTGACGCCCTTGCCGCTGTCGGTCAGGGTGCCTGCCTGGGTCCACAACGGCGCAAATTCGCGCGCGGTGTAGAATTTCTCGACCGCCGCCCGTTCGGCCTTGCGATCGAAATAGCGCGACGACTTCGCACCAAATGTTTCGCGCAGCCGGTCGGCGACCGGCTGATCGGCCGGCGCGACGTTGCTGGCAGCCTTAACGGGTTCTTTGGTCGGCTCCTTGGCAGGCTCGGTGGCCGGCGTCGCGGCGGCCGCGGCCGGAGGCGACGCGGTGGTGGTCGCAGTGTCGTTCTTCTTAGGCTCGTCGGCAGGAGCGGTGACGAGATCGGAAGGCTTGGTTTTCGCCGCGTCGGGCGCGGTCGTCATGGTGTCTATCTTGAAATCGTTGATGGTCGGAGGCGGCAGGTTTGCAGGTTCGGGACGCGGGATCGCCGCGTCGATCGCGAGCTCGGCGGCGCTGTTGCGGGCCGGATCGGCCTGGGCAGGTCCTGATGTCGCGGACACCGTGAGGAAGGTCGCCGCGACGGCCATCAGGACGCGGTCAAATCCGGCACGGTTGTTCGAACAGTCACGCATCGTCACACCCCTTGGCGAAACTGCTCCGGCATGGAACAGCTCTAGGTATCGTCCGTCACAGCTTTCGCCGGCGTGCAACGATTCACACGCAAACGATACACGCACCCAGCGCAAGCAACCAGTGCCGCGCTAGTATCTCACGACAAACTGACTTCGGGCGATCCCCCATTCAACGGATCGCGCTTTTGCCACGCGCCTTTCCCTTTGTCTGTCACCGGCAGGACACGGTTCAAATCTTCCGGAATAGCCGATATTCCCTGGCTTCTGCGTATCGAAATCTGAGTGCCACAATCAGACATTGTCTCAGTCGGCCTCATTCGCGCCGCCGGCCGCCGGATCGTCGGCAGTCGTTTCATCGAGCTTGCGGTAGAGCGTCGAGCGGCCGATTTTCAATCGGCGCGCGACCTCGGACATCTGCCCGCGATAATGCGAGATCGCGAACCGGATGATCTCGGTCTCCATCTCTTCGAGCGGCCGCACTTCCCCGGCGGTTGTCAGCATCGCCAGCGTCCCGGCGGTCGGCAACGGTGCGATAGGTATTTCGTTACCGGAAATCATCGCCGGTGCGGTGGAATGGAATGCGGGGCTGACGATCAGCGGCTCGGCCTGGCCGTAGGCGTCCGGCGTTGCCGGTTGCACGGGGACTTGCGGAAAATCCGCCTGGCCAAGCTGGTCGCCGTCGCTCATGACAACAGCGCGATAGACCGCGTTCTCGAGCTGGCGGATATTGCCGGGCCATTCCAGTTGCGCGAGGTGCGCCATCGCCTCGCCGCTGATGCCGGTAATGTGGCGATTTTCCTCGGCGCAGAACCTCGCCAGGAAGTGGCGCAGCAACGGCGGAATGTCTTCGCGACGCATCCGCAAAGGCGGGATGGTCAGCGGCAGCACGTGCAGGCGGTAGAACAGATCTTCGCGGAATTGCCCGCCTTTGACGCGGTCGAGCAATTTGCGGTTGGTCGCGGAGATGATGCGGACATCGACTTTCACGGGCTTGCGCCCGCCGACCGCCTCGACCGCGCCTTCCTGCAGCGCCCGAAGCAGTTTCACCTGTGCCGCCAGCGGCAATTCCGAGACTTCGTCAAGGAACAGCGTGCCGCCGGAGGCCTCGACGAATTTGCCGGTGTGGCGTTCGGTGGCGCCGGTGAAGGCGCCCTTCTCGTGGCCGAACAGGATCGACTCCACGAGGTTGTCGGGGATCGCGCCGCAATTGACGGCGACGAACGGTTTTGATTTGCGTTCGCCGCTGCCATGGATGGCGCGGGCGAACAATTCCTTGCCGACGCCGGATTCGCCTTCGATCAGCACCGGGATCGTCGAGGCAGCGGCCTTTTGTGCCGTCCGCAGCACGCCTGCCATGGTTTCGCTGCGGGTGATGATGTCGGCGAAGGTCAGTCGGCCTTCGCGGCTGTGGCGGATGCGCTGCAGCTCGCCCTTCAATGCGCTGGCATTGAGCGCGTTGCGCAGCGACACCTGCAGCCGCTCGATGCCGACCGGCTTGACCACAAAATCCTGGGCGCCGGCGCGCATCGCCGACACCACATTGTCGATGCCGCCATGGGCGGTCTGCACGATCACGGGGATGTTGAGGCCGGCTTCACGGATTTTGGCCAATACGCCCATGCCGTCGAGGCCGGGCATCACGAGGTCCAGCACCACGGCATCGATCGCCGCGTCCGGCGCAGTCAGGGCGGCGATGGCCGCGTCGCCGCCGTCGACGACCAGGGTCTCATAGCCGCACTTTTGCACCATGTTTTCGACCAGGCGGCGAGCGACCGCGTCGTCATCGGCAATCAAAATGCTGGCACCCATGGCCTTCCCCGCACGCTACAACTATCTGTCTCGAATCGGGGCACTCTCGCCGATGCCGATTAACGCACTCTTAAACGTTGACGCCCCGTCCTCGCCGCACTGTCGCCCCGTCCAGGTTGAAATCTACACACAGGCTCCAACAAGATGACCTCGCGCTCCACATCCGCTTTCCGCAAGTCAACGGCCCCACGCAAACCGGGCACCGGAAAATCCGCGGCCAAGACCAAAGTGGAAAAGTTGCCGGAATGGAACCTGGCCGATCTCTATTCCGGTATCGACGCGCCGGAAGTGACACGCGACTTGCAGAAGATGGACGCCGATTGCGTCGCGTTTGAGACGGACTACAAAGGTAAGCTCGCGGAACGCACGGCGGGCGAGGGCGGCGGCAAATGGCTAGCCGAGGCAGTCAGGCGTTACGAAGCGATCGATGACCTTGCCGGGCGGCTGGGATCGTATGCCGGCTTGATTCATGCCGGCGACAGCGTCGATCCCGCGATCTCCAAATTTTACGGTGACGTCTCCGAGCGGCTGACCAATGCCTCCGTGCATCTGTTGTTTTTCGCGCTCGAGCTCAACCGCGTCGACGATGCTGCAATCGAACACGCGATGCAGACGCCTGAACTCGGTCATTATCGGCCGTGGATCGAGGATCTGCGCAAGGACAAGCCGTATCAGCTCGAGGACCGCGTCGAGCAGCTGTTTCACGAGAAGTCGCAGAGCGGCTACGCCGCCTGGAACCGGCTGTTCGATCAGACCATCTCGGGCCTGCGTTTCAAGGTCTCGGGCCGCGAACTCGCGATCGAGCCGGCGCTCAGTTTGTTGCAGGACCGCGCCGGCGAAAAGCGCAAGGCGGCTGCCCAGGCGCTGGCGAAAACCTTCAAGGCCAATGAGCGGACCTTCGCGCTGGTCACCAATACGCTCGCCAAGGACAAGGAGATTTCGGACCGCTGGCGCGGCTTCCAGGATGTGGCGGATTCACGGCATCTCAACAACCGCGTCGAACGCGAAGTCGTCGATGCGCTGGCGGGGTCGGTGCGATCGGCCTATCCGCGGTTGTCGCATCGCTATTACCGGCTCAAGGCGGGCTGGTTCAAAAAGAAGAAACTCGCGCATTGGGATCGCAACGCGCCACTGCCGTTTGCCGCCACCGGAAGCATCGCCTGGCCCGACGCCAAGAGCATGGTGCTGACGGCCTACCGCGGCTTCTCGCCCGAGATGGCCGATATCGCCGCGCGATTTTTCAACGATCGCTGGATCGATGCGCCGGTGCGGCCCGGCAAGGCGCCGGGTGCGTTCTCGCATCCCACCACGCCCTCGGCGCATCCTTATGTGCTGATGAATTATCAGGGCAAGCCGCGCGACGTCATGACGCTCGCGCATGAACTCGGCCACGGCGTGCACCAGGTGCTGGCGGCGAAGAACGGCGCGCTGATGGCGCCGACGCCGCTGACGCTTGCGGAGACCGCCAGCGTGTTCGGCGAGATGCTGACCTTCAAGCGGCTGTTGGGAGAAACCGGAGGCACGAGACAACGCCAGGCGCTGCTCGCCGGCAAGGTCGAGGACATGATCAACACGGTGGTGCGGCAGATCGCGTTCTATTCATTCGAACGCGCCGTCCATACCGAGCGGCGCAATGGTGAACTGACGGCCGAACGCATCGGCGAGATCTGGCTCAGCGTGCAGGGCGAGAGCCTCGGGCCCGCGATCGACATTCGCCCCGGTTACGAGAACTTCTGGATGTATATCCCGCACTTCATCCATTCGCCGTTCTACGTCTACGCCTATGCGTTCGGCGACTGCCTGGTGAATTCGCTCTACGCGGTCTACGAGAATGCGCAAAGTGGCTTTGCCGAACGCTATCTGGCGATGCTGGCTGCCGGCGGCACCAAGCATTATTCCGAATTGCTCAGGCCGTTCGGGCTCGACGCCAGGGATCCTCGATTCTGGGATGGCGGGCTGTCGGTCATCGCGGGCATGATCGACGAACTGGAGGGGATGGGCTGAACGCTTTTGGGGCGTAAGACATTTGTTGAACTAAAGCCAAGAGTCGTGTTATACACATGTATAACACGACTCTTGGCTTTATGGCGCCCCGAGATCAGCCAAAGCTTTGATGAATGATCGGAGGAAATCGACGATGAAAATCGAAATCAAAAAGATCGGTAATTCCGATGGTTTTCTACTTCCTCGCGAATTGATGCAGCGGCTCGACCTCAAGCGTGGTCAGCAACTGCATATTACTGAACTCGCTGGAGGGGGCTTTCAGGCACTTCCATACGATCCCGACTTCGAGCGGACCATGGAAATCGCAGACGAGATTATGGACAAATACCGCGACACGCTCGCAGCGCTCGCAAAATGACGGAAGCGAAATGAGCGAGCCGAAAGAGCCGCTCTGGATTACCCTTGAACAGGCCATTGCGATTCACAGTCGCCAGCTGCGCCGCTTCGGCGGTGCGCCGGGCTTGCGCGATGAGGGCATGCTGCGATCGGCGCTCGAGCGCCCCGTCAACAAGTGGCGTTATGAACAAGCGGACCTAGCCGAACTCGCATCGGCTTATGCCTTTGGGCTCGCAAAAAATCACGCCTTTGTTGATGGAAACAAGCGCATCGCCTTTATGGCGATGGTGCCTTTCCTCCTCAAGAATGGCGTCCCTTTCGACCCGGAACCAGCACATTCGACCGCCATCATCCTCTCCCTCGCCGCCGGCGAAGTTAGTGAAGAAAGCCTGACCCGCTGGATCAGGGACAATTGGCCGCCTGGGGTCGGCAAATAGCCAGCTCCGCTGGTGCACAAACGGACCTATCGGCGTTGCCCTCGAAACGGGATTGCGGTAATTCCTCGCCGGAAACGAACACAGACCGGGGACACCGATGGCAGAGCATAACGAAGTGGCCTACACGAACGCTGATGGCAACGATTATCCGGCCCATGAGCAGACCTATGAAGGCTTCATCATGCTGGTGAAATACGGCACCGCCGCCGTCATTATCGTCGTCGGCATGATGGCGATCTTCCTGACCTGATCGACCGCCGGTCGCACCACCAGCCGGTCGCGCGATTGGAACAATTGCACGCATTCCGCCCGCAAGGCCGGCATCGGTCTTTGCCAACCCTGCCCGTTAAGCGCTAGTTTGCTCGCGCGCGTGCTTCCCGCGCCGCCGGAGGCCTCATGAAGATCGCTGTTGCCAAGGAAATCGACCCGTCCGAGCCACGGGTCGCGGTTTCGCCCGACACGGTGAAGAAATTCAAGGCGCTGGGTGTCGATATCGCCGTCGAGCCGGGCGCGGGCGTCAAGTCGGGTCTGCCGGATTCGGAATTCACCGCGGCCGGCGCTGCCATCAGCGCCGATGCGCTCAAGGACGCGGACATCGTCATCAAGGTCAAGCGGCCGGAGTCTTCCGAGCTTGCGAACTACAAGCGCGGCGCGCTGGTCATCGCCATCATGGACCCGTACGGCAATGACGCCGCGCTCAAGGCGATGGCGGACGCCGGCATAGCGGCGTTCGCGATGGAATTGATGCCGCGCATTACCCGCGCGCAGGTGATGGACGTACTGTCGAGCCAGGCCAATCTCGCCGGCTACCGCGCCGTGATCGAGGCGGCGGAAGCCTTCGGCCGCGCCTTTCCGATGATGATGACGGCGGCGGGCACGGTACCTGCGGCGAAAGTGTTCGTGATGGGGGTCGGCGTTGCCGGCCTGCAGGCGATCGCGACCGCGCGGCGGCTTGGCGCCGTCGTAACCGCGACCGACGTGCGGCCCGCGGTGAAAGAGCAGGTCGAGAGCCTTGGTGCCAAATTTCTTGCGGTCGAGGACGAGGAATTCAAGCAGGCTGAAACCGCCGGCGGCTACGCCAAGGAAATGTCGAAAGAGTATCAGGCCAAGCAGGCGGCGCTCACCGCCGAGCACATCAAGAAGCAGGACATCATCATCACCACCGCGCTGATCCCTGGCCGGCCGGCGCCGCGTCTCGTCACCTCGGAAATGGTGAAGTCGATGAAGCCCGGTTCGGTGCTGGTCGATCTCGCAGTCGAACGCGGTGGCAATGTCGAGGGCGCCAGGCCCGGCGAGGTCGCCGATGTCGGCGGCATCAAGATCGTCGGCTACACCAACGTGGCCGGCCGCGTCGCGGCCTCGGCATCGGGCCTCTATGCGCGCAACCTGTTTTCCTTCATCGAGACATTGGTCGACAAATCGACCAAGGCGCTGGCCGTGAACTGGGACGACGAACTGGTCAAGGCCACCGCGCTGACCAAAGACGGTGCCGTGATTCATCCGAACTTCCAGCCGAAAGCATAAGGAGAGCCGCCATGGATCATATCGCACAAGCCGTCGATCCCTTCGTGTTCCGGCTGTCGATCTTCGTGCTCGCCGTGTTCGTCGGCTATTTCGTGGTCTGGTCGGTGACGCCTGCGCTGCATACGCCGCTGATGTCGGTGACCAATGCGATCTCCTCGGTGATCGTGGTCGGCGCGCTGCTCGCGGTCGGCGTCGCTCTGGTCGGCAGCGGCGGCGTCTGGGCGCGCGGCTTCGGCTTCGTCGCGCTCACCTTCGCCTGCGTGAATATCTTCGGCGGCTTCCTGGTCACGCAGCGGATGCTGGGGATGTACCAGAAGAGAAAGAAGTGACGGCGACCATGATTCTCTTTCAAGAAATGTCGTCGTCATTGCCGGACTTGATCCGGCAATCCATCTCGCTTCGCAAGCGCCATTTCTTTCAGATGGATGCGCGGGTCGAGCCCGCGCATGACGGAGCGTGCAAATCATGAACGCCAATCTCGCCGCAGTTCTCTATCTCGTCGCCGGCGTCCTGTTCATCCTGTCGCTGCGCGGGCTGTCGAGCCCCGCGTCGAGCCGCCGCGGCAACTTCCTCGGCATGGCCGGCATGGCCATCGCGATCGCCACCACGCTCGCGGCGCATCCGCCGGCTGACGGCATCGGCTGGGTGCTGGTCGTTCTCGGCGTGGCGATCGGCGGCTCTATTGGCGCGGTGATCGCGCGCCGGGTGCCGATGACGTCGATGCCGGAACTGGTCGCGGCGTTTCACTCGCTGGTCGGCATGGCCGCGGTATTGGTCGCGGCCGGCGCGTTCTACGCGCCCGAGGCGTTCGATATCGGCACGCCCGGCAACATTCATTCGCAGAGCCTGGTCGAGATGTCGCTCGGCGTCGCCATCGGCGCGCTGACCTTCACGGGCTCGGTGATCGCGTTCCTGAAACTGTCGGCCCGCATGAGCGGCGCACCGATCATCCTTCCCGCGCGCCATATCATCAACATTGTGCTCGGGCTGGCGCTGGTATTTTTCGTCGTCGGCCTCGTGATTTCCGGCAGCGCGCTCAACTTCTGGCTCATTACCATCATCGCGCTGGCGCTCGGCGTGCTCATGATCATCCCGATCGGCGGCGCCGACATGCCGGTCGTGATCTCGATGCTGAACTCCTATTCCGGCTGGGCCGCCGCCGGCATCGGCTTCACGCTCGGCAATTCGGCGTTGATCGTCACCGGCGCGCTGGTCGGCTCATCCGGCGCGATCCTGTCCTACATCATGTGTCACGCGATGAACCGCTCCTTCATCTCGGTCATCCTCGGCGGCTTTGGCGGCGAGACCGCCGCCGCCGGCGCCGGCGGCGGTGGCGAAGTCCGGCCGGTAAAACTCGGCTCCGCCGACGACGCCTCCTTCATCATGAAGAACGCGCAAAAGGTGATCATCGTGCCGGGCTACGGCATGGCAGTGGCGCAGGCGCAGCATGCGCTGCGCGAAATGGCCGACAACCTGAAGAAGGAAGGCGTCGAGGTGAAGTACGCCATCCACCCGGTCGCCGGACGCATGCCCGGCCACATGAACGTGCTGCTCGCCGAGGCCAACGTGCCCTATGACGAGGTGTTCGAACTCGAGGACATCAATTCCGAATTTGCGCAGGCCGACGTCGCCTTCGTGATCGGCGCCAACGATGTCACCAATCCGGCGGCCGAGGAAGACAAGAGTTCGCCGATCTACGGCATGCCGGTGCTGCAGGTCTGGAAAGCCGGCACCGTGATGTTCATCAAGCGCTCGCTTGCGTCGGGTTATGCCGGCATCGACAATCCGCTGTTCTACCGCGACAACACCATGATGCTGCTCGGCGACGCCAAGAAGATGACCGAGAATATCGTCAAGGGGATGTAACGCCTGCAAGAATCTTGCGAGCATGATGACCGTCCTGAAATGGCTCGTCGTTTTCGTATCGGCCGGTTATCTCGGCGGTCTGGCCGTGCTTTACGTCAAGCAACGGGAATATATTTTTCCGATACCGGAGACGGTGCGTACGGCGCCCGGCGCCGCCGGCCTTGTCGAAGCTGAAGAGCATGTCCTGACCACGGCGGATCGCGAGCGGGTCATTGTCTGGCATGTCGCGGCAAGACCGGGCCATGCGGTCGTGATTTATTTTGCCGGCAACGGCGATATCCTGGCCGGCAGTGTCGGCCGATTTCGAAGTGTTGTTGCCGACGGCACCGGGCTCGTCGCTTTGTCCTATCGCGGCTATGCCGGCTCCAGCGGGCACCCAAGCGAACAGGGACTTCTGCAGGATGCGGATGCCGCCTATGCGTTTACTTCGGCGCGATACAGCGCGGACCAAATCGTGCTCTGGGGCTTCTCGCTCGGCACCGGCGTCGCGGTCGCGGTTGCGGCTGAGCACCCGATCGCAAAGCTGATCCTCGAAGCCCCCTATGCATCGATGGCCGACGTGGCGGCCTGGCATTTTCCGATGGTGCCGGTACGCTGGCTGCTGCGGGACCGGTTTCGCTCTGGTCAACGCATTGTGCGAGTTGCGGCTCCGCTGCTGATCATGCATGGCGAGCGCGATTTCACCATTCCGATCAGGTTCGGCGAGCGCCTGTTCGGGCTCGCCCCGCGGCCGAAACAATTCGTGCGGTTTCCCGAAGGCGGCCACGACAATCTCGGCAATTATGGCGCGATTGAAACGGCGCTTGAGTTCATCAATGCGTCAAAGGGCTGACGGTTGCCATTGTTTGGCGCATGGTCCGCGCCCTGGATGCAAGGACGAAGTGATATGAGCGCGCACGGCCCGATGCCCAAATCGGCGTGGATTTTTCCGGCACTGGCGGTGTTGCTTTTTGCCGCTGCTACCGCGCTCGGCTTCACGTTCACGCCATCGGCGGCCGGGCTGGTTTTCGCAGCCGTATTGCTGATCATCCTGTTCGGAACGGTGTTTGCGGCCGTTCATCATGCCGAGGTGATCGCCGAGCGGATCGGTGAGCCCTATGGCACGCTGCTGCTGACACTGGCGGTCACCATCATCGAGGTCGCGCTGATCGCGACCATCATGCTTGGCGAAAAGCCGGTGCCGACATTGGCGCGCGATACCGTGTTTGCGGTGGTGATGATCGTCTGCAACGGCTTGGTAGGCATCTGCATTCTGGTCGGCGGTTTTCGTTACCGCGAGCAGGATGTCCAGGTCACCGGATCCAGCCTCTATCTCAGCGTTTTGGCCGTGCTGGTGACCATTACGCTGATCATGCCGAACTATACGCTGACGACACCAGGGCCGATCTACTCGGCGGCCCAGCTTGGTTTTGCCAGCGTCGTGATCCTCATCCTCTATGGCGTGTTTCTCTATACCCAGACCATCCGGCACCGGGACTATTTTGTCACCGAAGCCGCCGGCTTTACCGATAACGGGACTCACACCGCGAACCGGAGGTTGACCCTGAGCATCGTGCTGCTGCTGGTCTCGCTGCTGGCAGTGGTGCTGCTCGCGAAAAAATTCTCCCTCGTGGTCGATGTCGCGACCGCGGCGGTCGGCGCGCCGCCGGCGTTCGCGGGCGTGCTGGTGGCGCTGTTGATCCTGCTGCCCGAAAGCGTCGCTGCAATAGCCGCCGCGCGCAAAAACGATCTGCAGAAGAGCATCAATCTGGCGCTTGGCTCGTCGCTTGCGACCATTGGACTGACGATCCCGGCGGTGGCGGTAGCCGCCTTCACGCTGGACAAGGAACTGGTGCTCGGCCTCCATCCGCAGGGGATGGTGCTGTTGCTGTTGACGTTCGTCATCAGCATGCTCACCCTTGGCACCGGTCGCACCAACATTCTGTTCGGACTGGTTCACGTCGTGGTGTTTGCGGTTTTCGTTTTCCTGGTTTTCGTGCCGTGATCTTCATGAAGACCGGAAGGCTGACGCGAGCCACGCTTTTGCTTTTGGTGTTTGCAGGGGATGCGCAGGCTGCCACGCTCGATGGCGCTGCGATGAAATGGCCGTTTGCGCTGCCCTTTGCCGGCCTGCTGCTGTCGATCGCGATCGGACCGCTGCTGTTTCCGAGACTGTGGCACTCTCACTATGGAAAGATTGCCGCCGCCTGGTCGGTGCTGACGTTGGCGTTGCTCAGCTGGTTTGCGGGTGGCTCGGCGATGCTGGCGGCCCTCACACATGCCATGCTGGGCGGATATCTGAGTTTCATCGTGCTTCTGTTCGCGCTCTACGTGGTCGCGGGCGGGCGCCAAATTTCATGGTGGCTTCGATCGCGATGGAGCGCGGGATCAAGATGCCGAGCTTCTTTGCATACCGGCTGTTGGCCGGCGCCATCATGATCCCCCTGTTCCTGTTGCTTACGGTCCTGCCCGTGGCTCCCATTCTCAGGGCGAATTGAATGCGGTATGCAGGCATGGGTTCAACTGCCGAGGTTCGGAGAACTTGACCATGATCAGCGCCAAATCGGATGTGCAGGTCGACACAGCGGAAGTCCGCGTCACCGAGTGGCGGCTGGCGCCGGGCAGCGCCACCGGCCATCACATCCACGAGATGGATTATGTGATTGTGCCCGTGACTTCCGGCGAAATGACCATCGTGGCGCCCAACGGCGAACGCTCCAAGGCGCAACTCGGCCTCGGCAAATCCTATTTCCGCAAAGCAGGCGTCGAACACGACGTACTCAACGAAACCGCAACCGAAATCGTCTTTCTGGAAGTCGAACTGAAACCCTAAGTGACGCCGCACGAAGGCTTCCATCAGCAGTTGGAGGAACTGAAGGCCGGATGAGCCACGGCTTGGTCACTTCATCGAGAGCTTCACGACTGAGACAAAACGTCACGCGATTTATGCGTCCCGAACGGCTGGCGGAAAACGACCTCACCCACGATGTCCCGGCCCGCAGGGCAGGTCACCGTAGACACACTCTCCGCCGGCGGAATCTTTAATGTTTCCTGCTGACCGACGCCAAATTCGGCATTGGGGCTCCGGCGAGCCGGCATGTGTTCCCCGGCGGCCCTGGAGGCCCGACATGGTCGCGGCCCGATCAGCTTGATGGTCTTTGGCCAGTTGAACCCGCTCTGACCTGGACAGGCGCGACAGACCGGCCGGTTTGCCACCGATCCGACGCAGTTGATCCCTCAATGTGCCTCAAAGTTTCCGCATCAAATCCGACGCGGAGAGGCCGGGTCATGCTGAAATACGTCTCGAAATTCGCCTTGGATGTCTTGCCGTCATTATTGGCAACCGTGATCGGGGCCTACATCGTTAATCATTACATCGCCACCAAGCCTGACGCGCCGGCTGCCGCCGCGGTCTCGACCGCCGACTCGAAAGCCGAGGCCAAGGCGGCGCCCGATACTGCAAAGGCGCCTGAGACACCCTCGGATGTGGCCAAACTGCCTGAGCCCGGTGTCAGGGCGAAGGGTATCTCGGAAAAGTCGGTTACCGAGAAAGCGGCAGCCGAGAAGCCGGCCGAAAAATCCGCCGACAAACCCGCCGAGACCGCGAGCATCCTGTCGGAAACACGGCGGCGTCTGTTTGCGCCACGCGAAAAGACCGCCAAGACCGCGCCGCAGCCCGCTCCACCCGCTGTCGTGGCACCCGCCGTCGTGCCGGCCGTGTCGGCGCCAAATGCCGTGCCGCCGGTTGATGCGGCGACGCCCGCGGACGAGCATCGCGACGCCAACGATCTGGCTCGCGCCGCGATCGAGCGCCTGCGCGGCCTGAACGACAGTTCGGCCCGTGCGCAAGAAGCCGCTCGTAATCTGGAGCCGGCTCGCGCGCCGGATGCGCCCCGTGTCGTGTCGGCGCCGCCGGCCGAGGCGCCCCGTGTCGTATCCGCGCCGTCGGTTCGACCGCTTCCGCCGCCGATCATGGTCTCCACGCCGCCCGCCGAAGCGCCCGCCTATCCGGCGGCGCGAACTGACGACCCGCGCCGTCCGACGCCCCCGGCGGATATTCCGGCCTCGCAGCCGCTGGACTTGCGCGCCGAGGCGGTGGAACCGGCGCCACGGGAACACAGGAACGTTGCCGAGGACATGCTGTCGGCGGCGAAATCGGTGTTTCACGCCGTCTTGCCGAAATAACCCAGCGCAATCATTGAGCAAAATAACTCAGAACGCCTCGTCGCTCTGGCCGGGCTTGCCGCCGACGCGTGCGAAGCCGCTTCGCGCGGCTTCATCCTTGGGGCGAAGGCCGATGGCGCGGCCATATGAGCCGACGGCCCTGGTCCTGTCGCCGAGGCGCTCATAGGCGAGGCCCCGGTTGATCCAGATCTGGGCGTTGTGGGGGTCGGCCTGCGCGGCCTCGTCGAGGTCGGCGGCGGCTTCCTTGATCTTGTCGAGTGCGAGGTAACTGATAGCACGGCCCAGCAGCGGTTCGGCCCGCTGCGGCGTCAGGCCGTTCGCTGCCGTAAAATCATCGATCGCAAGCTGGTGCTGCTTTGCACCTTGATAGAGCAGGCCGCGGTGGTACAGGCTCTCGGCATTGTGGGGATCGATCGCGATCGCCTTGTCGAACTCGGCGAGCGCCTCTTCGGTCCTTCCGGATCGGGCCAGCGTCTGGCCGCGCATCGTGGAGGCCTGCGCATCGTCCACGCTCGTTGCAGTTGAAGCCGCCTTCGACGTTGTTTCCTTGTCGGGCTCAGGCGACAGAGATCCAAGATTGATCGAGCAACCGCCGATCGCAATCGCGATCAACGCGATCGGTGCCCATGAACACAGGCCGAAACGCGAGGCTCCGGAAAAAACATAGAGAACCGGATCGAGCATCGATGCGAACCCTCGCGCGCCATTCCGGCAGTGGTAGCGCGTTCGCGCGTATTCCGCAAAATGCATCGGTCAAAACGACGACGCGGGCATCAAGGCCCGCGTCGTCGGAGTAAATCCATCAAAAGATAAATTCAGCGCGGCCCGCGCGGCCCTGCGCCCGGACCGCCGCGGCCGCCCGCGCCACCGCGTTCGGCGCCTGGACCGGCGCCAAACACCGGCTTCGGCTTCATCGGCAGCAGGCCTTCGCGCTGCAGCTTCTTGCGAGCGAGCTTGCGGGCGCGGCGCACGGCCTCGGCCTTTTCACGGGCCTTCTTCTCGGAGGGCTTTTCATAGTGACCGCGGAGCTTCATCTCGCGGAAAATGCCCTCGCGCTGCATCTTCTTCTTCAGCGCCTTGAGGGCTTGATCGACATTGTTATCGCGAACGAGAACCTGCACGCGGCATCCTCTTTCAATTGACCGGATTGGAATTCTGGTAGGGCAAAGGGCTGGCGAAAAGGCCTGGCCCCTAACCCTGAACGCGCGGATGTATCAGACAAAGGCGGCAATGTCCACCTGCCGTTGCGGCATTTATGCAGGCAGGGAACGCGGCAGCATCGGCGCTTTTGGTGTCGATCAGCCGGTTTTTGGTGGCACCGCCTCGACGTGCGTGACGTGACCCATCTTGCGGCCCGGCCGCGGCGAACCCTTGCCGTAGAGGTGCACGGTCGCGCCGGGGGCGGTCAGCCATTGCTCGTAAGCAAGGATATCGTCCCCGATCAAATTGGTCATGGTGACCGGGCCGTGACGGACCGGCTTGCCGAGCGGCCAGCCGGCAATAGCGCGGATATGCTGCTCGAACTGCGAGATCGACGCCCCGTCGAGGGTCCAGTGCCCGGAATTGTGCACCCGCGGCGCGATCTCGTTGACCAGGACCGTCGGCCCGCCGGCCATTTGCACCACGAACATCTCGACCGCAAGCACGCCGACATAGTCGAGCGCGTTGGCGATCTTTTCCGCGATGGCGCGCGCTTCCGCCGCCAGCGCTTCCGGTATCGCCGCCGGGGCGCGCGAGATTTTCAGGATGTGGTCCATGTGCTCGTTTTCGGTGACGTCGAAGCACTCGACACAGCCGTCGGCCGAACGCGCGGCGATCACCGAAATTTCGCGCTCGAAAGCAATGAAAGCTTCGAGGATCGCGGATTTGGTGCCGAGGTCCTGCCAGATCCGCTCCGGATCGTCGCCGTCGCGGATGATCGCCTGGCCTTTGCCGTCATAGCCGAAGCGGCGGGTCTTGAGCACCGCAGGCAGGCCGATCTTACCGATCGCCGCGCGCAACGCTGCGCCCGACGACACGTCGGCGTAATCGGCGGTGCCGATGCCCAGCCGCTTCACGAAGTCCTTCTCGACCAGGCGATCCTGAGTGATCTCCAGGATTTTCCGCTCGGGCAGCACCGGACGCCGCGCCGCCAGGACCATCGCGCAGGCTACCGGCACATTCTCGAATTCGTAAGTGATGACGTCGACATCGTTGGCGAACAGCTCCAGCGCCTCGACGTCGGCATATTCGGCGCAGGTCGCATTCAGCACGACATCGAACGCCGGCGAATCCGGATCCGGCGAAAACACCTGGCATCGCAAGCCCAGCCGCGCCGCCGCCATCGCCAGCATCCGGCCCAATTGTCCGCCGCCGAGAATCCCGATGGTGTCGCCGGGCTTCAGCCTCACCTGATTTGATGCCGTCACGCACAACCCTCCGGGCGCTCGGCCACGGCCTCGGTCTGCTGCTTGCGCCAGGCGACAAGCCGGTCGGACAGCGAGGGATCGTCGAGCGCGAGCACACTGGCCGCGAGCAGCGCGGCGTTGATGGCGCCGGGCTTGCCGATCGCCAGCGTCCCCACCGGAATCCCGGCCGGCATCTGGACGATGGAGTAGAGCGAATCGATGCCGGATAACGCCTTGGATTCGATGGGAACGCCGAAAACGGGGAGTTCGGTCAGCGACGCGGTCATGCCGGGCAGATGCGCCGCGCCGCCGGCGCCGGCGATGATGATCTTGACGCCGCCCGCCCGGGCGCCCCGGGCAAAGGCGAACAGGCGGTCCGGGGTGCGATGCGCGGAGACGATGTGTTTTTCGCTGTCGACACCGAGCGCGGCCAGCGTCTCGGCGGCATGGCGCATGGTCTCCCAGTCCGACTGGCTTCCCATGATGATGGCTACGGGCGCGGTCATGCGGTCAATTCTTTTCGCGAATCCAAAAACATAGGCCGGATTATAAGATCGGCCCAAGGTTCGGCAAGGCGTGGCAAGGGGTCCGGAATGGACTATCCTGTCTTGGTGAATTCCGGCAAGCCTCGTTTAAGGTATTCATGAAGAAGAAAACCAGGGCGACCGCTCGGGCGGGCGCGAAACGCCGCAAAAACGGGGCGGCGGAGCGCAAGACCGCACCGCCACGGCCCGGACGGGTGAAAGCCCCGCCTGTCGCTCCGGCCGGGCTGTCGGCCGCGTCCAACGGTGCCAAACTGACGATTCGACAATTGCGGACCCGACTGGCACAGGCGCTGGCGCAAATCGAAGAGCTGCGGGCCTCCGCGGATACCGATTTCCTGCTGGACATTCCGAACCGGCGCGGTTTTGAACGCGAGTTCCATCGCGCGGTCGCCTACATCAAACGCTATCGCGCCAGCGGCGCGCTGATCGTGCTCGATGTCGATCGCTTGAAGCCGATCAACGACGCCTTCGGCCACGCCGCGGGTGATCAGGTGCTGAAGGCCATTGCGGACTTGCTCAAGCGCCACGTGCGCTCGTCCGACGTGGTCGGCCGGCTCGGCGGCGACGAGTTCGCGCTGCTGCTGTGGAATCTCAGCGAGACCGACGCCAGAGCCAAGGCGGCATCGCTGGAAGAAACGATCGACCGGCTCTCGTTCGTGTTTCGCGGTTCAACCATCAACGCGGGCGCGTCCGCCGGCGTTGCGATACTCGGGCCCCATGCGGAAGCGGGCAGGGCGCTGGAAGAAGCCGATAGTGCGATGTATGTGCGCAAGGCGCAACGGCGGCATGAAACGTGATCCGGACAGGCGAACCGGCACGGCGCTGGACGGCTGCTGAAGGTTTCTAGAGACTGAGCTGCCTGTCCCTCCAGAGAGCAGCATCATGATCGCAAAACCCGTTCCATTCGCGCTTCGCATTCCGGATGCCGACATCGCCGATCTGCGCGACCGTCTCGCCCGCACCCGCTTCCCCGACCAGGCGCCGGGTGACGCATGGGCCTATGGCACCGATCTCGTTTATCTTCGCCGGCTCACCGAATACTGGCGCAACTCGTTCGACTGGAGGGCGGAGGAAGCCGCGCTCAACGCTTTCCCGCAATTCCGCGTCGTGCTCGACGATGTCGATCTCCATTACCTGCATGTGCCGGGCGTCGGGCCCGATCCGATGCCGCTGCTGCTGCTGCACGGCTGGCCGGGCTCGGTGTTCGAGTTCCTCGAGATCATCCCGCGCCTCACCGACCCGGCACGCTTCGGCGGCGACGCGCGCGATGCCTTCACGGTGGTGGCGCCGTCGCTGCCGGGTTACGGGCTGTCCTTCCATCCCGGCCAAAAGCGGTTCGGCGTTCCCGAAATGGCCGATTGCGTCGCAGCCCTGATGCATGATGTGCTCGGCTATGAGAGCTTCGGCGCGCAAGGCGGCGACTGGGGCGCCGCGGTCACCAGCCGGCTCGGCTACGCGTACGCTGATCGGATGATCGGCATCCACATCAATCTGATGATGGCCGCCGGCCGCGATCCTTCCGCCTTTTCCAATCCGACCGAGGAGGAGCGGCTTTACCTCGGCGAGCTTGCGCACTGGACGCGCGAGGAGACCGGCTATCAGTGGATCCAGGGCACGCGCCCGCAGACGCTCGCCTATGGCCTCACGGATTCGCCTGCCGGCCTCGCGGCGTGGATCGTGGAGAAATTCCGCGCCTGGTCCGATTGCGGCGGCGATGTCGAGAGCGCGATCGGCCGCGACCGCATGCTCGCCGACATCTCGCTCTATTGGTTTACCGGGGCGATCGGCTCGTCGTTCTGGCCCTATTATGCCCGCCTGCACGGCTCGGTAATGCTGCCCGCCGGCGAGACCATCACGGTGCCCACCGGTTACGCGCAATTCCCGCGCGAAATCCTCAAGCCACCGCGCAACGTCGCGGCGCGCGTATTCACCGACATCCGCCGCTGGAGCATCATGCCCAGGGGTGGACACTTCGCGGCGCTGGAACAGCCGGAATTGCTTGCGGGCGAGGTCCGCGCCTTCTTCCGGGAGTTACGGTGACGCCGCGAGCATGAAAGCGCGATCGAGGGTGAATTGCTCAGAGCCCGCTCAGATCGTCCGGCACGTTGCCGAATTTTCTCAGTAATCGCGCGTCGCCGAATTCGCCGATCATGGGATCGCCGGTGCGGCTGAACGCGACCGCGCCGATGCTGCCTGCGGCCCTCGACAGGATCTCGGCGCGCCGTAACGCGCCCGACGAACTCTGGCATTCTTCGGCGGCGCCGGCGACCGGCGAACCGGTGTCGTCCTGCAGGAATGGCAGCGCCACGTAGTAGGTGATGTCGGCCATTTTCGCGCTCCAGGTTGGGGTCGCTCCCGGTTTGACCGATCAGGCAGCGTCGCTGCTGAACCCGGGCAATCGTGCCCGCGCGCAGCCGCTCTCAACAGCCGCCTGCAATTCGTGCAATTCGCTTTCCAGATATTCGTTCGCCATGATCAGCGCCTTGATCGTTGAGCGCATGTTTCCGTCACACATTGCGATCGCCTGGTCGCAGGCCTGTTCGTAATGGCTGACGTCGGAGGGTGAGGAAGATTCGGACATGAAAATATTCCCGAGTTGACTGGAGGGGTCGGGCCGAATGTTCCTATTTTGTTCTCATGGAGTCAAGAGCCGTCAGCGGAATTTGCCCCTGTTTTCGTCATCCACCGTGCAGCAAACCCGCGCTCGACCGACCAGGCCCGTCCGGTCCCGCGGGGACGGGTTGAGGCTCGCCCGGCGGCCAAGGCGCCGCTGGCCGCCGATCAAGACCGTCGCGTCCTCCGGCCATGTCGGCGTCAGCGACATCGATCTGCCCGAGGGCGGGCAATTTCTGCCGAAACCTTATAGTCCGATTCACCTGAGCGGAGTGCTGCGCGAGTTGACGGGCGCGGCGTGAATTCACGCGATGATATCGGGCGTGATCTGGTCCTCGATGAAGGCGATGCGGTCGCGCAATTGCAGCTTGCGCTTCTTCAGTCGTTGCAGCCGCAACAAATCCGGCGCAGGCGACTGATGCAGGGCGTCGATCGCCGCGTCGAGATCGCGGTGCTCCTGCTGCAGCCGTGCGAGCTCGGATTCGAGTTCGCGCTCATCTTCGTTGGTCATGGTGTACGATAACTAAAAAACGCGATGAGTTTACGAAACGTTGCGGAAGCCGCCTCGGGAATATCGTCCCTTGCAGCCCCGTCCGCAAGCGAGCGTGGGGCTCCGGCTGCGAATAGTTCCGGACCGAAACCGCGCCAGGACCGTAGGTTTCCAGTGCCGTTTCGAATCCGGAAGTTTGCTGCGGATACGGTAGCACGGTGTTAACAACCTTCAGAGGCCCGACACCGGACCGGTTCCATACTCACGTTTAATTACAGACGACACCGAAAAATGAGAACGCGATTTTGGTTACGTATCGACAGATTCGGTTGGTCGTGTACACTTGTCCGTGCGGATCGAATCTGAAGTCTCTAATCTGAAGTCTCATCCAACCGAGGAGGTTTCGAATGGCAATTCAGGCGCATCTCGTTGAACTGGAACGGAAACACAAGGTTCTCGAGAACGAACTGCACGAAGCTCTCGTACACCTTTCGACGGACGACCTGCAAATTGTCGAGTTAAAGCGCCGGAAACTGATGGTTAAGGATGAAATCGAGCGGTTGAAGCATACCGCTGAGGAAACGCTGCACTAGCCTTTCGCTGCACACCGGCCTCGCGATCGCACTGCACCGTCGGCGGAAGCGGACGATGCAGCCGCTTCATGTTGTCGCAAATCCACTCGCCATTTCGGAAATGCTGGATGCCTCGATGGCGCCTGCCATCGGGCATGCCGACGGCGAGACCGGTGGCAAGGCATGACGATGTTGGCGTTGCGCCGTCTCGCCTGGTGCCGATCGGTCTCACACCCCTGCAAGCCTGCCGACATACTCCGCGATCGACAGCGATGAAGTCAGCCCCGGCGATTCGATCCCGAACAAATTGATCAGGCCGGCGACGCCGTGATCGGCGGGCCCCTGAATCAGGAAATCCTGCTTCGCCACCGCGGGCGGTACGATCTTCGGCCGAATTCCCGAATAGCTCGGCATCAGCGCGCCGTCCGGAAGCGTCGGCCAGTAGCGCCGGATGGCCGGATAAAATCTTTCCGCCCGCGCCGGATCGACGGCATAGTCGATGGTCTCGACCCATTCCACGTCGGGACCGAACCGGGCCTGTCCCGCCATGTCCAGGGTGAGATGCACGCCGAGCCCGCCGGGTTCGGGCACCGGATAGATCAGGTGTGAAAACGGCGCCCGCGCGCTGCAGCTGAAATAGTTTCCCTTCGCCAGATAGGCCGGCGGTATCAGCTCGATCGGCATGCCGTCGATGCTGCGCGCGACCGCCGATGCGGCAAGACCGGCGGCATTGACCAGCAGCGTGCATTCAAGGCTGACCGGCGCGTCGCCGCCGGCGTCAAGCTCGATCCGGCCCGCTGCTGCCGTGGCGCGCTCCAGCGGGGTGTAAAAGGCAAACGCCGCACCGGCCGCTTCGGCATCGCCGCGCAGCGCCAGCATGAAGGCATGGCTGTCGACGATCCCGGTGGAAGGCGAGAGCAGGGCGGCCTCGCAGTTCAGCGCCGGCTCCAGCGCGCGTGCGGCGTCGCCAGAGAGCGTTTCCAGATCGTTAACGCCGTTGGCTTCGGCGTGAGCCCGGATCGACTGCAGCCTCACAGTTTCGTTCGGGGTGGTTGCGACGATCAGTTTGCCGCAATTGCGATGCGGAATGCCGTGATCACCGCAGTATTGATAGAGCGCGCGCTTGCCGCTGACGCACATCCGCGCCATCAGACTGCCGGCCGGATAATAGATTCCGGCGTGGATCACCTCGCTGTTGCGCGACGATGTAACGGTGCCGATGCTTTCCGCCGCCTCCAGCACGATCACCTCGCGACCGGCCTGCGCCAGCTGTCTCGCGACGGCTAGACCGATCACCCCTGCACCGATGACGACGCACTCAACTTTGTCCATTCGCAGTTCGGACCCGGGCTCGTGTTCAATCCGACCCAGCGCCCGCGCCAACCGGCGTGTCCAGGATCAACCCTATTCCCACACTATCGCTCTGTTTGGGATGACCTTTTCGACGAAGCCGGTTGGATCCGCTTCGGCGCTTTTGCGGTCCAGGTGCCCCTTAGTGAAGCATTAATCATGTCAGGGCAATTGCCATAATTTGAGTCAGATTTTCAGGTCGCCGAGGGTACGTGTTTACCCGATCCAAACCCGTGAAGCCAGACACTCCAAGGTGTAAATCGCGGGTGACTGATGGCTGACATGAACTGGCAGGCAGGCGGCAAGGTATTGATGCGCGCGCAGGCCGCCGTGTGCCTGTTCGCGGCCGTCACGCCGTTCGCCGCCGCCTGGGGCGCATCAGCTGTTTTTTCGCCGACGGACTATGCCGGGTCAGCCGATCCCAATTTGATCTGGGAGATGCTGCTCGGCGGCATCGCTGTCTGCTCTTTTCTCGTCGCCATCGCGATCTGGGTGCTCTCGGCGCTGCGCAAGGTCAAGCGCTCGCAGCTGCGCAGAAACGCATTCATCAGCTCCGCCCTGAACAACCTCAGCCACGGCGTGGTGATGACGGATCCGCAGCGGCGGATCGTGTTTTGCAACGACCGCTATCTCGAGATCTACGGCCTGGCGCGTTCGGATATTTCCAGAAACATGACCGGGCTGGAATTGCTGGAGCTGAAGTCGAAACGCGGCCTCCTCGTTGTCAGCATCGAGGAATTCTATGCCCACGCCTGCACCCCCGACGGCCTCATTACCGAGCTGCCCAACGGACGATCCGTTCTGGTCAAACATTTTCCGCTTCCAAACGGCGGATCGGTGGCGACGCATGAGGATTGCAGCGAGCAGCGCAAGCTTTCGCGACAGCTCGCCTCGACCAAGCAGTTCCTGGAATCGGTGCTCGACAATGTGCCGGTATGCGTAGCCGCCAAGAGCATCGAGGACGGCCGCTATATTTTCGCCAACCGCGCGTTCGAGCGGTTCTCGCGCTTTTCCCGCGACCACATTCTCGGCAAGCGGGCTGACGAGATTTTCCAGACCGAGACCGCGGCCCGCGTCGCAGCAGCGGACCAGGCGGCGCTCAATTCGCCCGAAGGCCAGTTTCGCAATGAACTCGTCGTCGAGCGCGGAACCAAGAAGCGCGTGCTTTCCAGCACCCGCGTGATCGCACGCAACGACAAGAAACAGCCGGAATTCCTGATTGCGCTGTTCGATGACGTCACCGACCGCATATCGCTTTCCGAGGAACTCGAAAACACCAAGAAGTTTCTCGAATTGGTGGTCGATAACATTCCGGTCTCGCTGATCGTCGAGCGCGTCAGTGATGGACGATACCTGCTCGCCAATCGCAGCGCCGAGACCATCCTCAATCGCCGCCGCGAGGATGCCACCGGATTGACGGCGGCGGACATTTTCGACCCGAGGGAAGCCAAGCTGATCGTCGCGCGCGACGAGGCTGCGATCAGGAAGCGCGGCCTGCTCACGGAAGAGCACCCCATCAGCACCAAGGACGGACTGCGCTTGTTCCTGACGCGCCGCATGACCGTGCTCGACGATTCCGGCGAGCCGCAATACCTGATCAAGACCCATGAGGATGTCACCGACCGCCGCCAGACCGAGTCGCGGATGGCGCATATGGCGTATCATGACGGCTTGACCGATCTGCCGAACCGCGCGGCGTTCCTGCAGGCGCTGGCGCAGATGATCGAGGCCTGCCAGGGCACCGATGAGGAATTCGCGGTGCTGTCCGTCGACCTCGACGGCCTGAAGGAAATCAACGATGTGTTCGGCCATGCGGTCGGCGACAAGCTCTTGGTCGAAGTGGCGCGCCGCATTCAGAACGTGGCGCGCGGCGGTGTGGTGGCAAGGTTGAGCGGCGACGAGTTCGGATTGATTATCGACGGCAAGCAACCCGCCGCCGGCCAGGCGTTGGCCGAACAGCTCGCGCAAGCGCTGGCGGAAGAATTCCCGATCGACGGCAAATCGGTTCGCAGCGGCGTCACCACCGGCATCTCGGTTTTCCCGCACAACGGCGCCGACGCCGCATCGCTGCTGGCCAACGCGGGAGCGGCATTATTCCGCGCCAAGGCGAAATCGCGCGGCTCGATCAGCCTCTATGAACCCGAGATGGACCAGCAGATCAGGGATCGCCGCGTGCTGCACCAGGATCTCTCGCTCGCGATCAAGAACGGCGAACTCTCGCTGCATTATCAGCCACAGGCGATGTCGCGCCGGACAGTAGCCAGCAGCGAAGTCATCGGCTTCGAGGCGCTGGCGCGATGGCTGCATCCGGTGCGCGGCTTCGTTCCACCGGGCGATTTCATCCCGCTCGCCGAAGAAAGCGGCCTGATCGTCGAAATGGGCGAGTGGATCCTGCGCGAAGCCTGCCGGGAGGCTGCTTCATGGTCGAAGCCGATGCAGATCGCGGTCAACCTGTCGCCGGCGCAGTTCATGCACGGTGACGTCGTCAGTCTGGTGCATTCGATCCTGCTCGAAACCGGCCTCGCGCCGGGCCGGCTCGAGCTGGAAATCACCGAGGGCGTGCTGATCGAGGATTTCGATCGCGGTCTGGCGTTGCTGCGGCGGCTGAAAGCGCTCGGCGTGCGCATCTCGATGGATGACTTCGGCAGCGGTTACTCCTCGCTGAGCTATCTGCAGGCGTTTCCGTTCGACAAGATCAAGATCGACCGCGCCTTCGTGATGAATCTCGGACGAAATCCGCAATCGGCGGCGATCGTTCGGGCTGTCATCGGGCTTGGCCACGGCCTCGAAATGTCGATCGTCGCCGAGGGCGTGGAAACCCAGGAGCAACTCAGTTTCCTGGCGGATGAGGGCTGCGATGCGGTGCAGGGCTATTTCCTCGGCAAGCCCGCGCCGATCGGACAATACGCGGCGCTGATCGGCGGCAGCGGCGGCAAGGCGAAGGAGCCCGCGCGCAAGACCGGGTAGCTGTTGCCTCGGAACGTCTCTTCTTTTTGCTTCGCGTCCGTCGAGCGAACTTCCCGGCCGAAATCACACTAGCATCATAATTTGCCTGTCTTTCGAATTCGGCGTTCGCTCAAGCGAGCCAACTTCGGATTCGGGACCCCAGAGGTTGCGCATGGCGGACTATGATCTTGCGATCATCGGTGGCGGCTTGAACGGTGTCAGCGTTGCGCGCGACGCCGCTGGACGCGGCCTGCGGGTGATCCTGCTGGAGCAGGGTGACCTCGGCGCGGCTGCATCCTCGGCCTCGCCACGGCTGATACATGGCGATCTGGCGGTGCTGGAGCGCCGGGCGCTCTTACGCGTCCGTACGGCGCTGGCCGAGCGTGACATCTGGCTGCGGATCGCCCCGCATCTGGTGCGTCCGATGCGCTTCGTAATCCCCGCGCATTCCGACGAACGGCCGTCGTGGTTGCTGCGGGCATGGCTGCTGCTCTACGACCGGCTCGCCTCGCGCACCGAGTTGCCGGCGTCAGCGACAATCGATGTCACGCACCATCCGATCGGAAACGCGCTGAAACGGCCGATCGGCATCGCGTTCGAATATTCCGACTGCGTGGTGGACGATTCGCGGCTGGTGGTCGCCAATGCCGTCGATGCCGCCGAGCGCGGCGCCGTGATCCGCACCGGCGCGCGTTGCGTTCGCGCCGATCGGCTCGAGACCTGGCGGCTGGTGGCGATCGATCGTGGCCATCGTCGGGTCATCACGGCAAGGGCGCTGGCCAACGCCACCGGCGCCTGGGTAGCGTCAACGGCGGAAACCATATTGCGCATGCCGCGGCCGAGCGTCGGCACGGTCCAGATCAACCAGATTATCGTCAGGCGTCTGTTCGATACCGACAACATCTATGTGTTCCAGAACATTGACCGGCGGCTGATTTTCGCGAGCCCCTATGAGGGCGATTTCACGCTGATCGGCACCGTAGGAAAGACCTTCAAGGGCGATCCTGCCGCCGTATCGATGGCCGCGGACGACGTCGTCTATCTCTGCGACGCGGCCAACCGCTATTTTCGCGAACGGGTTGATGCCTCGGAGGTGATCAGGATCGTTTCCGGCGCCAACATGGTCACCGACCCCTTAAGCAAACGCGCCGCGCGGGATGGCGCAATGACGTTCGATGTCAGGCGCGGCAGGGCGCCGTTACTGACGATCTTCGGCGGCGATGTCACGACCTCGCGCCGCCGCGCGGAACGGGCGGTCTCATGGCTTACGCCGTTCTATCCGATGTCGCCGCGCTGGACTGCCCAGGCGCCGCTGCCGGGGGGCGATTTTGCGTGGGCTGGGTTCGACGACGAGGTCGATGCCGCGCGCGAGCGCTGGCGGTTTTTGACCGAGAATCAGGCCCGGCGTCTGGTCGGCGCCTATGGCTCGCGCATCGGCGCCATACTCGGCGACGCCAACAGCCGGGCCGAACTCGGTCCGGCCTTCGGCCCGGAACTGACGGGAGCCGAGGTGCGCTATCTCATGACAAAGGAATGGGCGCGCTTTCCGGACGACGTGCTCTGGCGGCGATCGAAACTCGGCCTGACCCTGTCACCGCAAGAGCGCGACGCGCTGGCGGCGTTCATGGCGACTGTGGGGTGAACTCCGCGCCTGGTGCGGCAGTGTCTTCAAAATCGCTTCTCTGAGCCGCGCCGGGCTTGCCGTGACCAGGCTTCGTCACGAGCGGAAGGCCTGCGGTCGAGACGAGCGGCGATGATCCTGGCGGCTTTGTCAACATATCCGCCCCGCAGGCACGCGACGATCAGGGTGTCCTCCCACAGCTCACGCTGCGCATGGCTGCCGCCAATCCGCACCACTTCCGGCATCAGAGGTTCAAGGATGCGGATCGCGCTGTCATTGTCGCCCTCGGCGAACGCGCGGATGCCGCGACAGAGACCGATCACGGATGGACCAGGGGCCAGCCGGCCGTCGGTCTCAAGGGCTTCCAGTTCCGCCAATCTTGTTTCCAGAATTTTGTCGCCCGTTGCAGCGGCGACCAAGGCATAGTGAACATCGGCAAAATGCGCGCCGGCGCGCGGGAAGCAAAGGTCGCCATAGGCGGCAACTTCCCGCCAATAGGGCTCCAGACCGGCCTTGCCGGCCAGAGCAAGCCGCCAGAGCAGGGAGGCTGTATCTGTGAATATGTTCAGAGGCGGATATCGACGACCCGCCGGTTTGATCTGTTGCTCATAGACTTCAAGCGCGCCGTCCACGTCACCGTCTTCAAGCGCGGACAGCGCGACGTGCCAGCAAAGGTGTCCGTGCAGGAAGCTCGACCCTTGATGCGCCGGCAGCCAGCCGGAGAGAAACGCACGGCCCGCCGCCATATCGCCTTGTTCGAACAGTGCGTGGGCGAGACTGTGCGCCGCATTGGCGTTTGCAGCCCGCAGCGCCATCGCGCGCTCGGTCAATGTGCGGCCGGTACCGGCGTTTCCGGCCTCGGTCTGTGACCAGCCCCAATAGGTGAGGAACCACCAGTCCTCGCCATATTGGCGGGCGTTGCGCTCGCAAATCGCAAGC
>WNFW01000347.1_pt1 | contig 29277 bp, 24 predicted proteins | sample 5400131 | NCBI WGS metagenome assembly WNFW01 (sample SAMN13153362, study PRJNA577476) | soil metagenome | isolation source: 20 cm soil or saprolite under grassland replicate 1 | place: USA:California | collected 2016-06-15 | reverse complement strand
AAGAATTGGCTTCGGTGCCAGCGGGAGTCGATCCGCAAGGCCTGGTCACGTTGGGCCGCGTAGGGGTCCTGACGTTGCAACGAAAATTTAAGGAGGCGCTTCAGGTGATCCAACAATTTCGTGGAGAGATATTGCTCGTCCGCGCCAGTACGAGCTGCCCGAAAGCTTCTCTCGAAGGTACGCTGTACTTGTATCTGGATGACAAAGTGAACGCGCATTCGGCATTCGAGCGCGCACGGATCATCGCTGAGCGATTGGTGCGCGAAAGCCCCGACGACGCTGCTCGCCACGGGCAGCTTGGCCTGATTCTAGCCGGACTCGGTCAAAAGGACGCCGCGATCGCGGAGGGCAAGCGCGCAGTTGAGCTGTTGCCGGAATCGCAAGACGCTTTCGATGGGCCAGAGGTTACTGCTGTGCTCGCGCAAATCTACGCGTGGACCGGCGAGCACGATCAAGCATTTGGACTACTTGATCATTTGCTCGTTGTTCCAAACGGAATCACCATTCCTGGTCTCAAGCTCGATCCGGTATGGGATCCGTTGCGGAAAGATCCTCGCTTCCAAGCTTTGATCGACAAATACTCGGCGAAGAGTTAACGCGCGTTTTCAGCGTCGATATGAAAGACATCTTCGGACTGAGCACATCGGAAACGCTGGAGGAGGTGTGCGGTCCGCAACCGGGTGCCCTGCATGCAGGTTGGGATCCTGAGTCAGATCAAAAACCCAGAGCCCATTATGTAGCAAGTGCTCAAAGTGCTTGAGGCGGCTCGCAACGCTGGGGTGCGCATCGTCATGTTTCTTTGTTTTCGTAAGCTCTAGATCGTTATTGCAGGAATTTTTCCAATTCCGAGGCGATGCCCTTCCAGCCGGCCTCGAAATTTTTCCGCGCGTAAGCTGGAGTTTTTGGAAACGTTTCCAATCCTTCGTGCGTAAGTCGCAATTTCGTTTTGTCGCCGTCTGGCAACAATTCAAAGGTCACTAACGAGTCCCCCGGTTCGCCTTTATAGCGCCAAGTGTAAGCGATTTTCTGTTGGGGAATCACTTCCGTCACTTTGCAAAGATGATGATAAGTGTTGCCTTCGTGCTCGACGATGAACTCGAATTCGAAACCGACTTCCGGTTTGAATTCCTTCAAATCGAAATACCATTGCCGCATTTCGTCCGCGTCGGTGAGTGCTCGCCAAACTCTCGCGACGGGCGCGTTAAAGCTTCTTTCCACAATAACTGTACCCGTAACATCGCTCTTGGTTTTCATGATCTTTCTTTATTTTTTTGTTTTATTTTTGTGCTGTTTGTTTTCTGCAAATACTTGGCAAGTTGATCGAACGAGCCCTCCCAGAATTTTCGATACTCTTGGATCCATTGGGCCGCTTGTTTGAGCGGCGTCGCCTCCAATTGCATTTCATGCACCCGACCGTAGCGGCGGCGGCGAAGCAGCCCTGCTTTCTCCAAAACCCTCAGGTGTTTCGACACCGCTGGCAGCGACATGGCATGCGGTCTAGCCAGATGCGTGACGCGACTGGAACCGCGGGCCAGGTGCGCGAGAATGTGCCGCCGGGTGGGGTCGGCCAGGGCGGCGAAGATTCGGTTGAGTGTGGCGGTCGAATATTTAACCATCTGGTTAACTATTTAACAGCGCCATTTCGGATGTGCAAACACTTTTTTATGATACAGCCATCAGTGTGTGGGCAGTTCTTCAAGAACCTTGTGACGAGAACGTAATTCGAGCCGGGCCGGACACGGCGCCATGTTCGAGAGCGCGCGGCCGCTGGATTCTCGCCGCAACCATTCTCGCTTCGAGCATGGCGTTTATCGATGGAACAGTTGTGAACGTGGCGTTGCCCGCGCTGCAGACAAATCTCAACGCCACTGCCGTGGATGTGCAATGGGTGATCGAGTCTTACGCGCTTCTGCTTTCTGCATTGTTGCTCGTCGGCGGCTCGTTGGGCGATCATTACGGACGGCGCCGCATCTTTTTGCTCGGCGTTGCAATTTTCGCGGTCGCATCAGGCCTGTGCGGTCTTGCCGGGAACATTCGTCAATTGATCGGAGCCCGCGCGATTCAAGGATTCGGCGCGGCACTTCTTGTCCCGGGCAGCCTCGCTATCATCAGCAATTCTTTCTCTGAGCAGGAACGGGGACGCGCAATAGGAGTGTGGTCAGGCTTCAGCGCGATGACCACCGCAATTGGGCCAGTTCTCGGCGGCTGGTTGATCGAGCACGTTTCGTGGCGCGCCGTTTTTTTCATCAATCTTCCGCTCGCGCTTGTTGTGATATTGATCTCGAACCGTCACATCGCGGAAACGCGCGACCGAGAAAGCACTCGCATCGACTGGTTCGGGGCGATTTTGGCAGCGTTTGGTTTGGGTGCGCTCGTATACGGATTGATCGAATCCTCACAAACCGGTTTTAACGATCGCTCAGTGACCGTGGCGTTGACGGCAGGTATTGTCGTTTTGATGCTGTTTCTGTTCTTCGAGTCGCGTCTTTCACAGCCAATGTTGCCACTGACACTGTTTCGTTCGCGGACATTTGCCGGAACCAATCTCTTAACGTTTCTGCTTTATGCTGCGCTCGGCGGAACACTTTTTTTCCTGCCGCTAAATTTGATTCAGGTTCAGCGGTACTCGCCGACGGCCGCGGGCGCGGCGCTGTTGCCGTTCATACTGATTATGTCTTTGCTTTCGCGTTGGTCCGGCGGACTCGTTACCCGTTACGGTCCGAAGTTGACGCTTGTCGTTGGTCCTGTCGTGACAGCTCTGGGTTATCTGCTGTTTCTCGAGTCGGGAATTGGGGGCAGTTACTGGACCAGCTTTTTTCCGGCGGTCCTTGTTCTGGGATTAGGCATGGCCATCACGGTGGCGCCGCTCACCACGACCGTGATGAGTTCGATCCCGCAACACCGCGCGGGGATCGCCTCGGGAGTGAACAACGCCGTCGCGCGCACCGCGAGTCTCGTGGCGATTGCCGTTCTTGGAGTCGTAATGCTGCACGTGTTCAAAACGGGTCTCGATGGGCGACTCACCGCAGCCAATCTACCAGCGCCAGCGGCGCAGTCCGTGCGAGCTCAATCGACCAAGCTTGCGGCCATCGCTGTTCCGGAAAACCTAGACCCCGGCACACAACAATTGATCCGTCGCGTGATCGACGAATCTTTTGTATCTGGATTTCGGTGGGTAATGGCGATCGGCGCCGCGCTCGCCGCTGCGAGCGCGGTTACGGCGCTGTTTTGGATCGGAGAAACGCCGCGCGTGCGCGCCGGCCAGGTAAGCTAAGCTACGCGCTACTGGGGTGATGCGATTGTCGTTCTGAAACGGCTGCTGTGAGCGCTCGAAGCGCGCGGCAATGGGGTGAAGCAATCGGAATCGAGTCAAGCGAGCGAAGTGGGAACCAGCGCTGGCGGTTCGTCGCGACTTCGCACAATCGCAGGCCATAGACGCGCAGTGTCACACGGTGATGTGTGAATGGGAAGATGGCCGTGTAAACCGGATGCTGTAAACTCGATTGCTTACAGGAGCCAGGTTTCAGCGGCGGCAGGATCCACATGCCGCGCCAGCGACTGGATGATTGTTCGAGCAGAATCTTGCCCCGACGTAACACAAACGCGTGCTTTTCGATGAGTCGCTTTGTGGGCGCAGGAGATTTCCTGACCGGCAAAAGTTGCGGATTTTTCGCGCCGCAGAATTTCTTTACCGGGCAAATGGCGCATTTGGGTTCGTGGGCAACGCAGACGAGCGCGCCGAGATCGATCAGTGCGGAGTTATAAACGCGTGTGCTGGATTTTGGAACGAGCACCGCTGCGTATCGCCAGAGCGTTTTGCGGGCCGCGCCAGAATCGATGGGTTTTCGAAAATCGAATAGCCGCGTTAGGACGCGAGCAGTATTTGCTTCAACGATTGGTGTTGGTTGATCGAAGGCGAAGCTGGCGACGGCGTGCGCGGTGTATTTCCCGATCCCTGGAAGATCCTGCATTTGCTCAACTGATCGCGGGAAGCGTCCGCGGTATCGATCTACGACGGTGCTTGCGGTGGCGTGAAGATTTCGCGCGCGAACGTAGTAGCCGAGTCCTTGCCACGCGCGGAGCACGTCGTTTTCACAAGCGTGAGCCAGCGAGGCAAAATCCGGGAAGCGGCGGAGCCACTCGTGGTAATAAGGAATGACAGCGGCGACCTGAGTCTGCTGGAGCATGAATTCGGAAACCAGGATGGCGTAAGGATCGCGCGTTTGTCGCCAGGGGAGGTCGCGGCCGTGGCGGCGAAACCAGCGGAGAAGGTAACTTCGAAACGCGCGAAGGTTTTGTGGCGATGTCACGGTTCGGGAGCGAACGTCCAACGTCCAGCGCTCAACGTCCAACCTTCAGTTCAGAAGATGATTGAACATTGAGCATTGAGCATTGAGCGTTGAGCGTTGAATTCGTACACTCACGCGCTGACGAACGAGCAGACAACAAAACTGCGTGCGCTGCTTGAAGAGCTCGGGTTCGACTTTTCACCGAAGCAATACACACTTTTCTTCGCGCAGAAAAACAAGTTGAGCGTGGCCGTTTACGAAAAAGGACCAAAGGTGCTGGTTCAGGGCCGGGATGTGGAGGAGTTCGTGCAGTTCGAGCTGGAACCAAAAATCCTGGGCGAAGCAAAGCTGGGATATGAGGAGGTGCATTCGCCAGAGATGTTCGAGCCGCACTTCGGCGTGGATGAGAGCGGGAAGGGCGATTTCTTCGGGCCGTTGGTAATATCTGGTGCTTATGTTGACCGCGGCATCGGTCGCAAACTTCTTGATGCTGGCGTAGTGGACAGTAAACGGATCGGCTCTGACACCCGGATTCGCGCACTGGCCGACACGATTCGGAAAAGTTCGTTAGGTCTTGTGGAAACAGTTTTGGTCGGACCGGCGAAATACAACGAGCTCTACGAGAAATTTGGTAATTTGAACAAACTGCTTGGTTGGGGACACGCGCGGGTGATTGAGAATTTGCTGGCGAAAAAACCGGCGTGCCCGCGGTCGTTGTCGGACCAGTTTGCGGATGCGCGGGTGATTGGCGCGTCCTTGCTGAAGCACGGCCGCAAGATCGCCATCGAACAACGCCCACGGGCGGAATCGGACATTGCGGTAGCAGCAGCATCGATCGTGGCGCGAGAGGCATTCATCAATTGGCTCGAACGCAAAAGCAAAGAGCTCGGTATGCGATTAGAGCGCGGAGTATCGCCAAGCGTAAAGGATACTGCCAGAAAGCTCGTGGAAATGAACGGGCCGGACGCATTGCGCGAAGTGGCAAAGGTGCATTTCCGCACTGCGCACGAGATCGCGCCGAACGATTATCCTGCCCCGCCGCCCCGTGAAAGTTGGCAAAGCCGAAACTGATTCATCAAAGCGTTAAAACGTTCAAGCTTTGTCGTTCGAGCGAGCACAGCTTCCCGTTCTGGTCGAACAGATTAGGCAGTTTAAAAATCTTTTTTTAATGCTTCATTAGCCACCGCCAGAGCCACTTGGAACGATATTAAGATACATATGTCAAAGTTAACAAAGCGCGACATCGTTGTCTCTATCAGCAATCAAACCGGCATGGTGCAACATCAAGTGTTTGATGTCGTCCAGCGCACTCTGGACAAGATCACCGACAGTCTGGCTAATAACATTCCAGTTGAACTGCGCAATTTCGGTGTTTTCCAGCCGCGTCTGACAAAGCCTCGCGTTGGCCGAAACCCGAATCAGCCCGGCAGCAGTTTTGTGATTCCGCCGCGTGCAACAGTGAAATTTAAAGCCGGCAAAATCATGCGTCAGCGTGTTGAGAAGCTTTCGCGGCAGCTAAAAGAGGCAGCAGAGCGCGAGACTAAAACAGAAGCCAGCGTCCAGGGCTAGTAGCAAGAGCGCGGCTTCACTTTTTGGCCGCAACTTGCAGGAGCTCAAGAGAGCAAGCTCTGGATCGTTTTTTCCAAGCGCTCAAAACTTACTGGCTTCGTGAGATGCTCAGCAAAGCCTGCTTCTCTCGCTTGGTTTACGTCTTGTTCGCTACCAAAACCGCTCAGCGCAATCCCAGGCAGATCGTTGTTGAGACGCACTTCGCGCATCAAGTCGTAACCGCTGCGGTCCGGCAATCCGATATCGCTGATGAGTAGATCGAATTCCTCGGTTCGGACTTTCTCCGCTGCCTGTTCCGCGGTATGGGCTACAGTAATTTCGTAACCATGGCGCTCCAGCATCCTTTTCATTGCGATGCAAGTGTCATAATGGTCGTCGACCAACAGGACGCGGCGGTGTCTTGGCACAAACTGTTTTGGTTCCCGATCTACTGGTTGATCCTGCCCATCGCCATCACGTCCGACCGGAGCGAGCACCGTATTTAACTCCACTGAAAACGTGGAGCCCTGATCTTTCCCCGGACTCTGCACATGGATTTTTCCGTCGTGTGCGTCGATCAACGCCTTCGAAATAGTGAGGCCAAGACCGAGACCCCCAAACCGGCGGGTGATATCGGCTTGCCCCTGCTCGAAGGCGTTAAAGATCTTGTCGATCGTTTCGTGTTCGACGCCGATGCCAGTATCGATGATGCGAGCTTCAATTTTGTCCGGCTCCGGGTTAAGCGTTGCAATAGTGATTCGACCTTTCTCGGGAGTAAATTTGACACTGTTCTTGATCAGATTCCAAAACACTTGTTGCAAGCGCGCCGGATCGCCTTCGACGTGTGTGTGGACGGCGCGAAGCCGAAATTCCACTTCGAGGTTCTTTGCTTCAATTTCCTCTCGGCAGATCTCGTAAGCGCGCTGCAAGATTTGGTGTACGCAGATCGTCTCGAAGCTTAATTGCAGTTTACCTTTTGATATGCGAGTGACGTCGAGCAAGTCGTCAATTAGCCGCGCTTCCAGCTCAACGTTGCGGCGGACGACCTCCAGCGCTTCCCTGACAGACCGCGAGTCGGGCACCTCGGCTTCCAGCTCTCCCACCATGGCAATCACCGGCGCGAGAGGACTGCGCAGCTCATGCGACAAGAGAGCAAGGAACTGGTCTTTGGCAGCATTTGCGCCAATCAACTCCTGACGCAATGTGACGTCGCGCGTTTTGTCCTCCACGAGATAAAGCACGCCTTGAACCGTTTCCTTCGCGCCTTGTAGCCGGAGCAGATTAATATTCAAAAAATGCGTCACTCCCGTCTTGTCTTTCAGCGGGTACTCAGTCAGGTGAAAAGGCGTTCCGAAGGTAAGCACTCTCTCAATGGCTCCCTGAGGCGCAATCTTCACATCGTCGCAAGGGATTTCCATGATGTCGCGGCCGGCTGGCAGGTCTCCAAAACGTTCCACCATGCGCGCAAAAGCGTCGTTGACGTGGAGAAAGCGACGAGAAGTTGGATCAACAAACGCGATGCCGCTGGGCATATTCGCCAGCATCTTCTCGTTGAAGATCACTTCGCGTTCCAGCCGCTGTGTGGATTCTATCTGGCGCTGATTAAACCGGTTGCCCAGCCAGGCGAATACTGCGGTCAGAGCGATCAACCACGCCGTCAGCACAGTCATTCGTCCCAGAAGATCGTGCACCGGTTTGTAAGCCATGCGCTTTGGCTGTTCCACGACCGCTACCCAACCAGTCGGCTCGATCGGACTGAAAGAATAGAGGTTTCCATGCTGTTCGAAGTGTCCAAGTTTGCTTTGACGGATCTCACTAAGCAGCGCGCCGCCCTCGCGTGACGTCACATTGGGGTTCGGTTTAAAATCGTTCGCGAAAAGCGCGGCGCCATTTTGATCGAGCACCTCGAAAACAAACCGATCGGAAAATTCGATGCTGGCCAGTCGCTTTCCGATTCTTTCAACGAGAACCGAGTCGCCAACATATCCGAGGATTTTCCCGTCGGGCGCGCGGACTGCAGCAACAATATCAGTGACTGGCCGTTCATCGGATAACCGGGGATGAACGGGCGAGACAATGGCTTCTTCGGATGCAGCTGCTTGCTCGCGCCAGTATTGGGACGCAAAATCTTTGCCTATCGCTCCTGGGGCAGTCGGGATTGATGCAACCAAGGCGCCATCCGCACCAGCGAGAAACATGCCGTCAATATTCGGATGCGAATAGAAGGCGGAGTTAAGCCATTGCTGGCCGAGGGGCGCAGGGTCAGGCCCGCTGAGAATTTTGGCGACCTCGGGAAGTGTCTGATAATAATTAATGATGGCACTACTGCGGCCGAGGTCGTGGCCGAGCAAATGGCTCACGAGCTGGACCAAAGTTTGTCGGTCGCGCAAGATCCTTGATTCCAAGGTGTCGCGCAGAATCGTATAAGAAACAATTAGGGTCAGGATCGATGGGATCCAGCCCGCCAGAAGAATAGGAAAAATAATCTTGAAACGATCGAGATGATGGCGCCTTCGTTTCGTTGTTGGATCTCCCAGCTGCATGCCTGCCTTTTGCGAAAAAATTGGCGTACCACGGTCAACCTGCTGGCCCTGTCAGGCAAGGGCGAATGTCATGTTGAAGGAGGTTTACACGGGCGACGGAGAGATTACCAAACTAGTTGCTCGTCCAATTACGAACATCGATAGGAGACCGCTGTGTATCAACACAATGCGAACCGGCCTTTCGTGGGTGAACATACGATTTTTGGATTGACGCAACCGATGGAAACGGCATCATGTCGCCCTTACCGCCTCAATCACTGGCGGCCATAGCAAATCCCATGGAAGGAAGCGTTGGACATATTATTTGGACGGTTTGCTACCTGAGCACGCTCATTGGCCTTTCAACTTACGGCATACACCGCTATTTCATCATCTATCTGTACCTGAAAAATCGGAAGCGTCCGCCGAAGCCATCCCGTTATTTCGAACAACTGCCAAAGGTGACGGTGCAGTTGCCGATCTTTAACGAGGTGTACGTCGCGGAGCGATTGCTCCGTTCCGTGAGTGAACTGGATTATCCGCGGGAGCGTCTGCAAATCCAGGTGCTGGACGATTCAACCGACGAGACTCGCGAGATCACTGCCTCGTGCGCGGAGGAGTTGCGCCAGCGGGGCTTTAACGTTCAACTCATTCACCGCGTCGATCGCACCGGATTCAAGGCGGGCGCACTGTCAGCGGGACTCGACGCGGCCGAAGGCGAATTCCTATGTATCCTTGATGCTGATTTCGTCCCGCAGAGGGAATTGCTACAGCACACCATTCATTTCTTCACTGATCCAAAAGTGGGAATGATCCAGACCCGCTGGGGTCATTTGAATCGCGGATACTCGTTGTTGACTCGCATGCAGGCGATTTTTTTGGATGGACATCTCTTGCTTGAGCAAACTGCGCGCAGCCGCAGCGGCCGGTTTTTCAATTTCAATGGTACTGCAGGTCTCTGGCGGCGTTCTTGTATCGAACAAAGTGGGGGCTGGCAGGCTGACACGTTGTGCGAAGACCTGGACCTTAGCTATCGCGCCCAGCTTGCGGGCTGGAAATTTGTTTACCTTGCCGACGTGGTCACCCCGGCCGAGCTGCCGGTCGACATGAACGGCTTCAAATCCCAGCAGCATCGCTGGACCAAAGGTTCGATTCAAACGTGCAAGAAGTTGTTACCGACAATCTGGCGCAGCCGTCTGCCGTTTCCGATTAAGCTCGAAGCCACAGGGCATTTAATGTCGAATTTCGCTTATCTGCTGCTTGCCTTTCTATGCGTCCTCTTGCATCCCTCGACCGGAGCGCCCGAGGGGGGCTGGCTCCGCACGTTGCTGGTCGATATTCCGATCTTTCTCGCAGCATCGGTCTCGGTCGCGGCGTTTTATATTTGCGCTCAACGCGAGCTGCATCCACGGACGTGGATGCGGGAGATCCTTTTTCTGCCATGTCTGCTTGCCTTGGGAATTGGTCTGTCGCTGAATAATGCGCGAGCGGTACTGGAAGCGCTGATCAATCACAAATCCGATTTCACGCGGACGCCGAAGTACGGGATTGAACGCAAATCGCAGCCTTGGCGTGGTTGCAAGTATCGCCCGCTCAAATCAGCACTTCCCCTGGCGGAGTTGGCCTTCGCCATCTATTTCAGCTATTTCGTGGTGTTCGCCGTCGTACACGGCCAGTTCCTTTCTGTGCCGTTCCTGTTGATGTTCCAGTGTGGCTTCTTCTACGTTTGTTTCTCCTCTCTCGGCAGTCGCTGGTCAAAAATCAATTTCGATAGCTCACGCGCGACTGCCGCAATTCCTGCGTGACAAAATCGAGATTGTCGAGTAAAAAGGCTGCGCATGCTTCGCGCCTTGGCATTGATTTTCAGTCTTGTTTTGATTGCGCCCGTCTTCGCGATCACCCCGCTGGACACCTCCAGCGAGATTATCATCAGTGTGCGCGACCAAAAGCTGATGCTTGTGCAAAACGGCGGAAAAGTGGTCACCTATCCGGTGTCCACCTCCATGTTTGGTCTCGGCGATTCCTGGGGACGAATGACAACGCCTCTTGGTTATTTCGCCGTCGAGCAGAAAATCGGTGACAATGCAGCAGTCGGCGCCGTCTTCCACAATCGACGATTAACCGGCGAAGTTCTGCAGCCAAACGCTCCCGGTCGCGACCCGGTGATCACGCGCATTATCTGGTTGCGTGGGTTGGAAGCTCAAAACGCGCATGCCTATCAGCGCTGCATCTACATTCATGGCACACCTCAGGAAAAAACAATTGGTCGACCTGCCAGTTACGGCTGCATCCGAATGAAATCGAGCGACGTAGCGGAGCTGTACAATCGCGTTCCCGTGGGAGCAGTCGTGCAGATTGTTCCCGACCGACTTCCGAAAACGGTACAAGCACTGCCGGTTCAATTGACTCAGACTCTCGTGGCTGCGACCGCAGCACCTCAGACTCAAACGGATTATCGAAGTCGGCACCCGAAAGTAGCGAAAGCGCCACGGATACAGCCCACAAACAGCGGTATCGATGTGAGCGCACTGGCCGCACCACCTGATCATTTAACGCAGAACCAGCCACCAGCGCAGGATGCAACCGAGAGTCAAGATCAGAGGAGACCGGGGAAGAAAGGCCGCAGTCTGACTGTCGAGCAAATGCGAATGGCTGGAGCGCTAGCTGCCGAGCGGAAAAAGGCGAAGCTCGCATCCCGCAAGCGCTTGTAACCTTCGGTCGCGGCCACAGCGCCAAGTCCAACAGCAGCGAAGGCTCCGAACAGGCCATCGTTGCCACGTGTGGATGCCAGCCGCGAATTGTTTGGGTTGACAATCGCAACTGTGCTCACGAGCGTTCGTTCGACAAAAGTTTGATTTGCAATGGCCAATACGAGATCAGCCGCCAAACGCTCGCGCCAGACGTTAAAACGTACGCTTCGCAATCGGAGTGTCGTAACGCGTTTACGTACTATGCAGAAGGGAGTTCGTTCTGCGGAAGCTTCCGGGGATCAAATTCGTGCGCTAATTTCCGCAATCGATAAAGCTGCCAAGCGCGGAATCATTGACGAAAACGCAGCGAATCGTCGCAAGGCGCGACTCAACAAGGCCCTGGCGGCAGCGAAATAACCTTCTGTCATCCTGACGGAGCGAAGCGGACTCGAAGGATCGCGCGAAATTACGTTGAGCTAACGCTACAGGGTTCCTCGACTTCGCTCGAAATGACGATTCCAAATGCCCTTTGCATATCGAGCCGGACAGATAGATTCTTCCGAATGATCCCTGCTCTTCTTCTCGTTACATCAGCGATTCTTTTTCGCATCCTGGTTGGCTTTTTTGGACCAATCGACGCCGTCGGTTGGATGAACTTCACGCCACTCGCTGCGATCGCGCTTTGTGGCGCGGCTTATTTCCCGACTCGCTACAAGCTGACCATTCCAATGGTTTCATTGCTCTTGTCGGATGTGGCTTTAAACGTCTTTCATTATCACGCGTCAATGGGAAGCCCATTTGTCATCTCGCATTACGTGGGATTTGCGCTCATTGGCTTGCTCGGCTGGTCGCTGCAAAACCGCGCTTCGTTGAAGACGCTGCTGCCGGCCTCAATTGCAGCGTCGCTGATCTTTTACTTTGTCACGAACTGCGTCTCATGGGTGTACGAGCCGAGTTATCCGAAGACATTCGCTGGTTTCGTACAGGCGCAAAGCATCGGGCTGCCCGTTTACAACGGCGCCACGCCTGCCTGGATGTTTTTGCGCAATTCGCTTCTCGGCGATCTCTTTTTCACCGCGTTGTTCGTGGCGTGCATGAACTTCGGGCGAAAAACCAGCCGGCATGCTGGCGCTGCATTGCCTCGCGTCGCTTAGATTTCATGCAGCCGGTGGAGCAGCGCGACGAAGTCGAAATGCTCTCGCTGATGCTGTTGATCCGGCGTTTTGAGGAACGCGCCAGCCAGCAGTATCAAGCGCAGAAGATTGGCGGTTTCTGCCATCTGTACATCGGGCAGGAAGCAGTTGTGACCGGCGCTGTGGCAGCGGTTCGCGAGGATGATTACATCATTACCGCGTACCGCGATCACGCCCACGCCCTTGCACGGGGCACGAGTGCAAATGCCTGCATGGCCGAACTGTTTGGTAAGGCGACCGGCTGCTCACGCGGGTTGGGTGGGTCGATGCATTTTTTCGACAAGCACCATCACATGTATGGTGGCCACGCGATTGTCGCCGCACACGTTCCGTTGGGAGTGGGACTGGCTTTTGCCATCAAGTACCGGGGCGAAGATCGCGTCACGCTCTGTTTCTTTGGTGATGGAGCAATTAATCAAGGTGCCTTCCATGAAGCGCTGAATCTGGCCGCGTTGTATAAATTGCCGATCGTTTTTATTTGCGAAAACAATCTTTTCGCCATGGGCACTTCCGTGAAGAGATCGACGTCACTGAAGCAAATTGTCGATCGCGCGGAAGGCTACGACATCCCCGGAGAAATTGTCGATGGAATGAACTTTCGCGAAGTGCGCGACAAGATTTCCGAGGTCGTCGATTCGATCCGTAAAGAGCCGCATCCGGCATTCCTGGAAGCGCGTACCTATCGATATCGCGGGCACTCCATGTCAGATCCAGCAAGTTACCGAACCAAGGATGAGCTGGAGAAATATCGGTTGGACGATCCGATTACACGTTTGCGCGCGCAGCTTACGCGCGAGGGAAAATTGACCAACGAACAATTCGATCAGCTCGACAAGCGCGCGAAAGAAACAGTCATGGCCGCGGTGAAGTTCGCTGAGGAGAGCCCGGAGCCGCCGGTCGCGAAACTTTACGATTACACTTACGCAAACGGAGCAAAGCCGTGAGAGAAATCACTTATCGTCAGGCGCTCAATGAAGCGCTCGTAGAGGAGCTCGAGCGCGATCCGAATGTATTTCTGATGGGTGAAGAAGTCGCCGAATACCAGGGCGCCTACAAGGTGAGTTCCGGTTTGCTACAGCGATTTGGTCCAAAACGCATCATCGATACTCCAATTAGCGAAAACGGATTCGCTGGGCTTGGGATCGGTGCGGCGATGGTGGGCTTGCGGCCCATCATTGAGTTCATGACGTTTAGTTTCTCACTGGTCGCGTTCGATCAGGTGGTGAACAACGCGCCAAACATGTTCACGATGTCTGGCGGGCAATTTAATATCCCAATCACGTTTCGCGGACCGAACGGACCGGCGCACCAGCTCGGCGCTACGCATTCGCATGCAACAGAAAATTTTTACGCCAGCGTGCCCGGTCTGAAGGTTTGCGCGCCAGCCACGCCTCGCGATGCAAAAGGTTTGCTGAAAACGGCCGTGCGCGACAACAACCCCGTGCTGGTTCTTGAAGCGGAATTGCTCTACAGCTCCAAGGGAATGGTCGAGCCGCCGGATGAAGAGCTGCTCATTCCGCTGGGGAAAGCGGAAGTGAAACGCGAAGGCGGCGATGTCTCAGTCATTTGTTACGCGCAGACTGTTCCACTGGCGCTCAAGGTCGCGGAACAACTGGAGGAAGAAGATATCTCTGCGGAAATCGTCGATCTCCGTTCGATAAAGCCACTCGACGAGAAAGCAATTTACGATTCGGTCGCAAAGACACACCGCGTCGTGATTGTCGAACAAGATCATCCGTTCTGCGGAGTCGGGGCTGAAGTTTGCTATCGCATTCAGAAGAACATTTTTGATGAGCTCGATGCTCCAATCATCCGCGTATCACAAGAAGATGTTCCGATGCCCTACAACGAGCGCCTTGAGCACGCCGTGCTGCCGAACGCGGAGAAACTTAGCGCGGCCGTCAAGCAGGTCTGCTACGCGTGAGAAAACTCATCACTTGTCACCTTAGTTATGCCTGAAATTCAGATGCCCAAATTGAGCGACACGATGACCGAGGGGACTCTGGTCGCGTGGAAGAAAAAGAAAGGCGATCACGTCTCAGCCGGCGAAGTGCTCGCCGAGATCGAGACGGATAAGGCGACAATGGAATGGGAATCGCCGGAGGATGGGACGCTGACCGAGATCTATGTCCAGGAAGGCGGGAAGGTAAACGTCGGCGATAAGATTGCGTTCATAGGGCGCGAAGGCGAGGAAGCGCCAAAGGAAGAAGCCCCGTCACAGAAAAAAGAAGACAAGCCGAAACCTGCAGAACAAAAAGAAAAGCAGGCCGATGCTGAAACGGAAAAGCCTGCACCGGCGGAAGCGAAGGACAAAGAGACTGCTCCCCCGCAGCAAAAGGATGTAGGGGCGGCTGTGTCAGCCGCCCAGCCCGAAGGAAAGAAACAAGAAGCACAGCCGAAACAGGAAAAGCCGGAAGAAGCGCGCGTGAAAGCGTCGCCCGTTGCACGCCGGATCGCGGCTGAGCTCGGCGTTGATCTTTCCAGCGTAAAAGGTACAGGCCCGGAAGGTCGTGTCACCGAAACCGACGTGCGCGCCGCCGCGAAATCCGTAGTCGCGGACGCCGACCGCAGTAGCGCAAAGGCTGAACCGAAGGGTGCGCCTTCAATAAAAGCCGGTGAAAATGCGCGCATTCAACTCTCTGGAATGCGCAAGATCATTGCGCAGCGCCTCGTCGAGAGCCTCGGCCCGGTGCCGCATTTCTACTTAACAATCGACATAGATGCAGGGCCGCTCATGGAAGCGCGCGAGGAATTGAAGTCTGCAGGTGAAGGTGCTGACGCCGCGAAAATCACCGTAAACGATTTGGTTTTGAAAGCGGCGGTGCAAGCCGCAATCAAAGCGCCGCGGGTGAACGTCTCCTTCGATGGCGACGCGATCGTCCAATATGCCGATGTCGACCTCGGCATTGCCGTGGCGATTGAAGACGGACTGCTGACGCCGGTGATTCGCGCAGCACAAAATAAATCGCTGCGTGAGATCAGCGAGATTGCAAAAGATCTGGCCCATCGCGCGCGTAACAAGCGGATGAAGCCGGAGGAGTTTCAAGGTGGTACCTTCACCGTCTCAAACCTTGGCGGGATGGGCATCAACAGTTTCTCGGCCGTGATTAACCCACCGCAAAGTTTCATTCTCGCCATTGGCAAGATCACCAAAGTTCCGGTCATTGACGATTGCGACCAAATCGTAGTTGGCCATCGCATGTCGCTTACGATGAGCTGCGACCATCGCGTCATCGATGGCGCGCTAGGCGCCGAATATCTGAAGGAATTACGGCATCTGCTTGAAAATCCAGCGTTGCTGCTGGTCTAAGAAGAAGAATCTTACAGCACAGCTCACGCGCTCGCCGTTTCCCAGATCATGAAATCGTCAAGCGTTTGTCGAGTTCTATCGACCACGAATTCGACGACGGCTGCGTCGTCTACGAAACCGAGAAACGGCGTTTTGTCCGGGATCAAATCAAATGGATCGATCAGATAATTGAGAGCGGCGACAATCCACAAGAGCGCGTCATTCGGAATCTGGCCGTATTGGCCGAGATGGTGCGCGCGAACCAAACGCAGCATGGTCTGAAGATAAGGCCAGCATTCCTTAAACGGCTCCCTCGGAACCGCTGCTGCCTTTTTGGCTGCTTCGTTGAAAAGCGCTTGCAGAGTTTCGCGATCATCCACACACGCTTTTGCATCGGTAAGCGCTCTGGCAAACGCTTCGCTGCGCAGAGCAGGTTTTCGGTAGGGAACGTTCGCCTCCACATTTTTCGGAGCCGCGCGCGTCTTGATCTTGGTGCGAGATTTCTGTTTGGCCGTTTTCATCTCAGTTATCAAAACACCGTGACGCGCTGATGAGAAGCCGATTCGGCGGCAGGTGCCAATCCGTTGATATGGACAGCCTAGGGTTTTGTCGCGAGAACCAGTGGTGAAGGCCCCGGGGCTTCCAGCTTGCGCACTTTTCTGAATCCGGCGTCTTCGAGCCAGCTTTTGATTTCGTTGAAACTGAAGGTATCGCCTTTTTCAGTGTTCACCAGCATCTGCACGGCGAACATGAGCGAATGCGTCGGCTCCGTGCGCTTGTCGTTCACGAGCCACTCAGCAACAGCGATGATTCCCCCCGGCTTCAGCGCGCTGAAAGTTTTCTTGAGCAACTGACGGCTGCGTTCTTCACCTTCACTGTGCAAAATGTGGCCGAGAGTGGCGATTTCGTAGCCGCCGCCAAAATTTGCCTTCAACACATCGCCCTCGAGGTAATTGAACCGATCACCGACGCCGAACTTTTGTGTAATTCGTTTTGTGGTTGGAATCATTCCCGGCCAATCGACTGCAGTCACGCGCACCCGCGGCGATTTTTCGGCGAGTGCAATGCCCCAAATGCCCGAACCTGCGGCAAGGTCAAGCACACGGATTTCGTTCTTTGTTTTCACCAAATGCAAATGATCGCCGAGCGCTTGTGCCGGCGGATAGCTCATTGGAATGATGTTTTCCACCAACTGACTGAAAAATTCAGTGCCTTCAGTTTCCTGGTTCACCGCGACGGCCGGACGACCTTCGCGAACGATGTCGGATAATCGCACCCATCGTGAGATGAGCTGCGGCGCAATGGTTCCAAAAAACCCTGCATGCGTAGCCGGCCTGTTGCTTAGAAGAAAGGCTGCGCTTTCCTGCGTGAGCGAATATCTTTCCTGCCTGTCTTTCTTCAGAAGATCCAGACCAACAAGCGCATTCATTAGAATCCGCAGAGCGCGCGCCGATGCGCCGGTCTGTTCCGCAATCTGCTCTGATGTTTTTGCGCCGTTTTGCAACGAATCGAAAACCTTGTTGTTGACACCGGCGCTAATGATCAGCGGCGGCGCGTAAGCAAAACCAATTTCCATCAGACGTTCGGGCGTCACATGTTTGCCACGACGAACCCGTCCTTCGGCGGATTTTTTCCTGCGAATTTTTTTGGCCATAACAGTTTTGAGATTTCGAAACTAACATCGACAAATAAGACTTGGAATCAATTGTGACCAAGCATTCTTCTGATCGTCGCGCCCTGCCGCTCACGGGTGACGACGCCTGCGCGCGCAGAGCCACGCGAGTGCGGAAGTCTGGTCAGATATTAAAGTTGATCTTGTTCGCCGGACTGTTGTTGTTGGGCTGGTCTGCGCTGTTTGCCTATACTTACCGGTCACCGTTCCATTTCGACGATTATCATTTTATTCGTCACTATTCATGGGATGAGTTGATTTCAACGTTTCACGGCTGGAACGATCCTGACAAGATCGAGACCCCGGCTTTGCGTCCAGGGGCCACGCTGCTGTTCGCATTTCAAGGATCGATTTTCGGCGAAAACATCGTGCTCCAACGGATTTTCATGACTTTCTTGATGTGGATATTGCTCGCCGTGCTTGGCTTACTTTTGTTGGAAGTGGGATGCGGCATTTTTCAAATAGGTCTGGTTTTTGTTCTGTTCGTAACCTCGAGAATATTCGCGAGCCTGAATCTTTGGCTAACCTTGGGAAGTCTGACCCTCTGCTATATTTTCATTCTTCTGACATGTTACTTCTTTCTTCTTTGGGTCAGAGAGGGGCGAATGCCGCTTCTTATCCTAATGCTGGTCTGCGCGATCGTTGCCGTCTCCATCCGGGAAGAGGCGTACGTCCTGCCAATCGTGTTGCCGCTAGCGTGGTTTGTTTCATCCGCTTGGCGGACGGATAGGGGGCGCGTGTTGATCGCTGCGGTCGGCGTATTTGCGATTGCAGCCGTTCACTTTCTGTTACGGCGCGCTTTTGTACCTGAAGCGCCGTCTCCGCAGTTCACAATTCGTGCGGCAAAGGCGCTCCTGGTTGCAATAATAGCGTCCTGGTTCCCGGGTGGATACACGACTGAAGGAATGACTGATGGCGTGCTGGCGAATATTTGGATTGCTTTTCTCATCGGGGTTGTTCTGGTCTTTATGCGCGTCGCCCGATCTGGCTCGCAGCGACAGTTCATTGGCGCGTGCTGCATGGGCTGTGTGCTCGCTTTGCCAGCGATTGCGATACCGCGATCATTCGGTATCGCATTGCCGACGCTGGCATTCATGATCGCCATCGCGATCGCAGTCTGTGAGATCTATCATCAGTTGCAGCCGGCCATAATGACCTCTAAAACGTTCCGGTTTTGTTTCGTGACTTGCGTGACCGTTGGGTTGGTTGTGGGAATTACTGGAGGGATACGCCGCTCGATCTATGTAGCGGAATATTTTCACGAGAACTGCGCTCTTCGAGTGGAACGCGATGGCACATTCATTTTTAACCTCTTTAAGCGGCACGCTACTGTGCCGGACGAACGAAAGGAAGCAGGCCGTGCCAGGCTTGCGGCGGTGGGAATCTACAACGCAGACGACGTTTGGTCTTTGCACAAGGACATCACGGAATGCCCCGGTGATTACAGGCAACGAAGGGAATCACGAGAAGCGCTCTTCTTGCCTAAGTACGACTATCTATCTTTTTAGTTCGATCTTATGGAAACGAACTGGAAAAAGCGCGAGCAGATGGAAGCCAACGAGCGGGCTACGCTGGCGCCATTTGCGCAGACCTCGGGCGAATCGCGCGGCCGGAAACACCCGGAACCAAGTCATGCCTATCGAACAGAATTCCAACGCGACCGGGCGCGGATCATTCATTCGCGCGCGTTTCGCCGGATGGAATACAAGACGCAGGTTTTTTTGAATGGCACAGGCGACCACTTGCGCACCCGCTTGACGCACTCCATCGAAGTCGCCTCTATCAGCCGCACCATTGCTCGCGCGTTAGGTTTGAATGAAGATCTCGCGGAAGCCATCGCCCTTGCGCACGATCTCGGCCATTCACCCTTTGGGCATTCCGGCGAGGAAATGTTGGCCGAATGTATGCGCGATCACGGCGGGTTCGATCACAACCGCCAGAGTTTGCGCGTGGTCGAGCTTTTGGAAACTCCGTATCCGAATTTTCCGGGTCTGAATCTGACGTTCGAAGTGCGGGAGGGTTTGCGGAAACACGAGGTTTTCCATGAGTTTCCAGCGCCAGCAGGAGAAAAATATCACTGCTCGTCGTTGGAGGCGCAGGTGGCGGACCTTGCCGATGAGATTACGTACTACAGCCACGACCTCGATGATGCGCTCGATTTTGAAATCTTGAGCGCGGTGCAACTGAAACAAAACGAGATCTGGCGGCGGAGCCATCACGGAGTGCTCACGCGTTACGGAAACGCGCGAGGGGCTGAGCTGCACAAGCTCATCATTCGCGACATCATCGACAATGAAGTGAACGATTTGGTTACGGCCAGCGCGAAAGCGATCGCCCAATCCGGCGTGCAAACTGCGGACGATGTCCGCCGGCAACGCGCTGCACTTATTCGTTATAGTGATGAATTGGCCGAAGCCAATCGCGTACTACGCAAATTCTTATACCAGAATGTTTATTATCATCCGCGCGTAGCCGAAGTGAATCGGCGGGCTTGCGAGATGCTGCGATGCGTTTTCGAAGCCTATCTTGTCGATCGAGACAGGATTGGCGAGGGCGCCGCGAGACGGATCGAGGACCAGGGATTGCATCGCACCGTCTGCGATTACATCGCAGGAATGACCGACCGCTATCTGATGGAAGAATACGAGAGAATTGCTGGGTAGTGGAACCGCGTGCTGATCGCGAATCCAAAGCGCCGGCGCACCGGCTATAACCGTGCGGCGTCTGCCTACGCAGCCGCGTTGCCGATTTCGTCGCACAAATATCTGATCAGGAAACGAAGGCGCTGATTGAGAGATCGTTCTTCGAGGATGCGTTGTCGCCGCAACGGATCGTTGACAAATGTCGAGGCCATAAGGTCGGCCAGCATTTCCAAGTCGCGTAATTCCGCAAGGTATCGACCTACTTTGGCCGGGAGTTGCCGCCCGTCGTGCTTGAGGCTGCCGTAAAGCTCAAGCACTTTTGCCCCGAGCGCTTCTGTCTCGACCGTCGTCGCATCGCGCGATTCGACAATGTCGATCCTGGCGATCGGAAATGGTGCTTCCTGCTCGAAACCTGCGAAGCGCACACGTTGCAAACCTTGCAGGATCAAATTCGATGTGCTGTCATTGCGCCCGACGCATGCCCGAATTAAACCGGCGGTAGCAACATGAAAGAAATCCTCCGGCGCATGCCACTCTGGACAACTCGGCTTGATGAGCGTCACGCAAAAAATGCGATGCTGCTGAAGAGCGTGTAGGAGCATCTGCCGATAGCGTGGCTCGAAAATGTAAAGCGGCAGTAATGCGTGCGGAAAAAGTACCACGCCAGGCAGCGGCATTACCGGTAGTTGTTTGGGCAGAGTTACGCGTGAAGACATGGAGCTGCTCCGTAAACGATTATTCGCGCCGTATCAATATAATGACGAATGACGAATGCCCAATGACGAAGGAATGTCGAATGACGAAACCGGGAATGGCGCATTGGTCATTGCCCCATTGTTTTTCCGACTCCCAGCCTGCGAAGTTGTTCAAGCGAGAGCTGGCCTTCGATGTTCGGGCGTGTGCTGATCGACGCATAAATAAAGGCCGACCCAGCACGCGCCAGGAGCACGCGCGAAATCGCGCCAAGTTTGCCGATGCCCATCGCGCTGACGGGAATGTCGATATTTTTGTTTGTGATAAAGCTCAACAGACGCGCAAGTTGAACCGGAGTGTCAGTGCGCGTCGCAACCTTAAAAATATTCGCGCCATGCTTTTTGGCGGCTCGTGCTTTCGCCAACAGAATCCGCACAGAGGGTGTCGATTTGAAATTGTGGAATGAAATGATGCACCACACTTTTTTCTGCTCCGCTAATTTGAGCAATGAGCGCAGAGAGAATGCCGAACGGAGTTCAATATCGAGATAAGTGGCATAAGGCAAAGATCGAGTCAGCAAATCGCGCCGTTTCCCCAGTGATAATTTGTTCGAGCCTCCCTCGTGTGGATGTCGCGCCGTGATGATTAGAGGTGCACGCAACCTCGGCAATTTTTTTTCCCATTTTCGTACATCGCGCGCCAGAGAATCCAGCCGCACCTCGAATACATCGGGCGACCGACGCATTCGCATGGCGCAATTCAGATCCGCGCGTGATGCGATCACGCCGACGACACGCGAGCGCGAAAATCGCGTAGCCCGACTACGAGCGCTCATTGTTACGACGCATGCCGAAGCATTCTCGCGACATATTTGGCGAGAATGTCGAACTCGAGATTCATCAAATCGCCTGCCTGTGCACCGTCGAGGTTGGTGTGCTCCTTGGTATAGGGGATAATCCAGGAGACGAAACTCCTCGGAAGAACTTCAGCGACCGTAAGGCTGATTCCGTTCACGGCAATCGACCCTTTTGGAGCGACATAACTGGCGAACTCAGCTGGAAGCGATATTTCCAGTCGAAAATCCACATCCTTCTTGTCGAAGGCGAGGATCGGCGACGCGCAATCGATATGGCCTTGCACGAAATGTCCGCCGAGGCGGCCGTCGGCGCGCAAAGGGCGCTCCAGATTTACCTGATCGTTCCTGCGCATTTTTTTCAGATTCGTGCGAGCGATCGTTTCTTCGAGAAGATCGAACGTCAGATCATTGCCCCGGCGCGAAGCTAACGTTAGACAACAGCCGTTGACGGCTATGCTAGCGCCGCTCCTAGCTTGTTTCGCGATCTGCTGCGCGGCAACTTGCAATTGAGTCCCGCGATCGCCTCCTCGCGTGCTGACAACTTTGCCGACTTCCCCAATAAGGCCGGTGAACATGATTTGTAAGACCGTGATTGTTTTAAAGTTACATCGTTACATCGGATTCTGACAGCGGTTCAACGATTTAGCGTTGCGAGCCAGATTCATGATTCTCGATTGGACGTTGTACGTTGGACGTTGGACGTTGGGCGCTGCTTGAACCCGCTCTCAACAGTCACACGCGATCCTGCGATCTTCGGTATTCCCATCGATTTCGTTCTATTCGGACTGACTTTGATTTGTGTGGCGGTGTTCCATCACCACACCCTGCGGGTTGCGCTTACCGGGCTGGTGGCAATCGCCGTCCACAAAATCTTGTTCACAGGTTTCAAAACTGGATCCGGCTTCATCGGGTTTCTCTCCCATGTGAAGCAGGAGTGGGTCATCCTCGTTAATCTGCTTTGTTTACTTTTGGGATTCGCGGTCCTCTCACGCCACTTTGAGAAAAGCCATTTGCCTTTGGTCCTCCCAAAATATTTGCCTCACGATTGGAAAGGCGGCTTCGTGTTATTGGGCATGGTATGGGTCGTTTCAAGTTTTCTGGACAATATCGCAGGTGCACTGATAGGCGGGGCCGTGGCACATCAACTTTTCCGGGAGAAAGTGCACATCGGGTATGTAGCGGCGATTGTTGCGGCGTCCAATGCTGGCGGCGCATGGAGCGTCCTGGGCGACACGACCACCACCATGTTATGGATTGCGGGTGTTTCGCCGCGCCAGGTATTTGAGGCGATAGTTGGCGCCGTTGTTTGCGTATTTGTTTTTGGCGTTCCAGCCGCTATTAAACAACAGAAATATTCGCCGATCCTGGCACACCCTCTTCCTAATCTCCAAATCGATTGGATGCGTATCGCAATCGTTGGGCTGATTCTCGCGTTCGCTCTCGGGGCCAATGCCGCTACCAATCTTAAGTTCCGAGAGTACGCAGAGCTCTTTCCGTTTATTGGACTGGCCATTTGGCTGGCAATTCTGATTTCGACTTTAATGCGTGCACCGGACTGGGACGTGCTCCCGGCAGCGCTGCGAGGTTCCATTTTTCTACTCGCTCTCGTGTTGAGCGCCTCCATGATGCCCGTCGAAAAATTGCCTGTTGCAACCTGGAAAACAACTCTCGGCCTCGGATTTGTATCGGCTGTTTTCGACAATATTCCGCTCACAGCATTAGCGATCAAGCAGGGCGGTTATGACTGGGGCTTTCTTGCATATGCCGTCGGTTTTGGTGGTTCGATGATCTGGTTTGGATCGTCGTCCGGGGTAGCGCTTTCTACGATGTATCCCGAGGCCAGGTCCGTAATACAGTGGCTGCGTCACGGCTGGTATGTCGTTCTTGCATATCTCGTCGGATTTTATCTGATGTTAACCGTGTTGGGTTGGCATCCAGAGAAACCGCGCGGGCGTGCTGAACCCGCGCAAGTGTCACGGGCACGATGATGAACGATTTCTTTTACCTGCATGCAGCAAAGAGGAATGAGGCGACTGTTTGACCCAGCTCGGCCAAATGCGCAGTAAATCAAAAACAACGACGGTGCACGCAAAAGCACATACCAACTCACCGCAAACTGTCCCTGCAACGCTGCGCATGGTGACCATCTGTGCTGTGCTGTTTCTGTCCGGTATTGGTGCGCTGATTTTCGAAACTCTGTGGTTGCGATTGAGTGGCCTGGCCTTTGGTAATTCAGTTTGGGCTGCCGCGCTGATTCTCTCCAGTTTCATGGCGGGCCTGGCGTTGGGAAACGCGCTGGCCGCATCCGCGAAAATTCGCCGGTGGCCGCCGCTACATTTTTACGCGGTTCTCGAAATGCTTGTCGCGTTTTTCGGGTGCACGATTGTTTTTGGTCTTCCAGCGCTTGGCAAGTGGATGGCGCCCGCGTGGCAAACATTTTGGAATTATCAGCCAGCTCTGCTTGGACTGCGGTTCATGGTGTCTTTCCTGATGCTGCTTGTGCCTACGACAGTAATGGGTTTGACCTTGCCGGTGATAATCGAGGATCCAGGATTGAGCCAAACGAATTTTGGGCGCGCGATCGGTTTTCTCTACGGCGCGAATACGTTGGGGGCGATGGCGGGTGCGTTGCTTGGCGAAGCGTACCTGATTGGAGCATTTGGACTTCGCGGCACGAGTCTGGCAGCGGGCGCATCCGTCTGTGCTGCCGCGGTCATCGCGGTGCTAATGGCGAGATTTGGAATGCGGCGATCCCGCGACTGCGGGACCGCTTTCAAAGGCGCCGACGTGCCCGCGCACTCCAAATTCCCCTTGCGCTTCGATGCACGCTATCGGCCGCCGTTTACTCTACTCGTCGTCAGCTTTGGGACCGGCTGCGTTCTGCTTGCACTTGAAGTGATTTGGTTCCGGTTCCTGCGGCTGTATGTAGCGTCTTCGACGACCGCATTCGCAGTCATGCTCGCGGTCGTGCTCGCAGGGATCGGCTTCGGTGGCATTGTGGCTGGCGCAATTCATCGCCGCTCTAGTCGCCTTCATTACCTGCTTCCCGTTCTGTTGCTGCTGTCAGCAATCTTAGTGCTCGTGTCATATCTTTTGTTTCCTGGCGAATTGATTCCAGCGCCGACGGGCGTGTTTGATCTCAGATGGTGGCAGATTGCGCTGATGGGTGTCGCGCTAATGTTTCCTGCTGCGTTGCTCTCGGGGATCCTCTTCCCATCGATTGTGGCTGAGGTTCAGGCGCGCGTGAGCGATCGCATGAACAGTACCGGAATCACAACGCTGTGTAATACGACCGGAGCTGCTATCGGCCCGCTTCTGGCAAGTTTCGTACTGTTGCCCGGAATAGGTCTTCAATCGAGCATCATCATTTGTGCTGCTGCCTACGCGTTGCTGAGCGTTCTCGTAACTGAACGCGACTTGTTGAGGTTCGTCCGAAAGCTCGCGCCAGCTTCTTTAGCCGTCGTCGGCTTGTGGGCAGCAATCATTCTTATTCTAATATTTTTTCCATATCGGCGCTCCGAAGCGCATTTCGAACACGCGGGTCGGGTTTATGAACGCGACAACCAGGGAGAAGTAGTGGCGCAGGTTGTAAAACGAATGGAGGGAACGGCCGACACTTGGCAATTGCTGCGGCGCGACCTTGCCGGTGAGCCGTACTATTACCGGCTCATCGCGAACGCCTTTTCCATGTCGGCCACAACGCCGCGGGCGCAACGATACATGCGGTTGTTTGCTTATCTGCCACTGGCGTTTCGCCCCGAGTCAAACGACGCGCTGCTTATTTGCTACGGATGCGGAGTAACAGCCGACGCGCTTTTGCATGGCCCCAACGTCAGGCGCATGGACATCGTGGATATTTCCAAAGAGGTATTCGCTCTGGCTGATTCCTATTCGACAATCGATTATCAGAACCCACTGCATGATCCGCGGGTGCACACAGTCATCCAGGACGGCCGGTTCTTCCTTCAGGCTAGCCCGCGTCAGTACGACATAATTTCGGGTGAACCCCCTCCGCCGAAGGTGGCCGGCTCAGTTAATCTCTATACGCAAGAATTTTTCAAGCTGATCGAAAATCGCCTGAAGGAAGGCGGAATCGCGACTTTTTGGCTGCCGATTAATCAGTTGAAGGTGGAAGAAGCAAAGGCCATCCTGCACGCGTTCCACAACGCGTTTTCCAACGCCTCAGTCTGGGCCAGCGCTGATCAAGAGTGGATCATGATGGGTGTGAAAGGGCCGGGGCGAAAAGTGAGCGAAGAGGAACTTCGACAGCTCTGGAGCCACCCGGATTCGGGCGCGGATTTGCGGCGTGTCGGTATTGAGGTCCCGCAACAACTGGGCGCACTGTTTTTAATGGATGGTGAGGAGATTGAGCGGGTCACGAATGACGTCGCGCCGCTTACCGACAATTATCCGAAGCGATTAACAGACGCGGGCTGGGATGAGGAAGCGACGCAGCGCTTCGCTTTGAGCTACATGGAAACGCTTCCCGCGCTTCAGCATTTTGTTCACTCTCCGCTGATTGCCACCATCTGGCCAGAAACGTTAAACAAATCAATGGAACCCTTCTTTGTGGTCCGCGAGTCGCGATACCTTTCCGACACCATTGGGAGCAACAAGCTGCAGGAGCTGGATCTTTACCTGCGCGATTCACGTTTGCGAATACCTGTCCTGGAAGTCCTGGGGAGTGACAGTTTTCGGGTGTCGATTGCCGAGAGACTTGCCCGGGGCTCAGAGACCCCGCCGTTGGAGATCATCCACGATTTGATTGCGGGAGCGCTGGCACAGCGGGACATGTCCCGAGCGATTCGCCTTTTGGAAAATCTGCGCGCTCGCGGCGCTTTTGTTCTGAACGACACGCTTCTGCTCACCTATGTTTACTGTTTAAACGGCAACGTGGACAAAGCCGAGGCGCTGGCGGCGAACAGTGCGCGATCAATTGGAAAAGACTCATTTGTGGATTGGCTGTGGGGGAAATTAGAAACCGACTTTGGATTTCATCCACCGCAATGAATGAAAGCGTGAGTGCAAGCTCCGCGGCATCGCCTGATCTATGTGTCAACGAAAATCGAGAGAGACAATACCCCTTTTTGGAAATGCAGCGAAGGTCGCGGATTCCGCTCATTGCCGCTGCCACCAGAAAACATTGTCTCCCTCATCACCGCCCTCTGCATATTGCACTGCTGTGTATCCGATCGAGCGCATCGGGATTTGGGGCAGACCGGGCAGCCAATCGTTCGTCAACAAGAACCCAGCCGGTTTGAGAAGTGTCGCGATGTTCTGAAGTGCCAGCGCCTGCTCCAATGTGTCATAATAGGAGAAAACATTTGTGGCGATGATCAGATCGAATCGTTTTATCTCTGACCGATCAGGCTGTTCGAGAATGATGTTCAGATCGACAGGTTCGCATGAAAGGATGACATTTGGGGGAATCGCAACTGCGCGCGTCTCAAGCCCGTTCAATACCGGCGGAGGCTGAATCGGGCCCGCCGGCTCTCCAATTTCGCTACCGAACGAACGCCAGTACTGGACTGCGTCAGCAGCCCACGGCCAGGACTCGTGCGGCAATTGCACGACATAGTTCTCTCCAGTTTTGGCGCGGTCGCGCGCGCGTCGTAGATGCTCGAGAACTTCCCGACTAATGTCGAACGCGGTGATGTGCACGTTTGCAGATTTCGCCAGTCCCAATCGAATGAGCGAATCGTAAAGAGCGAACGGTTGCAGTGTCTGGAGAGGATAAAAATCGTAACCGAATCCTTTGTCGGTGAAATCCAAACCGGGCCCGATCACCGCGACTTGAGTGATCAAATCGGCTTTAAGCATTGCCCGGTTTTTCATGTCGCGCAGTGCGCTCTCAATCCCGAAGCTCGACAGAATCGTCGTATCCAGCGAGATACCGCGATCGCGAAATACGCGGGACCGCTTGGAAAGATCCGTCGTTTGGTCGCTCTCGCGAGTTGCCTCGGCAAATCGTTCGCGGAAAGTGATCTGTTCCTGCACAACGCGGCGAAGATTTTGCAGCACGAAAGCTTTCGTTTTCTCGTAACCTGCCGGAGTATCGGACTCCATTCTCTTGCTTCGGAGAAGGTTTCGCAAAAAAATGAGCCGCTCGTTCTTTCCCGGATTCCGAAGCCCTTGCAAAAGATCGTCCAGCCGCGACTGCAAGACGGGATCGTTAGAATCGGCGATTGTGGTGGCCCGCGGTTGAGTCGTGAACGAGGTGCCGAACAAAAGCACGTTGACCATGGAATCGAGCCCGCCTTGCTCGAGACGCGCACGGACAGTGTCATCCTCGCGTTGAGCCCAAGCCTTCCACTTCGCCTGATTTGGTTGTTTTAACTCCAACGGCACTTCCTCAGGAAGGGCCTCCAACACCGGTTTCACTGCCGCGAATGAAACGATGTCGCGACGCTCTGTATGTATTCGCTGATTACGAAAAAGCCAAAGAAGCCAAACGCCGATGGCGATGACGGCCAAAATAAAAAAGAATCGCAACGGAGCGTGGGATTTTAACCAGTTCATGTCCTTAGTCGCATGCGGATGCAATCGCGTTGATCCACTCTGGGGCAAATACCCCCAGTTACCTGAGCCCAGATCTAAGCCGTGCCGCTAAGAAAATGCAAAAAGTCTCAAAAAAAAGCTTGCCAGCCACTGCCCTCTTCATCTAGACGGGAACTCGAGCGACAAACAGCCTCGTTTGGCCGTTCAAAAAAAATTGCAAAAAAGTGAAAAAAAAGCTTGTCAGCGTTAAAGAAATTTAATAAGCCTGCCGAAACCTAACCAAACCAATGGAGAAACTAATGACACAAAACGCACTAAAAACGTTTAGATTCGTTCGTCTCGCCTTAATGGCGAGCGTCGGATTTCCCTTCATTCTGGCGTCCAACGCATTCGCGCAATTGCCGGCTCCGGCCGTTCCAGCTCCGCCTGCTCCCGGCGGGCAAGCTGAAGTCGAGCGCGTCGTTGTGACCGGTTCGAACATTCCCACAGCGGAAGAGACCGGTCCGAACCCCGTGGACACGTATCGACCACAGGACATCGAGAAATTGGGCATCCGCAATGCCACTGACCTGACCACGTTTATACCGCAAGAGGCGGGCGGAACGGTTAACCAAAACATTGCCAACGGCGGTGATGGCACGACGCAAATTAACCTGCGCGGCCTGTTGCCAAAGGAGACTCTGGTTCTGATCGACGGAAAGCGCTTCGCCCCCTCTGCATTGTTCGGCGGCTACAATATCGATCTGATTCCCTTCTCGATGGTCGATCACATCGACATTCTGAAGGACGGTGCCTCGGCGGTCTACGGATCGGATGCAGTGGCCGGCGTGGTGAACTACTTCTTAATCCACAAATTCCGTGGTTTGGAAATTGGCGGCAGCTACGGAAATACCAATTTGGGAGCCTCGAACGAGATGGGCGAGTGGGAGGCGTGGATCAAAGCGGGCACAGGCGACGATAAAACCGACATCGTGGTCATCGCCGACTTCTACGAGCGTCTCAACGGGCTCTTTAGCCGGGACCGCGACATTTCTTCGAATGCCTTCTTCATTCCCTTCGGAGGTAACGACGTCCGCAGCGGCAATTTCCCTGGCCGCGTCCAAGGCTTTCGCCTGAACCCCAGCATGTTCTTTGGCCCGGGCGGTCTTCCGCAACCGGGCGTGAACACGCCGCTTCCCCACTCGGCTCCGAACGCGCAAACTTCTCCCTTTTATAAGAACCCGTATGTCATTAATCCGAATGCATATCCCGGCGCACCGGGCATAAACAACCCGAGGGTGTTCTTCCCCCAGTTCGGGACTGATTACAAAGGCGGCGGGAATTACTTCTTCTTCAACTTTGCCGCTTTCACACCGGCCCTGCCGCCGGCAGACCGGCAGATCTTC
>WNFW01000345.1_pt1 | contig 29284 bp, 30 predicted proteins | sample 5400131 | NCBI WGS metagenome assembly WNFW01 (sample SAMN13153362, study PRJNA577476) | soil metagenome | isolation source: 20 cm soil or saprolite under grassland replicate 1 | place: USA:California | collected 2016-06-15 | reverse complement strand
CGGCGCATCCTTGTTCAGTGATAAGTGTGTGCGCGCCTCGTTGAAGTATTTCATGTACGACAGCAGCACGTGCCGAAGGTGCCGCTCCCCAAGCACGACGACATGGTCAACGCATTCCCGCCGGATCGAACCGATCAGCCGTTCGGCATAGGCATTCTGCCAAGGCGATCGCGGCGAGGTCGGTCGATCTCGGATGCCCATCGCCCGAACGCGCCAGGTGAATACCTCGCCATAGGCACGATCCCGGTCGTGGATGAGGTACTCTGGAGCCCTCTCCCAGCCGCATGCCTCAGTGAGCTGACGAGCGATCCACTCGGCGGTCGGGTGCGCGGTAGTCCCCAGGCATAAGATCCGGCGCCGATCGTGGCGCAAGATGAGCAAGCCATACAGAAGCCGGAACGAAATCGTCGGCACCACGAAAAGATCCATCGCGACGATCCCGTCGGCATGATTGCGCACAAAGGTCGTCCGGCCCTGGGACGGCGGTCGCTTCCGCCGCGCCATGTACTTGGCTACACTCGTCTGCCCAACATCGATGCCGAGCTTGAGCAGTTCGCCGTGGATCCGCGGTGCGCCCCATAGCGGGTTGGCAAGGCTCATGTCACGGATCAACTGGCGTATCTCCGGCGGCACCTTTGGCCGTCCCCCGCGGGTTTTCGATTTCCAGCGCCAATAGGCTCTGAACCCTGCCCGGTGCCAACGGATCAAGGTATCCGGCTTGACGATCGCCAGCGCGCCCCGAACATCGGGGAATAGCCGATAGAGGCCAACGAATAGCAATCGGTCGATCCTGCTGATGAGAAGCCTTTTTGGCGCGGTCCGCCGCAGGATGTTGATCTACTGGCGCAGCATCAAGTTCTCCGCCTCGAGCGCCCGTCTCAATCGGAACAGCCCGACAAGCGCCCACCAGGTCAGTCTGCAAAAGTCCCACATCGGACAACAGCATCGCCCGATTCGCAGCCACTCGCCAGCCGGACGAGGTTTCCGATAGGGACAGGTGCCATGTTCCGACGCTCAAACGCGGCGACGTTTGCGGCGACGTTTAATGCTGGACAGCCTGCCAGCCCACAGAGTCGCCGGCGTGCGGGAGGCGATTGAAACTGCTGGCGCGACGCTACGCTATCTTCCCAAATACTCGCCGGATCTCAATCCGATCGAGCAGGCATTCAGCAAATTGAAAGCGCATCTCCGGAAGGCGGCTGAGCGAACCATTCCGCGCCTCTCGCGCAGGATTGGCGCCCTCGCTGCCACGTTCAGCGCCCAGGAATGCGCCAATTACTTCAGCCACGCAGGCTATGCTTCAAAGTGACCGGAATCCGCTCTAATTGCTCTTTTCAGGATGGAGGCTGTGGGGCACCAACTTTTCATGTTTCCTCTCAGGTATGGGTGGTCGGCCGCCGTTAACTCTAGTCGATGATGTGATATCCACCATCCACGTAGAGCGTCTCTCCAGTAATGAGCCGGGCGGCGTCATGCGCCAGAAACGCGGTGGCAAGGCCCACGTCGTCGATGCTCACGAGACTGCGGGCGGGAGCTTTTGTTCGCGCCTTCTCCAATAGATCGTCAAATTCGGGAATCCCTGACGCCGCACGGGTGGCGAGAGGGCCCGGCGAGATCGCGTGGACACGGATCCCCTTGGGGCCAAGTTCAGCGGCCATATAGCGCACGGCGCTTTCCAATGCCGCCTTGGCTACCCCCATAATGTTGTAATTTTCTACGACCATTTGGCTGCCGTAATAGGTCATCGTGAAGAGCGTCCCGCCTTTGCTCATCAACGGTTCCGCCAAGTGTGCCATGCGAATGAAGGACCAGCAGGATACATCCATGGTGGTGAGAAAACCGTCGCGTTGGACGTCGACAACCCGTCCCTGCAGCGCTTCCTTAGGGGAGAACGCGATGGAGTGGACGACGAAGTCGAGCTCACCCCAATCCTTCGCGATCCGCTCGAAGACCGCCTCTATTTCGCCGGACGCGCGTACATCGAGTGGCATCGTGATTGGTGCCTCGAGTTCGCGAGCAAGCGGCTCAACGTATTTCCTTGCCCTTTCGTTGAGATAGGTCACCGCAAGTTCTGCGCCCAACCCTCGAAATGCCTTGGCACAGCCCCAGGCAATCGACTGTTCATTGGCGATGCCGATGATGAGACCCTTTTTGCCCTCCAAAAGCTTGGCTTTGAAAACAGGAATCATGGATCAATCCTCTTGCGGGGTGGTGAAGAGCAGAAGTCAGTCCTTAGCTGACAGACTTGATGGGGACTGTGGTTTTTTAGGTTCATTGAGGCATTTCCGAAACATGGTTCGGAATTGCAAGCTCCGCCTCAGTCGCCGCAATCACTTGTGCAATGGAAATTCCATGACCTGTCTCGATCAGCGTCGCGCGGCCACCGGGAAACGAGATTACTGCCAATTCTGTGACCACCAAATCGACGGGACGTGTCGACGTGATGGGCAACGTGCATTGTCTTACGAGTTTTGCCGAACCCTTGGCGGTGTGCTGCATAGCCACGATGACGCGTTTCGCACCGGAGACCAAATCCATAGCTCCGCCCATGCCTGGCACCATTTTGTTGGGAATCATCCAGTTGGCTAGTTGTCCGACCTGATCGACCTGTAGACCGCCGAGGACTGTGAGATCGAGATGACCCCCACGGATAAGGCCAAAAGACATTGCGCTATCGAATGTGCTGGCGCCAGGTAGCGCCGTGACGGGACGGCCGGCTGCGTCCGTAAGCATCGGATGGGCCATGCCTTCTTCGGGGATTGACCCGGTACCGATCAGCCCATTTTCGGACTGGAAAAACACCTGCATTCCACTTGGCACATGGTTTGCCACCAGCGTGGGAATCCCGATGCCAAGGTTCACCAGCATGCCGGGCGAAAGCTCCCGCGCAATCCGGCGGGCGATGATTATCTGCGGTTCCATTGGCGTCTCACGGATTGGCGACGATATAGTCGACGATGGGCGCGGGCGTCACGACATGATCGGGCGATATCACGCCGATAGGCACAATGTTGTCGGCGCCTGCAATAACAGTATCTGCAGCCATCGCTATCACCGGATTGAAATTACGAGCGGTGAGTGCGTAGCTAAGATTGCCCAGGTAATCAGCAATGAATGCCTGCACCAGCGCGAAGTCGGCGCGGAGCGCCGTTTCGAGCAGGTAACTTTTGCCCTTTACTTCGATGCGCTGCTTCCCGTTATCGACGGCCGTGCCTACACCCGTTTGCGTCAAGATCCCACCCAGCCCATGCCCGCCGGCGCGAATGCGTTCGATGAGGGTACCTTGCGGGACGAGCTCGACCTCCAATTCGCCTGCCATCATCTGTCGCTGGGTTTCGGGATTAAGACCAATGTGGCTGACGATGACCTTGCGCAGAAGCTTGGATTGAACAAGCTTGCCAATTCCTTTGCCCGGCATGGCGGTGTCATTCGCGATCAAGGTAAGATCGCGCTTTCCCTGACGTATGATCTCGTCAATGATGCGTTCAGGCGTGCCAACGGCCATGAAACCGCCAACCATTAAACTTGCGCCGTGAGGGATCATCTCAACGGACTGATCGAGAGAAAGGGTCCGCATTTTTGCAAGCTCTCTGGAATGCTCGATTATTGCGCAGTCCACCCGCCGTCTACCGGCAGGGCCGCCCCTCGAATCTGGGACGCGGCTTCCGAACAGAGGAACACCGCCAGTGCGCCAATCTGCTCGGGCGTGGTAAATTCAAGGGATGGCTGCTTCTCGGATAGCAAATCGGCTTTCGCTTGATCGACCGAGATACTCTCCCGAGACGCGCGCTCCTTGATCTGTTTGTCAACCAACGGCGTCAGGACCCAACCAGGGCAAATTGCATTGCAGGTGATGTCGGTTCTTGCGACCTTGGTCAGCCCGAGCACACCATGCTTCGCAGCCACATACGCCGCCTTATCCACTGATGCGACCAGACCATGCGTCGAAGCTATGCTCGCGCTGTGCGGACTCCACCATTTGGACAAAACCAAACTCTCCTCACGCCATTGCCCTTTCTGGGGACTGCGGCTGGCGGTATGCCGGGATCAGCGTCAACGTATGCCGTGCAATCATCAGCTCTTCATCGGTAGGCATGACATAGAGACCCGCACGGCTGTCTAGTCGAGATATCAGAGACTCTCGGGCTGCATTGGCGGTCGGATCGAGAGTGACGCCCAGCCAACCTAGTTTTTCCGCGATACGGGCGCGGATGATTGCCGAGTTCTCACCAACTCCACCCGTGAATACAAAGGCATCGATTCCGCCGAGTGCGGCCGCTAACATCCCAGCATGCAGCCCGACGCGGTAGACGAAATAGTCGATGGCGAAGGCCGCCCGGGGATCGGAGCTGCTTTGCAGCTGGCGCATGTCGTTGCTGATCCCTGACAGGCCTTTTAGGCCGCACTCGTGGTAAAAGAGAGCCTGAACCTCAGAGGCACTCATTCCCTTTTCGGTTATTAGGTAGAGCGCGACGCCGGGATCGATCTGTCCTGGGCGCGTCCCCATCGGCAAACCGTCGAGCGCCGTAAAGCCCATCGTGCTTTCGATGCTGCGTCCGCTTGAAAGCGCGCACATGGAGGCGCCGCTGCCAAGGTGCGCGACGATTACCCGCCCACCTGCGATATCCGGCGCGACATCACGAAGACGCTCAGCGATGTATTCGTATGAGAGCCCGTGGAAGCCGTAGCGGCGCACTCCTTCCTTGTAGAACTGCTCGGGGATTGCAAAATGGTCCGCCAGAGCGCCGTGGGTGCGATGGAAAGCGGTATCAAAGCAGGCCACCTGCGGCAGCTTCGGGAAACGTGAGAGAATGGCGCGAATTGGCGCAAGATTGTTGGGCTGATGAAGCGGCGCCAGCGATACATAACGCTCCAGCCGGGCCAGTACCTCGTGATCAACGACAACCGGTCGATCGTAATCGGGTCCACCGTGAACCACGCGGTGTCCGACCGCAATCGGATCGATGGCCTGCTCGTCCTTCAGCCAAGCGCCGGCCAAGTTGAGGGCAGTCGGCACATCAGGCACGTCATTGACCTGAAATGCACGATCGACTGCGACTTTCCCATCTGCATCGCTTGCCCCCAACCGGGGCCGTGTACCGATGCCATCCATCTGGCCTTTAATCAGGCGTTTAAGACCGTGTTCTTTGATCCCGAAGACCTGGAACTTGACGCTTGAGGAACCGGCGTTGACGACGAGGATCGTTTTCATGACATTCAGGCTGCCGGCAAGGCTGCGGTACGATGGCGGGAATGAGCGTAAAGCACCGCGACCGCGCAAGACGCCATGCGCGCTCGTACCGAATCCGCGCGCGAGGTCAGAATGATCGGCACCCGCGCGCCGAGGACGATCCCTGCTGCGTCCGCCTTCGCCAGAAATGTCAAGTTCTTGGCCAGCATATTGCCTGCCTCGAGATCGGGCACGACCAGGATTTGCGCCCGGCCGGCGACTTCGGAGCGAATGCCCTTGATCTTGGCTGCCTCGGGATCGATGGCGTTGTCGAATGCGAGCGGACCGTCGAGGAGGCCGCCAGTAATTTGACCCCGATCGGCCATCTTGCACAGCGCGGCGGCATCGATGGTCGAGGGAATTTTGGTGGTTACAGTCTCCACGGCCGAGAGCAAGGCGACCCGTGGCGTGCCGAAGCCAAGCTCCGTGAAGAAATCAATCGCATTCTGGACGATGTCGCGCTTGGCATCGAGGTCGGGAGCAATATTGATCGCCGCGTCGGTGATGAACAGCACGTCGGGATGCGTCGGCACATCCATCACGAAAACATGGCTGATCCGCCGGGCCGTACGCAATCCACTCGCGCTGGAGGTAACTGCTCGCATGAGTTCGTCGGTATGCAGGCTGCCCTTCATCAGCAGCTCGCCCTTGGCCCGGTGGATCAGTTCGACGCCTTTTGCGGCCGCCGCTTCGCTGTGTGCGACATCGACAATCTCGAAACCGTCGATGTCGAGGTTCTGTGCGCGCGCTACGGCGGTGATCTTCTCGGCAGGTCCAACCAGGATGGGAACGATAATCCCCAACTCGGCAGCCTCGGTCGCACCGCGCAGGGAAGTCTCATCGCATGGATTCACCACGATGGTTGCAGCGGGGGGAACCTGTTTCGCGAGAGCGATCAAGCGCTCGTACTTCACACGGGGCATAGCTGCGACTGAGCTGATCTGAGACATTACTATCACTCCAATTGCTCTGTGTTCGCCCGGATAAGCCCCGGACTATGACGCTTTGGTCCTCTCGGCGGTCCGGGCGGTCCCTGTGGGGAGGCCGACCGGCCTCGCGTCAACGTCGAACAGCTGAGCGATACGCCGCAACCTTGTTGCGGTTTCGCCTGTGATCTCGCCCGGTGCGCTGAGCACCTTTCGGATGGCAGCAAACGCCTTGCGTCGCGCATCGGCGTCATGTGGAAGCAGATCGGGAATAGCCGCGAGCGTCGCCTCAGTATCGAGGAGCAGCATGAAGTACTGCTCGCGCACCATGCCCTTGAACTCTGAGAGGGTTAGCCGTGACATTCCGTCCTGCTCCAGCCGGATGCGCCGTACCGCTGCGAACGCGCGCTCGTCGGGTGCGCCACGCGCCATGCCGACATAGAGCATGGCGCGGACCGCGCATTCCCGCAGGCCACCTATGGTGATGCGGGCTTTCAACTCAGCGATCCGCGCTTCCAAGAGTTGGCGATGTAATGGACTTTTCCCCGCTTTCCGCAACGGCGCCGTTCCCGTGGGATCGATGCCAACGGCTGCCTGCAGCGCTGGAGATCCGTACATCGACAGGAACATCCATTCCGACACGTCGTCGTGGAAATCGCGCCAGCCATCGAGCGCGGCAACAATCAACTGCGATGCGCTTTCCTGCATTGCGACAAGAGGATTGTCCGCAGGGGCGCGGCTGCGATTCTCCCGCACCCAGTCGGCCGTTGTCTCCAGCGGCGCGACGAACGGATTCGATTGAGAGAACAACTCGTATTGCAAGCGCAGAGGATGCAACCGCCGCATCCACTCCGCGACGTGCGGCGGCACCATCGCTCGCACTACCGGCTGAACGAAAGTACGGTAGAGAGCGAGGTTCGCCTCCGAAATCTTCGCCGCGGTCGCGAAACGCCGCTCGTCCGCAGCATCGTTGCCGCCGAGCGCCCGAATATCATCGAGTGTCCTCGGCTCGCATCGCATCACCCACTCCCCCGTGACGAGGTCTGGACTTGCTGTATCCTCGGTCTTCGCTTCGAACGTCGCTTCATATAGGCCAGGCGGCAGGACGTCGATGAAATCGATATTGCTCGAGAACTCCCCGTGCTCCTTGCGAGCCACACCGGCAGAGACGAAGATCCCGAGATGACCCACCTTCTCGTGGATGGTGTAGACGATCGTTTGTCCATGCGAACGGATCTCGTCGACATCCGCATAGAGGTCAAGAATCCATCCGAGCGCTTGCTGCGGCGGAGTGATATTGTCACCCTTCGAGCAGAACACCACGATCGGCGTGCGAATATTCCGAAGGTCGATGGTGGTGCCGTTGGACGCCTGAATTCGTCCTGCCGCGAGATTGTTACCAACGAACAGCTCATCGACGATGAATTGGATTTCCTCGGCATTAAGGGTAACGTGCCCCCCCCACCAGCGCTCAAATTCGAGATAGCGCGAAGCCTCGGTGTCGATCTTGGCGTACAGATTGTACTGCTTGCTCCACAGAGTGTTCGCGGGGTTGAGACTCTCGAAATTTTGCACCAGCCAAGCGCCGTCGAACTTGCCATGGCCAAGGTCACTGGTGAGCGCGGTGAGCCAGCTGCCACCCAATAGACCGCCGGTGTATCGCATGGGATTTTGGCCGCGCACGCCTGCCCAGTACGACAGCGGCGACCCCGCAAGGATGATAGGGCCGAACAACTCGGGACGTACCGCAGCAAGCATCATCACCGCCCAGCCCGCCTGGCAGTTTCCGACCACACAGGGCTTGCCGTCGGCCTCGGGGTGCAGAGCGATCACATTTTCCAAAAAGATCGCCTCGGCCCGCGCGATGTCCTCGATGGTTTGGCCCGGCATTGGGTCAGGTAGAAAACCGATAAAATAGCAGGGGTGCCCGGCCTGTAGCGCCACGCCGATCTCGCTATCGGCCTTGAAGCCGCCGATGCCGGGGCCATGACCGGCGCGCGGATCGACGATTACGAAGGGGCGGCGGGTCGGATCGACTTCGATACCGTGCGGAGGCACGACCCGCGCGAGGGCATAGTTCACGGGCCGCTCGAGCTTCCGGCCATCCGTCACCAACTCTACATGATAATGGAGTACATGCGGGACAGCCTCCTCCAGGTGCTCGCGATACTGATTACCGCGCTGGCGCATCACATCCCAAAACAAGATGCTCCGCTGAGCCGCGTCGACCACGTACTCGATGCCCGAGGTCAACGCAGGGGCCGGAGATGTGACGCCGTGCTTAGACTGCCCACCGTAATTCGATGACATCTTTTTGCCTTTCTTATGCCAAGCGCAGTGAATGGGCCTGAATCGGGAGACCAGTATTGATTTAATGCAAACTACCATAGCGTTTTATCCCTAGGAAGCCCGTTGATGGCACTGGCTGGTCTTTAAGGCGCTACCTGGGAAATTGGCATATATGCACTTGAGTTGCCTAAGTTAAAGGTGACGCGATACCGGCAGCTACCGCGTTTGCGAAGCGGCGAGGGCCATGCACCATTCAGGCTTCTGCCGCTTTGGGAAAAATCAACACGTAGATCGGAGCTAAAATCTATGATTTAGTTTAGTCAGCGGGACGATATCGGAACCAGACGGATGCTTAAAGGGAACCTACCATGAATGCCAGCGCCGATGATCTGCTGCCTACGGCAAAAGATTTGATGACAACGATCGCACTAGCTGAGTCCGAGAAAGCGACCCAGTACATGCGTGAACGCGCAGCGGCGGAAGCCGAAAAGCAGAAGCTGATTGAGCAAATGCAAAAACCTTCAGGCGTTTCGGATGAAGAGGGTATTCGGCGCGGTGCGGCAATCATTCAGCGCGCTGTAAGCGCCGGGTTGACCGAGGTGGAAGTCCACCGCTTTCCGAATAACATGTGCACGGATCACGGACGTGCGATCAATCAACAGGAACCAGGCTGGGAGAGCACTCTGACGGGGGTCCCAAAGGAGATTTACCAGCTTTGGTACAAATACTTTCGCCCGCGGGGTTACAAGCTACGGGTCCAAATCGTCGACTGGCCTGGGGGAATACCGGGAGATGTCGGGATGACCCTGAGTTGGCGCTGAGAGCCCGGTGCCGCGATTTTCTGCGTATGGTTGGCAAGGCACGGCGTCTCTAGAGCAGGACGTTCGTGTGATTCACAACATTGCCCCGGCAGGTGGCGAAACAAGCTCTAAGAACGCCGCGGCTCGGATCGGCGTATGCGATTCTTTCACCGGCCGATTCTTTCCGGAGAAGCAGCTCTGAATAGGCACCCTGGAAAGGCTGACTACATCGATCGCTAAAGGCAAATTTTGCGCGGACCTCGAAGAACAGCTGGGGGTAAGCATGGCGACTATTGGTGGGCCCACTGGCCTTTCTGTGGACAACGAGGATCCTGCGTCGAGGATGCCGAGTGCGGCAGTCATCGACCTGACTATCCGACTAGGGATTCTCGCTGCGCTCGCCTATTGGTCGCTGCTACTCGTCCGACCGTTTTTGACGATTGCCTTATGGAGCATTGTGCTGACGATCGCGCTCTTTCCCGTGTTCGACTGGTTGGCCGCTAGACTGGGCAGTCGGCGCGGTCTTGCGGCGGTATTGATTACGGTTCTGAATCTGCTGATCGTTCTCGGGCCGGTCACTTGGCTGGGCCTAGGCCTGATCGAAACCCTTAGGACTCTCTCGGAGCGGCTCGTTGCCGGCGACCTGTTAATCCCTCCGCCCTCCGAGGCCGTCAAGAGCTGGCCGCTAATCGGCGAAGGCGCATACGAAATTTGGAATCTGGCATCGAGCAACCTTGGGGTCGCATTTGCAAAAGTCGCCCCGCAACTCAAACCGCTCGCCGGCAGCTTGCTCGGCATGGCAGGCACGGCTGGCGCCGGAATGCTCAAGTTCATCGTGGCGGTGATCATATCGGGATTTCTCTTCGTACCGGGCCCATCCTTCGTGGAAACAATCAAGACGTTTTCAAATCGCATCGATTCGAAACGGGGAAGGATTTTCGTCCAACTAGCTGGCGCAACAATTCGCAACGTCTCACGCGGCGTGATCGGGATTTCGCTGTTGCAGGCATTGCTAGCGGGAATCGGTTTGATGGCGGCAGGCGTACCCAACGCCGGCCTCATTACATTCGCCGTCTTGCTCCTCGGCATTATTCAAATCGGTCCAACGGTCATTTTAGTTCCCGTGATCGTGTGGAGTTGGATCGTGATGGACACAATGACAGCGCTTGCTTTCACGGCCTATATGCTGCCGGTTAACTTGCTGGACAACATCCTGCGCCCGATTGTCCTGGCGCGCGGGATGACAACCCCGATGCCGGTCATTTTCGTCGGCATTGTTGGCGGAACCCTTGCGCACGGGATTATCGGAGTTTTCGTCGGCCCGATCGTACTCGCTGTCGCTTGGGAGTTGTTGATTGCTTGGGGACGCCGCGATCCGCCATTGTCCACTGCAGAATCAATCAGTAAAGATATGCATTGAATGGCTCTGATCTCGAGAAGACCTTGCGTTGGGAGAACAGCGATGTCGACTCTTAAGCACGCGCTGCGAGGAGCAGCTGTCTTGGCGTCGTTTTTTATTTCTGGTGCCCACGCACAGGTAACGATCGATATGTCCAAGGTGACGTGTGAACAGTACGTGCTTTATCAAATTCCAAATTCCGATTACATGCCTTTTTGGATCCAGGGCTACTATAGCGGCAAACGAGGTAGCACCATCATTGACACGCAGCGATTCGAGGAAAGTGCGGAGAAGGTGAAGCAATACTGTCGCATGAATTCAAAGGTGCCCATCGTGCAGGCTGTCGAAACGGTATTAGGGACTGGTAAAGAGTTTTTCGCGTGCGCGGGCCACAAAGCGCGTTGAGGTAGATCAATGACGGCGCAGCCGAAGTATGCATATCGAATCCCGACGCAGTAGCGTGGATGGCAAACGCTTCAGCCCCTCCACATCTTCGTAGCAAGCCAGCCGGACTATCGACGACAAGGGAGTATCGAGACATGAGCACAACAGCTATCTCGCCCCAGCAGTCAAATATCTGGTGGGTTTTCCTACTCCAGGGCGTCATGGCGATCATTCTTGGACTAATGTTTCTTACTGCTCCCGGCGAGACACTGCTCGCGGTCGTTACATTCCTCGGGTTCTATTGGCTCATCACTGGGATGCTGGCGCTAGTGCGCGTTTTCGTGGATCGCTCCGTCCCGTGGGTTTGGTCGCTCCTCATCGGGATCGTGGGTATCCTGGCTGGAATCTTTGTTCTGCGTCACCCGCTGCTCGCCGCGCTGACCGTGCCAACCGCGCTCGTTATCGTCCTCGGCGTGCAGGGGTTTGTCATGGGGGTGCTCGACATAATCGGCGGATTCAAGGGCGGTGGGCTCGGGTCGTTCATACTCGGCGTGATCAACATCCTGGTCGGGCTACTGCTCCTCGGTTCGCCGTTAGCTGCGGCGCTGGCGGTACCGCTCGTATTCGGCATACTCCTGCTCATCCAAGGGGTGGGTCTCATTATTTGGGCGTTTCGTGTTCGGGTCTGAAAAGTGTGACGGGCACGAGCCCGCATTGCGGTGAAGACAACCGTTCGAGCGCCGGCACCATGTCCTCACATGCCTGCACTCGTTGGCAACGAGCGGATTTCTCTATCTTCGGCCGGCCACCAGCTGCGCGAGGGCTTCCTTGCATCGGTCACTGAGGTTGCCAAGAACTCCCTTGACGCAAGCCTCAATACGCCCCAGGTCTCGCTTCACGCCAGCGCAGCTTTGCTTACATCCGCCGTACATGTTTTGCCGGTGGCAGCGACCTTCGCCGACCTGTACGAGTGAGCAAGGCCTTCATGCCTCGGAAGACGTTCGAGCCGCATTGGCACCAAGTGATGGGCGGAAATCTCAGAAAAATCCGAAATTGAATACATTTAGGGATTTTCTGGGCGTGAGCTCGGTCGCCATGGCCGCGCATGGAGGTGGGGGCGGAGGAGGGGGAGAGCATGGCGGGTGGCGGCGGTGTGGGCGCTGCGGTCCGCGGGTTCGGTGGGTTCGGCGGTAGACACCACGGCGGAGGGCCAATGATCGGCGGCCGTGTGAGAGGGCCGATGGTCAGTGGCCGTGCGGGCTGATGGTTGGGGGAATGTTGGACCGCGCACTCAGTTCGTCCAGCGCGGGCTTCGAATCTTGACACGGGGGCACTCGCGCTAATATGGTCGCCTTAGTTTTGAGCGTGGCTCGGATGGATTGTCGCCTCCTCGCTCAATGCCGTAATTCAGGCATAATCGCATTCTCGCTGCTTGGGTTTGGCGGCGGCGTGTGCTCAACCCAATACATTACCGTTCAAAGCGGGACTATGATTTTATATACTGCTGCCCCAACCGGAGCGAGCTGAAGGAGACCAAACCGGCGATGGTCGATCCCATCCATCAATTTCAGATCACCAAGCTGTTCACGATCGGAAAGATCGACTCGGTGGAGATCGCTCTCACCAATTCCGCGATCTACATGATGCTCGCTGTCACGGGGATTAGTGCCTTCCTGATAATCTCAACCCGAACTCGGGCCTTGATCCCGGGACGGCTGCAGGCAGTCGCGGAAATGCTGTACGAGTTCGTGGCCGACATGCTCCGTGGCACTGCCGGACCGGAAGCAATGCAATTCTTCCCCCTGGTGTTTACACTATTCAGCTTTATCCTGGTGGCAAACGTTATGGGACTGATTCCCTACGGCTTTACGGTCACCAGTCACATTATCATCACTGCCGCGCTCGCCCTGCTGGTATTTTTCACCGTGATCGTCGCAGGATTCTGGAAGCACGGCTTGCGTTTTCTGAGGGTATTCGTGCCAAGCGGCATTCCTATCTATATTTTGCCGCTGGTCACCGCTATTGAAGTGATGTCGTTCTTAACCCGTCCGCTCTCGCATGCCGTGCGCCTGTTCGCCAACGTGCTTGCCGGCCACATTACGCTGAAAGTGTTCGCAGGCTTTATCATCATGCTGGGCGGAGCGGGGGTGTTGGGCATACTGGGCGCGGTCCTGCCGCTCGCGCTCACGATCGCGCTCACCGCGCTGGAGTTGCTCGTCGCGGTGCTCCAAGCCTACGTGTTCGCCATTCTCACCTGCATCTACCTCAACGATGCACTGCATCCGGGCCACTAACGGCTCATCCATCCAGGGATCAACCGAGAGGAGCTCTCGTCATGGATCCAATCGCTGCGAAATACATCGGTGCCGGCATCGCCTCGGCGCGCGTCTCGTCGAGCCGGCGCGGGGAGCGTGCCGCGGCGAATTCACGAAACGCGTCTTCTCGCCGTGCACGACCAACGGAAATATACCTTTAGTCGCCCTGCTGGGCTGCTTATGTAGTCTATTCCACAGACCCGAGTTCAATGATGCAAGGAGCGACGTGACCGCTGAAAACTGGTGGCCTAGATTGATGCCGCTAATGAGGCATCCCGGGTTTCACGTTGCAGGCACTCTAAACGGACCATGTCAATTCAGGAAGACGGCTCATGACGAATCCAAGCTTTTTACTCCTAGGACTCATCGTCGCCCTTTTCTCGACGTCAGACGCTCAAGCACAGGTCACAATCGACATCTCTAAGGTTACATGTGAACAATTAGTCCAATATCAAATCACAAATGACGAGAACATCGCCATTTGGTTATACGGCTACTATAACGGCAAGCGCGGCAACACCGTCGTCGAGCCCCAAAAGTTTAAGGCAAATGCGAACAAGGTGAAGAGGTATTGTATCATGAATTCTAACGTGACAGTTATGCAGGCGGTCGAAACAGTGCTAGGTCCCGGCAAATAGACCGAACGCGATGGGCGGTGATTACAGCCGGTTCGCAAGATGCTGACTCGGCTCGGTGTGGTCGCCAAGATGCCGTTCCCCCATCCATCCACACTTGCTTCGGCACAGTTGCGGTTTCTATGCCTCTTAGGAACTTTGCTTATGGTGACTAAGGCAGAAAATGCCGAGGCTCAAGGGCCGCTGTCTTTGTTTAGAAGCTCGGTCCAGGCGCATCAACACTGTCCGAATGACACCGTGGTCTGGCTCGACCTTCAGAGGAGGATTTATTACGTTCAGGGCCAGCGTCAGTATGGTCGGGGCAGGACGGCGACGTTCATGTGCCGTGAGGAAGCTCGACGAAATGGCAACCGCCGCTCGCTGCTGGGCATCCGGTAGTCGGCACATTCCTTTCCCTAGCGTATTCTCCCCCATCCTCACACGTCGCCCCAAGATGCGAATACCCTTGGGCCTGTGCCTCCGAGATCGTGCGGGTGCACCAATTAGGAATCGCTCGAGCCAGTCGCGCGAAGACCAAATCGCAGTCTTCCCTGGTTTTGGTAGCTGTCATGATACACTTCCGCGATGTTCTCCGGATAGCCATGGAGCAGCGGGGCATATCGAGCATGGCGGGCACGACGGACACAGCGCCGTGGCCTCATTCGGAGTGCTACGCACCGGTCTATACTCAGTGCCCCAATTGCGGGATGCTCCATCAACTTCCGATCAAGAACGGGTACTTGGCGCGACCGGCATATTGGTCTTCTTCCGTAAGGGCCATGCGGCGGGTCCTGCACGCACCGCGTGCTGCTGTTACGCCGCAGACAGAATCCTCACCGCAGCCATGCGATATTGCGCAGGCCCCCATCGATACCGCAGCCAATGGTGGCATCGGGCTATCACTGGGCTATCAACCCGAGCATGCCCCCGCCACGTTCCAGAAACGGCCGCTGGCGGCGAGACATCAAGCTCCCGGCCCGCCCCGCCGCGGCTGTTCTGGGGGCGTCGAGGCCGAGCCCGCCTCGATCTCAGGGCCGACCTTGGGTACGAGGACGACCGGCGTCGATCACCTTCGGGAGGGCTCCATGAGCAAGGCCCTGGCCAAAGAAAACGTGAAGCAGCCGAGGGGCTCGAAGCTCGATGCGAAAAAACGCGGGCAGTGCAGCCTACGTGATTTGCTGGGGATAGTTTCCGAAATCTCCGATTTGTGAATTGACTCGACATCATTGCCGCCAAGGCGCAAAGTTAATTAAGAAGGGGCCACGCCCCGAAATCCAAACCATCGACACAACATACCGCGAAGGGGCGGAGGACCGTCCATCGCGCGGACCTATAGCCTAGAAAGGATTTACCAGATGACGACCACCAGCAGTACGAGAAAATTCCCAGAAAGTAGTACCATACCAGGCAAACACACGTTCGAGGAAGCGAGTGCGGCTGGCAAGGAAGCCGCTCGCCGCGTCGAGGACACCTACTCAAAGGCCTTCCAAGAGGCTATGGACTATAATCGTAAGGCTCTTGCGATTGCTCAAGCCAACGTCGACGCGGTTTTTGAGTGCGCGCAGGAACTTATGGGCGTGAGGTCGCCGTCAGAGTTTATGGAGGTAGCGACGAACCATGCGCGCCAGCAAGTTCAAGCCATGACCGAACAGACCAAGGAACTCACGGCGCTCGCCCAAAAGGCAGCGGTCCATAGCGTCGAGCCGCTCACTAGTGGATTAACCAGCGCGTTTCGTGGGACCACCTAATCTCGAATCACGCTTATGCAATTAAGCCTGGGTGCCAAAGCATCCGGGCTTTTTCTCAATGCCGGGTTACAGCACCCTTCGGCAAATCCCTACACCGGGCGCCGCACGGGTCCTTCACGCTGCCGACTTGCACCGGACCCTGTGGACAACTCGCCGCCTGCTGCAGTCTTTAATTTGGATAGGAGATAGCCTTGCAGCCGGTGACATGGCTTCCTCCATGTTGCGGGCTAGGCCGTCGGCTGTTCGCTTCCGGCCGGTCGTCCACCCCGAAGCAGAGGTTCCGTCAGCAGCCGGGGGAGATGACGATGATGCTTGAACCGCAGAGTCTGATCGTATGGCTGGTTATTGGTTTAATCGCTGGGTGGCTCGCTGGCCAGATCGTCAAGGGTTATGGTCTTGGTCTCGTTGGCAACCTCGTTGTAGGTGTCGTGGGGCATTCATCGGCGGTTGGCTCCTCAGCTTCCTCAACATCCATATCGGCGGCGGAATCCTTGCCGCAATCATCAACGCTACCATTGGCGCAGTGGTGCTCCTGGTCATTATCGGTTTTTTCAAACGGACATAGCGCGGTTCGTGTCGCTAGTCGCCTCCGGTTGGTCAAAGCCGGCGCAACAGGCTTTCCTTGACTACGCGCTCGTGCGGGCTCGTCAACGCTCTTGATCCGCTACTCAAACTCACCGTCCCTCGGGGGCAGTAGGGCAGTCTCAGCCACGAGTGCGGCGAAAGTCGTTCGTAAGACTCAAGCCGTCCTCCACAACGCGGGCTAACGCCCGCGGGCCACGATTTCGTGTGCCGTCTCTTTCTGTGCGCGTGCTTCTCTCGGCGTCTTGCCGGTCCAGCGTTTGAATGCGTGGGTGAAAGCGCCGGCCGATCTCCCGGTGCAGTCTCGGCGACAGCACCAGCGTCGTGAGCATCAACCATCCTGCAATGCCCGCATGCTGTCGCCAGGAGACGGTCCGACGGAATGCTAGCTAGATCTGCCCTGGTTGCGCTGGGATGATCCGATCAGCCAATTCGCCGAGTGACTCGCGCCAAGCAGGCGCGGTGCCACCGTCGCAGCCGTCCTGTTTTCAATCCGCACTATCGGGTCCCACTGAGGATCGAAGTCTTTCCCCCTTCCCAAGGCCTCGACGGCCGGCACCGCGAACATAAGAATAGTGCAAATGCGGCGCCTTCTGCTGCTATCCCTGCCCGGTCCCCCGACATCTTCGTAGAAGGCTGGGCCTCATGCCCCACGGCGCACGACGGCGCGATCATCTTCGGCGACTTGATCGACAAGCTCGACGTGTCGACCATGCAGCGAAAAGGTGAAACTCCGATGGAGTTCCGCGTCTAAGCTAAAGCACCCTTCAAGCCGCCTCTCGATCCGCTGGCTTGAACCGGCCGCCAAACAATGTGTGCAAGCAGCTTTCAAGCTCGGCTAGGCTGAAGGGCTTGCTGAGCACCGGTACATCACAGTACCGCGCGTCGATGTCGCCATCCCAGGCCGTGAGGAATGCGAAGGGGACGCCCTTAACGTGAAGCCGCTCGGCGACAGGGTAGACCGCCTCGCCATCCGCTAACTTTATGTCAAGGAGCGCCGCATCCCAGGACGCCGTTTCGATCAGAGTAAGGGCCTCGGAAAGTCGAGCGGCGGAACCGACTACGTCGGCCCCCTTCCTTCGGACTGCATCCTCAACTTCCAAAGCGATCAATGCCTGATCTTCAACAATCAGGATGGCGAAGCCCTGCCCGTTATCCGCGGCGCCTCCCGGCGACCCGGAACGGGTAATGGCTTGAATAGACACGGGTTTTCCTTTCGCCCGGTGTACCGTGCGAGGACAAAAACCCGGGATCGGGCTCCTCGATAAGTCTTGATCGTTAAGGGGGTGCCGCTTCCCAAACTCCCAAAATTATTTTGCGCTTCGATTCCTGGAGAGTCCAGAACAAAAGCGAAACTGGGAAATGTGGGCCCGTCATGTTAAACCTGCGGCACTACCAGCTCTCGCCACCATTAGCGCGATGAGCTCCGTAACCGTATAGCAAATTGCAATCGTCTCTGAGCAATAGTCCGCTTTCCGCTGGGTCCTTCCTTCCTGTCCCTTTGTAGGTGGAAGTTAGGAATCGGAAGATTTTGATAAAAGAAGCATGACTCGTCACGATCTCTGCAGACACGGACAGCGGCGGGACGTGTCATGTTGGAATGTCATTTTGGGGGTGGATTCAGTAGCAGCGAAACCCGCCATGGCCCCAGCTCAGCGGCTCACTGATGGCTATTGACCAGGAACGAAGCGGTGGCAGAATCTTGAGCCCAGCCGGGCTGAGACGTTGAAGTGATAGGGTAAGGGCTGAGAAATGACGTTCTATCTTGTTACGGTACTCTTTATCGGCAAGGAAACGGTGTTCTGGTCAGTGCCATTCGCGACCAGAGAATTGTGCATTGAGACCCGGGCAGAATCGGTGTTGGTTTCGACTAGGTCCGGTTCCGTGGTCTCCTACTGCACCGACAAACGGCCGAGGGAGGATGGTGCTGATTTGTTAGTCGAGAGGCGGGCAAAGGTAAAGCCAGGGAGACGGAAGTGATTGAAGCCGAACCATGATAAATTTGTTGGATGCACTGGGGCGATACCGGCAGAGGCGAGACACATCAATGGGCAGTTAGAGCGTTCATGGTTTATGTTGTAAAATGGACCGAAAGACCAAGGTGTGACGATTGATCATACCATCCGATACGAACACCCTGATCAAGTCTTGGGAATTCGCCTGCAATGCCCTCCAACTGAGTCCCAGGAAAATATGGATTGAGGATGACAAGGGCACACTACACGCCGATCATCAGGCTATATTAGAGCACGACCGAAAATCCAGTTTGCCGAGGCTGCGCTCCAGTCCCGAGGGGCTTTTGTATTTCAAGGGCGGCGGCGGAACCTTTGGCGTCCTGGAAGATTGAAGGGCCAAAGTAGGGCGGCAACCAATCCCCCCGTCCCCCCATTGCTGCCCTACGATAACTCATGGCAACCACTGAGACCCTGGTTATTTTTGGCAGCCAGGGTCTCTTTGATTTTCGGCTATAGCGTGGTGGCGGAGCAGGGCCAGGGCTTGGAACGGCTCTATGGCGTCCCCAGGGCATTGGCGGGGGGGGTTCCAGGGCTTGGACAACTCCCCCGAGGATGGATTTTAGGCTGCGATGGGTGGATGTGCCGCAAAATGCTAGGACGGGGGTATCAATTCACCGTTTCTGGGTCGGGGATTGGAACGGCGGCGGCAGCATCGGGCAATTTGTGGTCGGTGGCGGACAAAGCAGGCCCTAAAACCCGCACCGTGGACTCCATCCTTTGTGCCGTGCCAGCGACTTCGGAGAGTTCGCCGTCGTCCAGATTTTCCAAATACTGAATTACAGCGGACATCAACATTTTACGAGCGAGTCTAGTCATACTTCCCCCTTCCATCGTGCGTGGGGAGATTTTCCAGACATAGACGCTGGGCAGTAGCGAGTCAAGGACACTCGCATAGGTGGGGCACTGTTTGGTCGAGGCGGAAGTTTATTAGATTCAGATTGGAGACGCCAAAATACATGGCAGGCCGTTTGTTAGGTCGTTTATTCGCTTTTGTTATTTTAGTCAAGCGGGACTGTTGTTTGATTCCAAGTGATTTCAGACTACGCGGCATCGATGAGGCTCCGAAGCTTCCCGATAGAAAGCCAAGTTCGCCTGGAATGGATCATCCGATGGCAATTCGCGCATACTAACGCGAGGTCCTCTAGGCTTGTTTTCGATCCGGCTACAAGCGTGTGAACCGGCTTAGTATGGTGAACCTCGATGAAGCCCTTACCGCGTTCTCCATAAAGCAGTGAGCAAACCCGCCCCTACCCTGCGCGTCGCCAGCTTGGCGAGGCGCTCATTGCCTCTGCCTACCAGCTACGAATGGGCCAGTTTCAGTCTCGAATGCAATGCGTCCCCGATAGGTGCATTCCAGTCGCACACCTGCGGACGTGCCTGCGGACCTGACGGGCGGTGACATTACTCACGCAGACATCACCAACTCGGTGACGACCCGCCCCGCAAGCTTCGCGAACTTTCGTAACCATGTCGTTTGGCTGAATCGGTGTTAGTGGCATTGCCTGTGCCGATGTCGCGAGGGCCAGCGTAAAGGCAACGGCGATCAACCTGATCATTCTTTCCTCCCATGTGAACCTTCAAGACGAGCCCTTTTCTTGAAGAACAGATCATTATGCATCGTTCGACTCAACTGTCCAGGGACCGCTATTCTCAACGGCAAGGAGCTTGGTAAATAATCGGGCCAGCGGGGGTAGCAGTGAAACCGAGTCACCTTTGAATGGCGTCGGAATTCGGGTGCAGTCGGGCTTTCGGTACATCGTGCTTGGAGCGACGCTGACCACCGCCGACGATAAAGTCGAAACGAAACATAGCCAGAAGCTCAGCCTCATCTGATCTCCTTTCGATTACTGCGTTGCTGCTCGGCCTTGAAATAGCACCTCTGCGGATTGGTGTCATCGCAAAGCGGCTAGATGATCGTTACGACCGCTTGCGGAAACCTCAACCCCGCCTATTGAGTGCCGCGCATCCTGTTGGACATTGAAGATAGTTTAGGGCTGGCCAGCTGAGGTGGTCCGCTCTCGGTCCGCGGCTTCGACCGGTTTTTCGTTGGCCTGGCCAGTGCCGCCGTTTTTTGTGGCTGCCAGTTCGACCAGCTTTGCGTACTGGTCCAGGCGCACATTTGGCACGAAGCCGCGGCCGTTGGCATAAAATGCGGCCTGAGGGCAGTCTTCGGGCGATCTCCGCTATTTCGGGCGAACTGGTATTGCAGATGGTCAGACCCCATTATTGGTGGCCTGGATGTGTCGGAGGCCAAGCGACTGAGAGCGCTCGAGGCGGAGAACGCAAGGCTCAAGAAGCTGCTGGCGGATGCGATGCTCGACAACGCGATGCGGAAGGTAAGAGTGGGCTGCATTCAGGCGGTCCAGGATCCCGGTTCGGTGCAGCGATCATGCTGCCGCCCACCTCCGTCCAGCCCGGGCGGCCCTCGCCAGCGCCAAGCAGCAGGCCGGAGAGGAATTACTTGTCCGAAATGCCGTAGACGTTCCCTAGAGGCGCCAGGAGGGCATCCTGATCGTCAAGCGCAGCGCCGTGCTGGCGCTTGCGGCTCGCGACGGCGAAGTCGCGCGGCAGCTCTGGGCGTTGACCGCCAACGAGCTCGAGCAGTTGCAGCATCACATACTGGTGCTCGGCTGCATGAACGCCAAGGAGCACGTGGCGAATTTCCGGTGGGGACGAGATCGTATTGCCAATGTCCCGCCAGGACATTGCGGATTATCTCGGGTTGACAATCGAGATGGTGTCGCGGACGATAAGCCAGCTTGAGCATGACGCCGCGATCGGGCTTGCGACCTCGCGCCGGATCGTGCTGCGCAACCGCGCCATGCTCGGCCGCCTGGACGGCTGAGCAATCATCCCGCCGCTTCAGGGGTCGGGGGTCCGTTTACGCATCGGACAGGGTCCGAACCGCTCGGGCCAGCGGCTTGGAACCAAACCGGCGGACCGCGCATCGAGCATTTTGGGGAAAGAGCCCATGTCCAGCTACGATCAGCCTCACCCACACTGCCGCATGTTCTTCGGCTTCGATGCGTCCGAAGCAACCCAGAATGTGGGTGCATGGCAGTTCGTGGCGATCCGATGAGCGCGTTGCATCCGCTTTGAATGATGAAAATGAACATGAGAACGTCTCACGTTTTAAAAGACTGCGCTAAAACCGCACTAGGATTTGGCGCGTTCTCTTGGATTTCCGGGGCCTTGATCTGTTCTACTAATCAAATTGAGTATAACACAATAGAGCAGTTAGTCGTATTAGGTTTTGGAGCAGCCATTGGCGCTGCTTTGAGCTATGCATTTCGGGAACACAATCGGTTTAAGTCCACACCAAAGTGAACCTTAACCTCTGAAAAAAGGGGTGCTAGGCAGATCCCCAATCCAGGCGGCGGGATGCCGCCCTTGAAGTTCCTCGCCGTCTAAGATCCGTAGTCCAGGCCGCGATCGTTTCCGGAAGGCGGTTATCCGCGAGCAATTGCCAGATCCGGTCCTTTTCATGCGCTTCCTGGCGGAAGCAGGTCTGGTCACATGCGCGGAACCGAGGCGGCAGCAAGGCGGCACATTCCTTGAGGCGCTGTCCGCGCCGGACCTTCTGCTTGTGATCGCCGCCGCGCTGCCAGTCATTCACGGCCTGGATCAACTCGGGCGGGAATGCGTCCGCGGCCATGCGTCACCGATCGCTCGTTGCAGCTGCCGTGGTTTGCGGGAAGACCGTCTCGACGCGTGTGCGCACGGGTGTAGCCACCTCCGCCGGCGCATTGCGGATGTACTGGAGCGTGGGCAGGGGGGGACAACGCCTGTCCGCCTTCGCCATCTCAAGCCGCCTCCGAACGCACGGGACCGGATTCGGCGCGGACCGGGACGGGTGGCAGTTTGACCGTGAGGACCGAGGTGCCCAGCGCCTCGCGCGCGACGTCCAGTAGATGCTTGTGGTGCGTGAAGAACAGCACCTGGGTCTTCTTCGCGAGTTCGTTCAAGACCCGGAATCCCGCCGCCGCGCGCTTGTCATCGAAATTGATGAACAGGTCATCGGCGATGAAGGGCATCGGCTCGGCATGGTCGATGTAATCCTCGATCGCCGCGATCCGGAGCGCGAGGTAGAGCTGGTCAACCGTGCCGTCGCTCATGCCGGCGACCGCGACGCGCCGTCCGTCCTGCCGCATACCGGCCAGTTCCACATTGTCATCGTCGTCGAACTCAAGCTGGAGCGTCTGGAACGAGCCGCCGGTCAGAATTGCGAAAAGTTCACCCGCGCGCTTGAGGATGGGTGCCTGCTTTTCCCTCCGGTAGCGATCGATCGCCCACTGGAGCAGCAAGATGGCAGAGCGCAATCTGACATACTGTTCGGCGATCTCCTTGATCTCGGCGAGCGCCGCCTGTCGATCGGCGGCGTCCCTCGCCGCACGGTCATCGCCGCCGATGGCCTCGAATTCCCGCCGGGCATTGCTCCGGCTCTCGCGCGCTTCCATCAGCCGGTCGCGGAGCTCGTTCACCTCCTGCGTGACCGTATGCTCCCTGGCGGCGATCTCGTCCAGGTCGGTGGCTGCGCACTCATCGCTTAGGGCCGCGATCGAAAGCCCGTCCCCATCCTGCGCCAGTGCGTTCGTGAGCCGCTCAAACTCCGAGCACAGTTTCCGCATCTCGTCCGACTGCCGGATCGCGATCCGAAGCTCGTCGATTGTTTGCACACCGGCTGCATCCTGGAATCGGCTGATGACATCGCGGGCCTCGCAGCAGGATTCGTGGCACTCGTCTATCTTTTCCTGCAAGCCACTCAGAGAGGAGTCTTTTGCAAGGGCCAGGTCGCGAACCCGCTTCGCCTGGGCTGCCAGCCTCTCCAGAGCAAGCACCGCCTCCTCGGCATCCACCTCGCTCTGTTGCGGGGCAACGGACTCGACCAGTGCCGCAACGTCGTGTTCAAACGCCCTTATGTCGCGCTCGATCTTCTCGATCCGCTCATGCCGGAGATCATTGACCCGGCCTGCAGCCTCGCGCATCTCGTCGATCGCGTTGATTTGCGCGTCGGCAGTTTCCGGGGTGGAAGTGATGGGCAGTTGCAGCGCCTGGAGCGCCACGCCCCACTGTGCCGTCCAATCTTTCCACTCCAGTTCGGCTTTCTCCAGCGCCTTGCACTTGCGCGCTGCGTCGCTTGCCGCTTTGCGCTGCGACGCCTCAAGATCGCGCCTGGTCTTGGCTGCGCCTTCATGCGCCCGTTCGACAGCCGCGGCGGATTCGATCACGACATGAAGCGGCTGGGAGGCCAGAGGCGCAGACGGAAGACCGAACGCATCGAACTCGGCCTGCACCAAGCGCTTGGCGTCGGCCTCGCGATCTTGCCATGTCGCCATCTGCCGCAGCGCCGTCGAAAGCTGCGCGATCAAGTGCACAATGTCGGACCGGGCGCGCAGCCACCGGACCATCACATCAGGATCCTGCGGGGCCACAGGCGTGGCGGCCCACAGGGCCTTCCAGGCGGCGTCGAGCGCGCCGCGTTCCTCCGCCAGTCCCTTCTCCTCCGCGGCCAGGGACTCCAGCAGATCATTTTGTTCTCCGATCTGTCTTGCGATCACCGCGAGGCGGGCTGCGGCTTCCGATTTCTCGAACCGCCGGTCGGCGGCGTTGTCGGCGTCACGCATCGCGGATTCGAAAGCTTGCGGCAGCTCTTCAGCCGTACTGAATGCGAGGACCTCGTCCTCTGGGACCGCGACACCATCCACATGCCGGCGGCGAATGATCGACCAGCCGCTATCGCGATGGCTGCGCAGGCGCTTGAGTTCGTCAGGCGCGATCACCTGCTCGTCTGTTGCGATCCGGTCGTACGCCTTCAGGTGCCGCGCCAGCTCCTGTTCGGCGGCGCGCACGCGCTCGCCGCAAGCCCTAGCCCGTTGTTCCAGGTTCCGGCAGGCATCCCGGTGCGCTTCGGCGGAGTCCAGCGGCGGAACGGGCATCGATTCCAGAGCCTCGTGGTCGGCCACTGCGGGGCGCAGGGATTTGAGGCCCCGGTCGATCGCCGCGTGTGCCTCCTGCGCTTCGCGCTTGGAATTTGCGATGTGCCCGGCGATGTCGCCGATCTCGCGCGAAGCCTTGATGACGGCGGCGAGCCTTGAGACATCCGCTGCAGCTCCGAGCGCTTCGATCTGCGTCGCGAGTTCCGCCAGCTTGTCGTCCGCCTCACCCGTCGCGGCTTTCGCGTTCTCAACAGCGGCGAGCTGTTCGCCGCGCCGATTGCGCAAGGTCCGAAGCGCGGCGATCTTGGCCCTCGCCGGCATACGCGCAATCAGCTGGTCAACGTCGCCAATCCATTCGAGTTCGGCGGCAAGACGATTGAGGGTTGCTTCGGCGCCGGCCAGTTCCGCGCGGCGCTTTGGCAAATCCGCCTTGCCGGCGCGAACCTGTATGCGGCGATCATGGAGTTGCTGAATATCGTCGGCGCGCAACAGCAGGGCCTGGTCATGGGTCAATGCCGCCCGCTCGGCCTGAAGCGCCGCGATTTGTTCGGTCAGAGTGGCGATGCGGGAAGCGGCATTGGCGTCGTCCTTCGCTGCCTTCTCCAGCAGACTGGACGCATCTTCGGCAAAGGGAACGACCTGTCCCAGAGCCTGAATGGCGGATTCGATTTCCGCCCGCTTGCGCACATCCCGGCAGACGCGGCGGATGCGATTAAGCCTGCGCAGCTCCGCGGATTTGACTTCGATTTCCTGCTCGATCGTCTGGTAGGCGTCGTTGGCGGTTTCGAAGGCGCTTTTCAGTAGCTGCCATTTGCCCGTGGTCACGACGTGATCGCGCATCGATGCGTCGGCGGCTTTCAGTCTCTCCTCCGCCTGGAAATATTTTCGATGCGCCGCACGGCGCGCGGCCCACAACGAGTCGGCCTCCGCTTCCATCGCCTTCAGGCTTTCGCGCAGGCCCATGATGCCGGCGCTCGCCGAGAAGAGCATCTGGCCGACATCATCCTGCGCCTGCAGAATCTCCTTGCCACCTTGACGCAGGCGTTCGTGATCGAGACTGAACATGCGCGCATAGAAACGCCGATCCGCGCCCCCAAGATACGGCGCCAGGGCTCCCTCACCCGATGGGATAGGCATGTCTTGCGCGGAGAGCAGAGTGTCCTTGTTGCCTTTCCGGCGGCGCAGAGTCAGCGAGTCACCGCCTCTTTCCAGGGTCGCGCCCACGCGCATGGCCCCATACTCGTGCAAGAAGTTGCGTGGCGAATTGGAGGGGATGCCGAAAAGCAGGTCTTCGATGCCCGCCATCGCGGTGGACTTTCCGGCCTCATTGTCACCCAACACCCCGTGGATGTCCGGTGTGCTCGCCGGGAGAGCAATGGATGCGTCGGTGAAGTGACCGTAGCGGAGCAGATCAAGCTGGCGGATACGCATGGCTATACTGCTATACCTTCTCTGCCGAAAGCCGCGCGGCGAGATAGCCGCCAGCAAGCGCGATCAAGCTCGCGGTGTCGTTGTCGATTGCGGCTTTGAGCACCGCATCCTCTGCATCGGTTCGAACATCGTGGGGCAATTTCCGGATGAGATCGCCGAGATCGGACGCGAGTTGCGCCCGCAGACCGGCATCGCTGCCGGCACTGCCAATCATGCGCTGCAGCTCGCCCAATGCATCCTGGCGTAAAGCTGTGGCTTCAGGGCTGTCGGTCGCGATGACGAGACGTTCGATCCACACCGCCTCTTCGCCCAGCCCCAGAGCGGCGGCCCGGGCCTCGGCAACGAGGTGCTCCGCCGATGCCAGCAACTCGCCGTGCAGTGCGGTTCGTCCGGTCAGCTCGATTCTGCATGCGAGAAGACGGCCTTGGGACTCACGCTCGACCGCATCCTCGATCGCTTGGCGGATGAGATCGACAGCATCCGCCGCGGTCCCACATTGATCCACCGGCACCCGCAAATGGGTCCATCGAACGACATCGACGTTGAGCGGAGAGATCTCCTCGATTTGGCCGTCCCCGATCGAAACAAGCGATGCACCTTTGGAGCCGCTCTCCCGGATGTAGCGGCCCTGAAGATTGCCGCAAAATGCGACATGCGGCCTCTCGTGCAGGATGGCGGCCTGGTGAACATGGGCCAGCGCCCAGTAGTCGTATCCCTTGTTGACCAGGTCCTCGATGGCGCAAGGCGCATAATTGGCATGGCCCCCCATGCCGCCCAGCCCGGTGTGCAGGATACCGATATTGAAGCAACCCGCCGTCGGGGACGGATAAGCGGGGACGAGGTTCTCGGTGATATCGCGCTGCCGGAAGCTTTGGCCGTGGAGTGCAACGGCATCGTCCTCCAGCAGAAACGTTTCCGGCCGCCGTGCCGAAAACACACGAACGTTCGCCGGGAGGACAAGGCGTCGCGTAATCTGACTTTCGGCGTCGTGATTGCCATATAGTAGGAAGACAGGGATTCCGGCCTGCGCGAGACGGCCCATTTGCCTGACGAAAAAAAGGCCGGTCTGATAGTCCCGCCAATCGCCGTCATAAAGATCGCCGGCGATGATGACGAAGGCGACCTGCTCTTCGATTGCCTGACTTACGAGATTGTCGAAAGCAACGCGGGTCGCAGTGCGAATGCGTTCGGCAGCGGCGCCCTGGTGTCCGGACAGACCCTTGAGCGGACTGTCAAGATGAATGTCGCCAGTATGGATGAAGCGAAACGACTTCTTCAAGGTAGAACTCTCATCTATTCGACGGTGAAAGCGGCGCCCATCAGCGGGCGACATGGCAGAATCAAGCTTGGACTATCTTACCCTCAATCGAACAAAAAGGGAACGCAAACGTGGCTCCCAAAAGTGGTCTCCCCAACATTTGGTATGTTGCTTTCTGGTCATATCCGGCTTGGCGCGCAGCGGCTGGCGCGCAACGAACCCCTAGCACTCTCCGGGAACGAGTGCTAAAAGCCAGTCCCATCGCCGGCAAGAGTTCCCTGCCCGGCGATCGGTCAGACAAAAAAGCCTAGGAACAACATCGGGTTAGGAGGCAAGTCATGAAATTCCGTCCACTTCACAATCGCGTCGTCATCAAGCGCATCGAGGCCGAGGAGAAGACGACAGGCGGCATCATCATTCCAGACACCGCCAAGGAAAAACCGCAGCAGGGCGAAGTCATCGCCGTAGGCCCTGGCGGCCGCGACGAGGCCGGCAAGCTCATCCCTATCGACGTCAAGGTGGGCGACCGGGTGCTCTTCGGAAAATGGTCAGGGACCGAAGTCAAACTCGACGGCGTCGAGTACCTGATCATGAAGGAAAGCGACCTCATGGGGGTGCTGGTGCAAGCCGAAGGGCGCCGCAAGGCCGCCTGATCCCTTAACATCCATAACGCCTCGCCTTCGCACTGAAGGCATCGAGCCTGACTTCGCAGATTGGAGCGAAGTGCTCACGCAAAGAGGCCATACAAACAGATCTTCAGGAGTAACGACATGGCTGCGAAAGAAGTGAAATTCTCGGTGGATGCCCGCGACAAGATGCTGCGCGGCGTCGACATTCTTACCCATGCGGTGCGAGTCACGCTCGGTCCGAAAGGCCGGAATGTCGTGCTCGACAAGTCGTTCGGCGCGCCGCGTATTACCAAGGATGGTGTGACCGTCGCCAAGGAGATCGAACTCGACGACAAGTTCGAGAACATGGGCGCACAGATGGTGCGAGAGGTCGCCTCGAAGACCTCCGACCAGGCGGGGGACGGCACTACTACCGCGACGATCCTCGCCCACGCGATCGTCAGGGAAGGCGCAAAAGGCGTTGCCGCCGGGATGAACCCGATGGATCTCAAGCGCGGCGTCGATCTTGCCGTCGCTGCCATCGTCGAAGAACTCAAAAAGAATTCGAAGAACGTCACCTCGAACGAGGAGATCGCTCAGGTCGGTACCATCTCGGCCAACGGCGACGCGGAGATCGGCCGCTTCATCGCCGACGCCATGAAGAAAGTCGGCAATGAGGGTGTGATCACGGTCGAGGAGGCGAAATCGCTGGAGACCGAGCTCGAAGTGGTCGAGGGCATGCAATTCGACCGCGGCTACATCTCGCCGTATTTCGTCACCAACGCCGAGAAGATGCGGGTCGAGATGGAAGACGCTTATCTGCTGGTCTATGAAAAGAAACTCTCCGGCCTGCAGGAGCTATTACCGCTCCTCGAAGCGGTGGTCCAGACCAGCAAGCCGCTGGTCATTATTGCCGAGGATGTCGAGGGCGAGGCGCTGGCGACGCTTGTGGTCAACAAGCTGCGCGGCGGGCTGAAAGTCGCGGCCGTCAAGGCGCCGGGGTTCGGCGATCGACGCAAGGCCATGCTGCAGGACATCGCGATCCTGACCGGCGGCACCGCGATCTCCGAGGACCTCGGCATCAAGCTCGAGAAGGTGACGATCAACATGCTCGGCCGTGCCAAGAAGGTGATGATCGAGAAGGAGAACACCACGATCGTCAGCGGCGCGGGTAAGAAGGCCGATATCCAGGCGCGCATCGCCCAGATCAAGGCACAGATCGAGGAGACCACCTCCGATTACGATCGCGAGAAGCTGCAGGAGCGGCTCGCGAAGCTAGCGGGTGGGGTCGCGGTGATCCGCGTCGGTGGAGCTACCGAGATCGAGGTCAAGGAGCGCAAGGATCGGGTGGATGACGCGATGCACGCGACCCGCGCGGCGGTCGAGGAAGGCATCCTGCCTGGTGGCGGGGTGGCGCTGTTGCGGGCAATCAAGGCGTTAAGCCGGCTGAGACCAGAGAACGATGACCAGAGAACTGGCGTCGACATCGTCAAGAAGGCGCTCAGCACGCCGGCGCGCCAGATCGCGATCAACGCCGGCGAGGATGGCTCGGTCGTGGTCGGCAAGATCCTGGAGAAGGATACCTACGCCTACGGCTACGACGCGCAGACCGGCGAGTTCGGCAACCTGGTGTCCAAGGGCATCATCGACCCGACCAAGGTTGTGCGCATCGCGCTGCAGGATGCTTCCTCGATTGCAGGCCTCTTGATCACGACCGAAGCGATGGTCGCCGAGTTGCCGAAGAAAGAA
>WNFW01000344.1_pt1 | contig 29289 bp, 22 predicted proteins | sample 5400131 | NCBI WGS metagenome assembly WNFW01 (sample SAMN13153362, study PRJNA577476) | soil metagenome | isolation source: 20 cm soil or saprolite under grassland replicate 1 | place: USA:California | collected 2016-06-15 | reverse complement strand
AGCTCGATCTCGCCATCGCTCCCGTCGTAGCGCAAGTCGTTAAGGCATGGGCGGTCGCACGCGGCGTCACCCATTCCACCCACTGGTTTCAGCCGCAGACAGGACTCACAGCCGAGAAGCACGACGCTTTTTTTGCGTTCGACGACAACCGCCAGCCGATGGAGTCATTCAGCGGTGACCAGCTCATTCAAAGCGAGCCCGACGCCTCGAGCTTTCCGTCTGGCGGGCTCCGCTCGACCTGGGAAGCGCGCGGCTACACGGCCTGGAATCCGGCGAGCCCGGTATTCATCATGGAGTCCACTGGCGCTCGTACGCTATGCATCCCGTCGGTATTCATCGGCTACAACGGTGAAGCGCTCGACGAAATGACTCCCCTGCTGCGCAGCTCCGATGTCCTTTCCCAGAAGTCAATCACGTTGCTCGAGCTTATCGGCGACAAGGGAGTGCAGCGCGTCTTCACCACCCTCGGCCCCGAGCAGGAGTATTTCCTCATCGATCGCGCCCACTTTGGAATGCGTCCTGATCTCGTCATGGGCGGACGCACTCTCATCGGTGCGCCGCCGCCACGCGGACAGCAGCTCGAGGATCATTACTTCGGCGGAATTCCGGAGCGCATCCAGGGTTGCATCTCCGAAGCGGAGTTCGAGCTGTACAAGCTCGGCGTGCCGATCACCACTCGTCACAACGAAGTCGCGCCGTGTCAGTTCGAGATGGCGCCGTACTTCGAGGAAACGGATCTCGCCGTCGACCACAACCAGCTCGTGATGGCAACGCTTCGTCGTGTCGCGCTCAGACACGGTCTGCAGGCCGTCCTCCACGAAAAACCGTTCGCCGGAATCAACGGATCCGGAAAGCACTGCAACTGGTCGATGTCGGTCATCGCTGATTCGCCCGAGCTCGATGGGTTGAACCTGCTCAAGCCCGGCAAGACACCGCATCAGAATATTCGCTTTCTCGTTTTCCTTGCCGCCGTGCTCAAGGGAGTCCATAAGCACTCAGCCCTTCTCCGCGCTGGCATTGCCACTACTGGTAACGAGCACCGGCTCGGCGCCAACGAAGCTCCGCCCGCCATTATCTCCATTTTCATGGGTGACATGCTCACTCGCGTAATCGAGGAGATCGCCGCTGGTAAAGGCTCGGAGACCGCGGAACAGCAGATGATCAAGCTCGGAGTCGCAAAACTACCCGAGGTTCAGCGCGATAACACCGATCGCAATCGTACCTCTCCATTCGCGTTCACGGGCCAGAAGTTCGAGTTCCGCGCCGTTGGCTCCTCAGCGTCGATCGCGTTTCCTGTCGCGTTGCTCAACACAGCTGTCGCCGACGCGATCGGGGAGATCACGGATTCGTTGCGCGAGACTCTCAAAAAAACGAAGTCCGTCGACGATGCTGTGCTCAAGGTCGTGCGCGAAGTCTTCAAGGACACCGCGGCGATCCGTTTCGAGGGCAACAACTACTCGGAAGAGTGGGTCACCGAAGCAAAGAAGCGCGGACTGCCTAACCTTCGCCGCACACCGGAAGCACTGAAGGAGCTGATCTCGAAGCAGTCGCGAACGTTGCTCAACAAGCTGGGCGTCCTCACGAAAGAGGAGCTCGATTCTCGCTACCATGTGCGAGTCGAGCGGTACGTAAAGGACATGTTGATCGAGTTGCACACGATGCGCGAAATGGTCGACACGCTGGTCATTCCCGCCGCGTACACCTACCTCGGCCAGCTGTCCGACGCGGCTTCCCAGGCAAAGGCTGCCGGCATCACGGTAATTCCCCAGGTGACTACCGCTACTCAACTGGGTGAGCTCGTCCAGGAGCTCCAGGAATATCGCGAAGATCTGAGCGACGTCATCGCTCGTGTCGAAGCCAAGCACGACGATCCGGCGGGGCAGGCGGATATGTTGACTTCCGAGGGAGCGGACACGATGGCGGAAGTCCGAAAAATCTCTGACGCTCTGGAGCTTTCAGTGGCGGACGATTGCTGGCCGCTTCCAAAGTATCGGGAGATGCTCTTCCCGGTCTGACTTTTCGGTAGGGCAGGGCTTCGTTGACTGCCACTGAAGACTACCTGCTGGGGGCTGTCTGCGGAGTGGCTAGCGGGCACGAGCCGGCTCGGAGCCTGGAGCTGCTCCGCTCAAGGCTCCGGGCTGGTAGTCTTCAGTTGCAGTTCCAGATTGAACGCGATGCACCACCCCGCACGACCGGGTATTTTGGAGCGCATGACGCTTCAATCCGACTCCAAGCCAGTCTGCCCCTCCTGCGGCAAAGAAGCCGCTGGCCGCTACTGCGCTAACTGTGGCGCCCCACTGTCGGGGGCGACCTGCGCGTCCTGCTCGGCTGAGCTTAGCCCCGGCGCCAAATTCTGCCACCGTTGCGGAAGCGCCGTTGGCTCCGCTATCGCCAACTCGCGCGAATCGAGAACAAACGCCCTGCCCTGGATCGTCGCGGCACTCGCCTTTCTCGCTCTCTTTGCAATGGCCGCTGGGCGCGGCTTCAACGCCCGTCCCAGCAGCACTGTCGACGGTTCACAAAACGCGCTGCCCCAGGCTGGCCTCGATGATCGTGGCGCGCCAACCGACGACGAGTCCGCCGGAATCCGGGCGCCGGACATTTCGAGCCTGTCACCACAGGAGCGTGCCGACCGTCTTTATAACCGGGTGATGCTTCTCGCCAGTCAAGGAAAGACCGATAGCGTACAATTCTTCGCCCCAATGGCTCTGACTGCATATCAAATGCTTTCACCACTCAACGCGGATCAACGCTACGATATGGGACGAATCGGCGAAGTCGCGGGCGCGCTCCCACTGGCGAAAGCACAGGCTGACAGCATCCTGCGCGAGAATCCGAATCATCTTCTCGGACTGATTCTGGAAGCGCGTCTGGCGACATTGGCGGCTGATACCACACAGCTCCATTCCTACGAGAGAAGGCTGATCGCCGCGCAAAAGGCGGAGCTCGCAAAGAAAAGGGAAGAGTATGCGCGGCACGAGGACGACATCACTAGCGCTCTACGGCAGGCTCGCAAAAGCCTGGGAATGAAGTCATGACCTCGCCCAGCACCATCCACCTCGCACACAGCCCGGATTCCGACGACGCGTTCATGTTCTACGCGCTCGCCGACGGTCAGATCGATACTCAGGGGATAAGCTACGTCCATGAGCTCCAGGACATCGAGACGCTCAATGGTCGCGCATTACGCGGAGAGCTCGACGTAACCGCGGTCTCGATCCACGCCTACGCATACCTATCCGACCAGTATGCCCTCTTGCCGCACGGGGCGTCGATGGGTGATGGCTACGGACCGATGCTTGTCGCCAAAGCACCGATGACGCGCGAGGACATCGCTGGGAAACGCATCGCCATCCCGGGGATGATGACGAGCGCATACCTCGCGCTCAAGCTGTTCCAGCCCGACTTCATTCCCGTCGTGGTGCCTTTCGACCAAATCGATCAGATTGTGCTTCGCGGCGACGTCGATGCTGGACTTCTCATCCACGAAGGCCAGCTCACTTATAAGGACGACGGCCTGCACCTCATCGCCGATATGGGCGCGTGGTGGCTCGCAAAAACCGGCCTGCCTCTTCCGCTCGGCGGAAACGTCATTCGCAAGGACATGCCGCGCGACGTTCAGAAAAAAGTCTCGCGTCATCTCCGCGAGAGCATCGCCTACGGCCTGGACCACCGGAAAAACGCGCTTGACCACGCCATGCGCTTTGCGCGCGGGCTCGATCGCGACAAGGCCGACGCCTTCGTCGGGATGTACGTGAATGACTGGACCCTCGATTACGGCGAGCGGGGACGCGCGGCGATTCGACTTTTCCTCGATGAAGGAGTCAAGTCCGGCATCATAACCCGTCCGGTGACGGTGGAGTTCGTTGACGACTGAGTTGGTCGCCGAGCTGGAGCGTCGCGCTGCTCGCTTCGCTGCGGTGGCGACCGTGCAGCAGGCGATCTCGGCGACGATCTCGCTGAACGAGGCCTACCGCGAGATCTACAAGGCGGTCGCCTCGGTAGTCGATGCGCCCTGCTTCGCGCTGATGATCGCTGATCCTGTTTACGAGAAATTTGTCGCGCACTGCATCATAGTCGATTCCGAAGAGCGTGAGGGGGAAGGAACCCACGATTTTCCGAATGGAACCGAGACGATCGCCAAGGTTTTCAAGACCGGCGTGCCGATCATCTCTTCCAAGCCGGAGCGCTGGTGGAAAGGAACGATCTTTCAGGTCGCCGCCCGTCGCGAAGTCCAGAGCGAGATTACGGCGCCGCTCACCTATCATGACCGCACCGTCGGCGTGATGCAGGTCCTCTCGTACAAGACGAATGCGTATGACGCCCACGACCTGGATCTCATCATGCTGATCGCGCGTCAGGCCGCAGTCGCCATCGAGAATGCGCGGCTCTTCGACGCGCAGCGAAGCGAGCAGAAACAGACCGAGGCAGCTGCCGAGATCGCGCGCCTCGCACTTCGTAAAGTGACCGTTGCCGAGGCGAGCCGGACGATTCTGCGGATTCTCGACGAGGTCGTTCCGTCGACGGGCAAAGCGATCGGTGTCATCTCGAGCGACACGCATTCCCTTGCCTGCGTCGCTGCTTGCGGGACGTGCGAGAGAATGGAAGGTGTCATCGTCCCCGTCGAGCGCAGCGCGGTGCGCGCGGCCTGGGCGAAGGAGGAGCCAACCTTCGTCGAGAATTTGCGCGAGAAGGCGCACCATCCTGATCGCGTCCCCGAAGAGCCGGCCATCACGATTCCGCTCATCGCCAGCAATCGCCGCCTTGGCGTGCTGGTTGTCACATCGGAGACGCCCCAATTTCAAATCGGCCCCCACATCGACGCCCTGTTGCGACTCGCACCCGCTGTAGCCCTTGCCATCGATGTGCTGCTTTTGAGCGAAGAGGAACAGCGAACGCACGCTCGCGAGCAGACACTCGCCGCGGCACTGGCGACAATGGACCAGCCAGTTCTGATCCTTGGCGTCGACGCAAAAGTCCAGTACGCAAACAGCGCTGCGATCAGGGAGTACCGATACGAGCCTAATGAAATCGCGGGGCTGTCGGTCGACGATTTCGTCGTCGCTTCAGCGCAGCTGTCGTCGCGTCAGACGATTCCCGCGATCGCACCCGACGATGCCCTTTGGACCGGCGAGCACGTGCATCGCCGAAAGGACGGTACGGAGTTCCCCGCTGCGGTAACGCTCAGTCATATCCGCGACGGTAAAGACAACATCGTCGGACTCGTGATTGGCGTGAGAAACCTCACCGAGGAGCGTAAGGTCGCTGACCACCTCGGCCGCACGGAAAAGCTCGCCGCAATCGGAGAGCTCGTCGCCGGCGTTGCCCACGAGCTGAATAATCCTCTCACCGGCATATCGACTTTTGCCCAGCTCCTGCTCGAGGACAACCTCCACGGCGAGCAGTTCGAGTCGGTAAGCCTCATCAAACGCGAAGCCGATCGGGCCATTGGCGTGATCCGGGATTTGCTGCTATTCGCGCGCAAAACCGATGCACGTGATGTCGTCGTCGACATCAACACCATCGTCAAGCACACTGTCAGGCTTCGCGCCCTCGCCTCCAGATCGAGTGGAATCGAAGTCCACATGCATCTGGACGAATCCAATCCGAAGATCCGAGGCGACGAGCAGAAGTTGCAGCAGGTTCTGCTCAACCTTCTGGTGAACGCTGAGTCAGCAATGGAAGGAGCGCAGGTTCGGCATCTTTCGCTGACGACGCAGAAGCGGCGCGGCCTTGCATACATAGCCATCTCGGACACTGGTCACGGAATGGCACCGGCCGTCAGTCAGCGGGTGTTTGAGCCGTTTTTCACTACCAAGCCGCCCGGCAAAGGAACAGGACTCGGGCTCAGCGTGAGCTACGGCATCATTCAGGCACACGAGGGAACCATCTCGGTGGAAAGCACCCCCGATGTCGGAACGACGTTCACCATTCTATTACCGCTCTATAAGGAGTCCGGAAAATGACCCGGATTCTGATCGTCGACGACGAGGAGACAATCCGCCTCGCTCTGCGCAAATTCCTGCGCTCGCGCGGCTATGAGGTCGAGATTGCCGGCTCCGGAGACCAGGCGCTCGCGAGCCTTGAGAACGACTCGTTCTCGCTCATGCTCTGTGACGTCCGCATGCCCGGCATGACCGGAGTCCAGGTAGTTCCGCGAGCCAGAGCTCGAGACCAGGACCTCGCGATCATCATGTTGACCGCCGTCAACGATGCGGCGACTGCAACGGAAGTCTTGTCGTCCGGCGCGACCGACTATCTGATGAAGCCTGTCGAGCTCGCTGATCTACAGCAGGCCGTCGATCGCGCGCTGCACAAACGCGCCCAGCTCATCGAGCAACGCCGCGTTGACAAGCTCATTCGCGAGGAAGTTGCGCTGCGCACTGCGGAGCTCGAACGCGAGAAGGAATCCCTGCGACTCATGTCGATCAGCATCGCCGAAACTCTGATCAACGCGATGGAGGCCAAGGATCTGTACCTCCGCGGTCATTCACAGCGGGTTGCGGAGCTGGCTGGTCAGCTTGCCGAGGAACTTGGCCTCGACGAGAGCGTGTGCGAGGACCTGCGGATTGCCGGCCGTCTCCACGATGTCGGCAAGATCGGAATACGAGAGGCCATTCTCAACAAGCCCGGACGACTCACCACCGAGGAATTCGAGCACGTCAAGCGGCATGTTCAGATCGGGCTCGACATCCTTGCTCCGCTATTTCACATCAAGCAGCCCCTCAAGTACGTCGAACACCATCACGAGCACTGGAACGGCGCCGGGTATCCGCTCGGCTTGGTGGGGGAGGCAATCCCCTTGGGCGCCCGGATTCTTTGCGCGGCCGATACCTTCGACGCTCTCACCTCGAAGCGGGCGTACCGCGAGCCACTCGAGCCACTGGCAGCCATCGAGCACTTGCAGATCGATGTCGGAAAGCAATTCGATCCCTGTGTTTATGACGCACTCGTTCGCGTGATCACGAGGCGACTCGGTCGGCTGTCCTCGGTACCCGACTAGGCGTCGCGGGTGAAGTCCCACTCTACCCGCGAACAGCGAATGGCTCTCTTGACGTCGCGCCAGCGACCTTTATCCGCTCTCTGATTGTGAGTAACTATCGGCGCCAATACACGAGGCACGCGACGTGCAGCGGGCAAAAGTCAGAAAATTGCGCGCTAAGTCCAGTGCGAGCGGTGACATTCTATGGGAGGCCTAATGCCGAGCGGTGAATCAGTGGAGCCATTGCGGTTTGCGGACGACGACGACCCGGACGATCTCGGTGGCTTCAGTCGCGGCAAGCGCTCCTATGACGACGATGACGACGAGGATGGTGGCTGGGCAATCAACGAGGATCACAGCGATCGACTCTGGGACAGCGCTGAAGACGCGGACGATGACGAAGAGGTGGATTCCGATGCCACGGTGGTAAGTGAGACCGAGGAGGACGAAGAGGAAGAGGAAGAGGACCTTTTCGGTGGCGGAGCGCCCAGGGGAAGACGCGGTCGTCCCAAGGGATCGGGTAAGAAGCAGGAGTCATCCCTTACCGGCGGCGGCCTCGGTGGTGGCGGAACAGGCGCAGGGGGAACGAGTGGTGGCTCAGGCCTCGGTGGCCTCTCGTCGACCGGTGCTGCAGGCGGGTTCGGAGCCGGGAGCACGCCGTCGGGGTTAGGTCGTACCAGCTCGTTTGGCGGAGGGCTCGGCGCCGGCGCAGTCACGCCGCCGACGGCCAGAACCCCGGCCGCATCTCCGTCGGCAAGCCGGCCAGCGGCAGGCAGGTCCGTAGCGGCGCCCGCAAAGAAAGCTGCGAAAAGCTCCGCACGCTCGTCGGGCGGCGGAAGCCGGAAAACGGCCCGAAAGAAGACGTCCGGTAGTCGGAAAACTGCGCGCAAAGCCAGCGCCCGAAAGGCCACTGGTCGTAAGGGCGGGGGGCGGAAGGCAGGCGCCCGGAAGGGGTCGGCACGCCGTGGGTCGAGCGCCCGCTCCAAAGGCGGCTCGAAGTCGCGGGCCCGCAAGAGTTCGGGCTCGAAAAAGCGGTCTAGACGCTAGATTTTTTCAGAACCCCGTGCGCAGTGCCCGAGGCGCGGTTACTCTCAAGTAACCGCGCCTTTTCATCAATACCGATGTGAGGAGCAATGCCGGACAACGACGAGCGCGAAGGCCGCTGGCGAAAAATTCTTCTGTCTGGGGGCGCCATCCTTGGGGCTGCGGCCGCCTATAACGCGTTTGCCCGGAAGGGTGTCAGCACACTCACCAACCTTGTCGGCGGCGAGGAGGGCGGCTTCGAGTGGCGCGACCGCCGCGTTGCATTCACCAAGCGCGGCAACGGCCCGCCGATTCTCCTGATTCATGGCGTCCACGCGGCCGCGTGGTCGTATGAATGGAGAAACAACGTCGACGCTCTGGCGCGCACCAACACCGTGTACACGATCGACCTCCTCGGCTTCGGCATGTCCGACCGGCCCGCGATTCGCTACTCGGCGCGACTCTACATCTCGCTCATCTCGGATTTCGTAAGTCGCGTGATCGACGCACCCACGGTTCTGGTCGCGTCCTCGCTCTCCGGTGCTTATGCGATCGTTCTTGCCGCGCGCGACCCGCACCGCTTCCCCGCCGTCGCGCTCATCGCGCCGTCGGGATTGGTACGACTCAATGAGCCGGTTGGTATTGGTGGTGAGGCAGGCCGGCTCGCCGTGGATACGCCAATCGCCGGTACCGCGATGTTCAACGCGGTCGTTTCACGACCGCAGCTTCGTCGCTATCTCAAGAACGCATATTCGAATGATGCGCTCGTCACGGGCGAGCTCGTGGAGATTTACTACGCGACGTCGCACCAGCGTGGTGCGCGTTACGCACCCGCCGCGTTCTTGTCCGGACATCTGAACATCGATGTGCGCCATGCACTGCGGCGTCTCAGTCAGCCGGCGCTACTTGTGTGGGGAGAGCAGGGATCGACCGCGCCCGTCGAGGAATTCCGCGGCTTTCGCGAGATCAAACGCGACCTGGAGATTTCAGTTTTGTCTCCCGCTGGCGATCTTCCGCACGACGAGCGAGCCGAAGACTTTAATGTTATCCTATCCACATGGCTGAATCGCCTGTCGCTCTCCTCCGCGCCCACGCTCGACACGCTCCCTGGAACGCCCGCGGACTTGCGGCACACGCAACAGCTCTTGTAGACGCGGCGGGAGTCCGTCCGACCAACGCCTCCGCGCGCGCGGCGCCAAGTGCGCGGGCTGTTCGATTCTACGTCGCGACTGGATTGCTCGATCGCCCTGAAGGGACTGGCACTGGCGCGACATACGGATATAGGCATCTGCTGCAATTACTCTCGATCAAGATCCGCCAGCGCGAGGGGCAGAGTCTCGAAACCATTCGCAACGAGATGCGCGACGTCACGGGCGATACGCTGGAGCGAAAAATCGCCCTATCTCTTGCTCCCGCGCTCGGTGCAGGCGCCGCCGAAGCCGTAACACACGACGACGACATGTCGCTCCGCTGGCACCGTCTACCCGTTGCCGACGGAATCGAGCTCCACGTCCGAGAAGATTCTCCGGCCGCCCGCGAGGAAGCGGTGATCGCGATGCGCGAAGCAGTACGTGCCGCGCTAGGCCGCGCCGACATCCGCTAACGAACATTTTTCTTCTTTGTGACTTTGTAGAGCGCCCAACCGGGATCATTTAGACCGTTTCAACGGGCTGAACGACAAGAGGAAGAATGCGAAGGTGCAGTAGAAAAAAAACGGGGGCGCCAATCGGACGCCCCCGTTGAAATGGCATTCTTGCTACTCAGGTGCAGACGATCGCGCCAGAAGAGTTATCGCAGGTCTTAGTCGATTGCGAGTGTGAGGCAGTCGCGGTCCAGGTCTGCGGCGGACCCGCGTTGACTGCAGCGATAATCGTGACGTTCTGCGAAGGCGTAAAGCCCTGGAGGGGCGCAGCCATCGTAGCCGTGCCGGCGAAGTACGCGCCGTTGTTGTCGGCAGCATACTGCTCTTCGTAGGTCGCGAGGTTGCGAAGGTCGGACTTCATCGCGGCGACGTACGCCTTGTCCTTGGTATTCGCAAACTTCGGAATCGCGATCGCGGCGAGAATGCCGATGATGACGACCACGATCAGAAGCTCAATGAGGGTAAAACCCTTTTTGTTGCTCATTTGTGAGGTACCTGACGTTAGGGGTACTGAGACGGACCGCCAATATGAGCGGTGGAGGACGCTCTATCGGAGATTTTCGGAGTGCCCGATGGCGATTCTCGGCACGTCTCACTCGCATTTAGCTGCGATTTCTTCGAGCACGTCGTATCAACCCAATGACGCAGAAACGTACTCGTCAGCAACGACCAATCGCCTGAAATCCGCCAGCCTGGGTCTGACGCCTGTTACCAATGTTTAGCCACCATGACGCGCTGGCACGTTTCCGCAGGAAATCGGTCGGTTTTCAGGTAGAAGGAACCTTTGGCTACCGTGACGACTTTATGAACTGGCTTACAACTAGTTTACAGGAGATTGCGCGCGCCTCGTTCTCCCCGTAGATGCTCGGCCAGCGCCTTTTTCGCCGCAGCGGTTTCGTCAGGCGACAACCAGTCGGCGACCGAGAACCTTTTACCGCGACCTTCTACCGCGATTGCCACGCGACCCGCACGCGTGACGAGCAGAGCGCCAGAACCACGCGGCCGCGACAGCGGATCCCGATCGACGAGCTCTAGCGGCAGATTGTAGATGTTCGCCGGATCGCTCGCTGCCATTACTAGAAAGCCTGCTGCGGATTGATCCTCGCTCGCTAGGGCGCGGAGCCATTCGACGGCGTCCGGTAGCGCGAACTGTGCGCCACCCAGGCCTTTCACGAAATAGCCGCGCCTCACGTCACCGCGAAACTCCAGACGTTTGAGCTCGCGATAGATCGATCGCCACGACACTGGCGGACGCTCACGCCTCCACCATTCGCGCGAGACGATTCCATAACGCGCCAGCCACTGACGCGCGATTCGCTCTGCGCGCTCTTCTTCGGGAAGCTCTGGTCCCATTGTTCCGCGTCGCCGCAGAAGCGACCAGCGCCCTGTCCACCCACTCGTTGCCGCGCCCGGTTTGTCGGGGCGCCTCCACCTCGGAAGTCTTCTGAGATTCGGGCGAGTCCGCGTATATCTCCGATTCGGCGACGGCGTATAATCGGACGGCAACCACGCTGTCGGATCATTTCCAGTGCGCGGCATCATCGGCTTCCACCGCGCCACTTCCCTCAGGGCCTCGACTGTATCGTTGGTCACGAGGCCCCACGCAACGAGTTCCCGAATGGCTTCCCGCACTGCCAGCATGGTGAGTCCCGTCGTCGCCTGGATGTCACCGATGAACGACGCTCCCTCTTCCACGATCGTCGCTTTCACCATCTCGGCATTCTCGCTCAACACGGCTTCCTCTGGCTCTTCCAGCCAGATTGCTCCCGTCCCTCGCTCGAAGAATCGGACTCGCGCCAGCGGGATCGCCCCCGATTCCGGATCGTATTTACCTCCTCCGCTCCATACCGGCTCGCCAGTCGCCGCGAACCGGGATAAGGCTGTTGGATCGTACGTCCTTACGCGCGCCCGAAGGTAGTCGCGCTCCCAGGCGACTGGCGGACGTGCAATACCATATAGTTGGCGGAGCGCTGTCTCGGTCCCCGCTATACCTTCGAGTCGGTCGCGCTCGTCCAAGTGCTGCCAACGCTGCATGAACGCCGCAAAATGCGGAAGCTCGACGGCCTCGATCTGCTTTCGAAGCGCGGCGAGAGCCCGACGCCGTCCAATCTCCACAACTCGCCGCGAGCACCACTCTATATCCTGCACTTCGCGCCGAAATTTCCCCCGCACCAGCTTCCCCGTGCGCTCCCATTCCACGAGCCGAGATTCAATCCATTCCCGCGACCAGCCATAACGATCCAGTATTTCCGGAGCGGTCACTGGTCCCGATTGCGTAAGAAACCGCGCGAGAATCTCACGGCGCGCGACCGACGGGTTGATCGCGGCGTGACGGAGTACCTCCGGAACGAGCGACGCAGCGTTTTGCTCGACCAGCTCCAGCCCGCCGCGCACCCGCGCCAACTGCTCGGCGCCGAAAGCCGACACGTAACGCGGATACGTTTCGGTCAGAATGAACCGCCACTCCTTCGAATCGTCCGAGCCAAGCTCGATCGCGATTACGCGTTTGCTCTCGAGGAGTTTGACAAACGGATCTCCTCTTAGACCTTCATCCTCAGTCGCAACACGGCCCCGTAATTCTTCCACGCTCAGATCGCCAGCCCTATCCAGCAGATGTGCGAGCTCGTCGTCGGTTCTCGCTCGTCGACCGGGCGCTGTTCCACGCCGTTCCGCCAGTGTCTGCTCGATCGCCTCGCGCGTGATGTCATCGGCGCCCTCTCCGCCCATTACCTCATCGAGCAGTGATCTGTCGATCGACAAGAGTGCCGCTCTCTGCTCGGCGCGCGGGGTGTCGTCCCCGTACAGCCAGTCCATCACGAAGCCGAACTGGAGACTCGCCGCGAAAGGTGAAGGCACATCCGTGCGCACGGTGTGAATGCGAATATTTCCCGCGGCAATCTCCGCCAGTGTTTCCTTGAGACCCTGCATGTCGAACGCGTCCTGCAAAACTTCGCGATAGGTCTCGACCAGAATCGGAAAGCTCGGGAACTGGCGAACGACTTCAAGCAAATCGAGCGATTTCAGCCGCTGTAGCCAAAGAGGCATTCGGCGCCGGGGATTGCCACGCGGCAGCAGCAGCGCCCGACCGGCGTTCATCCTGAAGCGTGCGCCGAAGAGCGACGTCGAGCCGACCTCCTCCATCACGAGTTGCTCCGCCTCCGCGCCTGAGAGACCGAGCAGGGATTGCAGTGGCGTGCTCATCCCAAGATCGGGAAGCCGCAGCATGATGCCATCATCAGTGGTCTGCACCTGAAGGTCGCTACCGCTTATTGCCTCGCGCACTCGCTGCGCGAGCGCCATCCCCCACGGCGCGTTAATCCGGCCGCCGAACGCGGCGTGAATGACGATTCGAACTGCGCCCGTCTCGTCCCTGAACTGTTCGATGACGATGTTCTTGTCGTCGGGAACGATGCCCGTCGCGGCCCGCTGCGACGCGATATACTTGACGAGAGAGTTTGCCGTCGCGATGTCGCAACCATATTCAGCCGCGAGTCTCTCTTCATTCGGTGATTCGGCAAGCTCGCGACGCAGTGCCCCGACGCGATGACTCAGCATCAGGGATCTGGCCATGTATTCGCCGTGCCAGAACGGCATCCTCGCTGGCACTCCGGGCGCGGGCGTGACGACGACGCGATCGTGCTCGATTGCCGCGATTCTCCACGTCGAAGAGCCGAGCTGAAAGACATCGCCCATCCTCGACTCGTGCACGAACTCCTCGTCGAGCTCGCCTAGTCGTGTGCGATCGGGAAGATTCACGGTGTACAGTCCACGATCCGGAATCGTCCCACCCGAGATTACTGCCGTCATCCGCGCTGCTCGGGTTCCGGTCAGCTTGTCGTTGACGCGATCCCAGGTGATGCGCGCCTCCAGCTCGGCGGCGATGTCGGACGGGTACTTGCCGGACAGCATCGCGAGTACTTCGTCGAAAGCGCCACGCGTCATCTGGTGATACGGGTACGCCCGCCTCACGACGTGAAAAAGGTCTTCACTTTTCCAGTCGTCCACGGAGACTGCGGCAACGACGACTTGAGCCAGCACGTCGAGCGCATTTTGCACCACGTGGGTCGGCTCGACATCCCCGGCCCGCATGGCTGCTACTATCGCCGCGATCTCTACCGCATCGTCGCGAAAAGTCGGCACCAGTATTCCGCGACTGGGCACTCCAAGTGTATGACCGGCTCGACCGATTCGCTGCAGCGCAGCGGCAACCCGTTTGGGAGATTGCAGCTGGATCACCAGGTCCACCGATCCAATGTCGATGCCAAGCTCGAGGGAGCTCGTTGTCACGAGAGCACGTAACGATCCCGCCTTCAGACGTTCCTCCAGTGCGAAGCGGCGCTCCCTCGCCAGCGATCCGTGATAGGGCAGCGCGATTTCTTCTTCGGCCAGGTTGTTCACTCGTGCCGCGATCTTCTCTGCCTGCGCGCGATTGTTGACAAAGACCAGAGTCGTATTCGATGCGCGGATGTGCTTGAGAACGAGAGGTGCCACTGCGGGCCAGATGCTGCCCCCGACATTTCCCAGATCGGCGACAGGTGACTCGACGGCGATCTGCATCTCCTTGACCATCCCGCAGTCGACGATGGTTACTGGGCGAAACACCGCCGATCCGGCGGTCTCGCCGTCGCATCCGCCGAGAAAGCGCGCGACTTCCTCGAGCGGTTTCTGCGTCGCCGACAAGCCAATCCGCTGTGGCGAGCTCGCAATCAATGCTTCCAGCCTCTCGAGTGTCAGCGCGAGATGTGAGCCTCGCTTGGTCCCTGCGATTGCGTGAATCTCGTCGACAATCACCGCCCGAACGCCGCTGAACATCCCGCGCCCCTTTAGCGAAGTCAGCATGATGTTCAGCGATTCTGGAGTCGTGATCAGGATGTGCGGAGACTTGCGGAGCATTCGCGCCCGCGCCGACGCGGGCGTATCACCGGTGCGAACGGCAACGCGGATCTCTGGAAACTCTCTTCCCTCCGCCGCGAAGCGCTCGCGAAGCTCTCTCAACGGTCGGTCGAGATTTCTCTGGATATCGTTGTTGAGAGCCTTGAGCGGCGAGACGTAGAGCAGGTGGACCGCATTGGGTAGCGGTTCCCTCGTTCCCCGCACGATAAGCTCGTTCAGCTCCCAGAGAAACGCTGCCAGTGTCTTTCCCGTCCCTGTCGGCGCGAGTATGAGCGTGTGCCCTCCGCTCGCAATCGCTGGCCATCCCTTGCGCTGCGGATCGCTGGGCTTCCCGAAGGTCTCCTGAAACCACTTCTCTACGAGGGGATGAAATCGCGCGAGCATGAGCAGCTATCAGTCACATCACGGGCCAGCGGACGGCGCGCGGCGGCTGCTATAGAACGCGCCGCAGCTTCTGAGCCCCCCATTCGAGGATCTTCCCCGAAAGAGGCCGTTTTCTGAATTCATCGAGCTTTATCTCTTTGGACGACTTGATGTCGTTCATGAAAATCGAGTCCATCCGCGCCCCGACGTGACGGTCGAGCGCGAGAAGCTGCGATTCGTCGTTGAACGACAATGATCGGTTGTCAAAATTCATCGATCCGATCGAGGACCACATCCCATCCACTACCATGCTCTTCGCGTGCATCATCGTCGGCTGGTACTCGTATATCTTGACCCCACCTTCGAGAAGTTTTTCGTAATAGGTCCGGCCCGCATACCAGGTCGTCTTGACATCGGTCTTGCTGCTGACGGTCAGGACTCGCACGTCGACCCCGCGCCGCGCTGCTGCGAGCAGCAATCGCAGGAAATTCTCGCCCGGCACAAAATAGGAGTTGCTGATGTAGAGCGTCTTCTGCGCTCCGGCGATTGAAAGGGCCAGAAATCTTTCCGCGGGTGTGCTGCCCGTGCTCGGGATGCTGTGCATCAGCCCCGCCTGCACATCGCCGACGTCGGCGAATGAGCTCTTCGGAAAAAACATTTCGCCGGTAAGCAGCTCACCGGTCGCTTCGGCCCAACCTGCGGCAAATGCGGCCTGTAGCGCTGCCACAGTCGGACCCTCGAACCGCACGTTCGTCTCGCGCCACTGATCTTCGTGATGCCCATCACCGAGCCAGTAATCTGCAAGCCCAAACCCACCGGTATAGCCAACCTTGCCATCGACCACGACGAGGCGAACGTGGGATCGCTGTGCCGCCTTCTGCAGTGTGTACCAGCGCAAAGGTCTCAGCCACACCACCTCAATGCCTGCGCGCTTGAGGGCCTGGATCCAATCCCGTTTGAGCGGCTGCGAGCCGAACGCATCGAGTAGCAGGAGGACGCGAACCTTCTGTTGGGCACGATTGATCAGGTACTTCGCCATCGTGTCGGCAACCGCGCCCGGCTGCGAATAATACATCTGCACGGTGATGGTCTGTTTCGCGGCTGCTAGATCCTTCCAAAGTTGAGGATAGGTCCCATCTCCATCCAGCAGTACCTGAACGTTGTTGCCGGGATCGATGTGCGTTCCCGTAAATAGCTCGATGCTCCGCGCGAACAGTGGATCTTCAATGCTCGGTGGACCGTTTCTATCGCCCTCTGCAATTACACTCCTCACCGGCGTGTCGTGCGTGACCGACAGAATGCCGATCAGGGCCAGAACCACCCCAAACATGACGAGCGCCGCGATTGCGATGTACTTGATCAGTGACATATTCTCTCTGTATGACCTTCGTGGCCCGTCGGCGAATCGCGACGCGTGCTATCGTCCTCGACCGGTCTCTCGAGTCGCTTCCTATCTTCCGACTGAGCGACTCCGCCGAGGATACGGCAATTTCCTTCTCTCCCGAGAGCGGTGGACGGTGGCGCGTCTTGCCCAGTCCTGGTGATCGCCTTCCCGGAACCTTTGATCAGGATGTCTACATCGAGCTCCTGCACCGCTACCACGAAGCGGGAGCCCCCGAAGACGGAGTGATAAGCTTCACGCTCCACGCATTCCTTCGTTCCATTGGCCGGCGCGTTGACGGCAGAACCTACGAGCAGCTTCGCTCCGCGCTCACGAGACTCGAGCGGACTACTCTCGAATCGAGCGGTGTGTACGTTGCCGCAAGAGAAGGACACCCGCTAGAAGGACGCTTTACCATTCTCTCCTCTGTTTCAATCGCGCGCCGGCGAATGGCCGAGCGCGAACAGTTCACACTTTTTCCGGTGCTGGCCGCATCGGAGCCCGGTGATGCTCGTGTCACGATCGGTCCCGTCATCCGATCCAACATCGCGGCGGGCCACACCGTCACACTTTCCGCAATGCACTACCTCTCACTCACTAATCCAGTCGCGAGACGTCTCTACCGCCTGCTCGAAGTCGCGAGAGAGGAAGGAATGGTAACCTGGAGAGTTCCCCTCGCTTCTCTCGCTGAGCAGCTGCCGCTCACACAGCGGTATCCCTCCCACTTGCAACGAGTGCTCCAGCCCGCTCACGAGATGCTGCTCGCTGCCGGTCTCCTTCGAGACGCGACATTCAGGCAGCTGAACCGGGACTGGCTCGTCGACTACGTGCTCGCCTCACGGGCCGCTTGAGCGCATGATGTTCCGCTGGTGCCGTTTGTGCGTCAATGGGGGAACACTGACCGCTTGAGGGCGTATTTATTACCTTAACGCCCCCTTCTTTTTTCCCAGACTGTATGTCCAGATCAAGAAAAAATCTGCTCTTCGGCCTCGCGCTCATCCCGCTTATGGTCGGAGGCTTCGTATTTCAGCAGCAGGAGACGCAGCAAGGCGCTCGCCTTCTCGACCAGGTCCTCAACATTGTCTCGACCCGTTTCGTCGACACAGTCGATGCCGCTACGCTCTACGAGAAAGCCGCCCGTGGTCTCGTCCACGAGCTAAATGATCCTTACAGCGTTCTGCTCTCCCCGAAGGAGCTGTCCACGTTCAACGCCCAGACAAATGGACGGTACGCCGGAATCGGAATGGAGATCGCCGAGACGCAGGGATTCATCACTGTGCAGCGCGTATTTCCGCACACACCTGCGGAGCAGGCTGGAGTGCAGGAAGGCGATCGCATCAACTTCGTCGACACTACCAACATCCGTGGCTGGACCGTCTCCCAGACGTCCGACGCGCTGAAGGGAAACCCCGGTAGCAAGGTCCTGGTCAAGTTCTCGCGGCCCGGCGTACCGGAGCTGATTCCGATAACGTTCACGCGAGCCATCATCAACATCCCCGCCGTCCCTTACGCGATCATGCTCGATGGCAAGATCGGCTACGTCCCGCTGCTCCAGTTCAACGAGAGCGCGCGAGACGAGCTCGAGAACTCTGTCACTCGACTTTCACGCGAGGGCGCGAAAGGAATCATCATCGACCTGCGCGGAAACCCAGGAGGCATCCTCGACCAGTCGCTGAGCGTCAGCAATCTGTTCCTCAAGAAGGGGCAACAGATCTCGAGTATCCGCGCTCGCAATGGTGAGAATCAGACGTTCGTCGCAAGCGACGATCCGGTCGCTCCCAACATTCCGCTGGTGCTGCTCACCGACGGAAGAAGTGCTTCGGCTTCCGAGATCGTCGCCGGCGCATTGCAGGATCACGACCGCGCCCTGATCGTCGGAACGACGTCCTTCGGAAAAGGTTTGGTGCAGTCGGTATTTCCACTCGAGGGCGGCTACGCTCTCAAGATGACGACAGCGAAGTGGTATACGCCAAATGGCCGCTCGATCCAGAAAGAGCGCAAGCTCCTTCCCAGCGGGGAGTTCGTCGAAGTGATGCCTGATTCCCTCGAGACTGACTCGGTGCGGCGTTCGCGGCCGGCCTTCAAGTCGGATGCGGGACGGGTCGTGTACGGCGGCGGTGCAATCACTCCCGATATCATCGTCCGTCCCGACACCCTGACCACCGCCGAGCAGAAGGTGTTCAACGTCTTCGCTCCAAAAACGGCCGAGGTCAGAGCGACGTTGATGGATTACGCGCTCGAGCTGAAGAAAACGGTCCGCCCCGATTTCACCGTGCCTGCCGCATGGCGCGAGGAGTTCTACCACCGTCTCCAGGCGAAAGGAGTGGCGCTCGACCACGCGCAGTACGAGCTGGCTGGTTCAGAAATCGACCGCCTCCTGGGTAACACAGTGGCGCGTCTGGCATTCGGCGATTCTACCGCCAAGCGTCGCAGTGTCGTCGAAGACAATCAGCTCGCGCATGCACTACAGGTTCTGAGACAGAGCGCGTCACAGAAGGATCTGTTCATGATCGCTCAGCGCGAGCAGCCGACAACAGCCTCGGCCGTTCGCAGATAGAACGACGGTCCCGCGAAGCGGCGGCCGGGAGGGATCGAACAAACGTCCCGCTCTCTAAAGTGAGCGGGACGTTTTGTTATGGTCTACGGCCACTGGTCCTTGTCGGAGTACTTGCTCCCGAAAACCTGAAGCAGCACCGGCCGCGGATCGTCCGTCCTTACGACCGCATCGAGCTTACCGGCGAGCACGACCGGCCGCGTGAATTCGCGGTAACGTCCATAGCCGTGACAGAAACAGAGGGGACCCTTACGCGTAATGTCCCCAAGCAGAATGTCCGGCTCGCCAAACATCGTCATGGCGTAGAAAAAATTGAGCGTGCGGGGTTTCGGCAAATCGCTTTGTCTTACGTTTCGAGGAAGGCTGCCGTGCTTTCCCCACTGAACGTCGATGGCGACCTGCGACCGTGGCCACGAGGTGTGAAGTATCCTGCCGTGCCAATAAGTCCAAACGTCGGTGGGAGCGTAAGTCGCGTCGTAGCCGATCCATAGCACCTCTTCGTCGGTCGGGACCGTGAACGGAATCCACGACCCGTGAACGTCATCCCGCCATAACAAATGGTACGCGATTACCCGCCGGACGGGGTGCAGGACCGCCACGACCCTCTCAAGCGGGAACGTTTCATCACGCTGTAGGTATAAGACCGGTGCCAGGCGCCGTGCCAGGACGGCTCCGCTGTCCGTTGGAGCAAGTGCGTCAGGCAGATTTGCCGGTCGGAGAGGGATGTGCGCGTGCGGACCGCAAGCTGTAACCAACGCCAGCGACAGCAGTCCCATGCATAATTCCTCCCGAATCTCGATGGCTCTTCTCTTCAACGGGAAGCCGTCACAAATCACCCTATGCGACGCCCCACCGCGCAGCGCCGTGTTGTTGCAACTGGAGAGCTCATGCGCAAGCCACGTCCGAATGCGTACAACCCCGCTCAAGCCCTTTTTCTAATCAGCAACGACCGCAGCGGATCTCCCCTCAGCTGCCCCTCGTGCTCCGGATCCATCGAGCGAGATCCCCGTCAGATTCCGCCGCCACCCTACACGCACGTGACCCTGCGCTGCAAGAGCTGCGGCCGATCGGCACACTACGTCGCCGGAGCGGCATAGAACCACGGTCTCTTGCACAAAACTTGCCTTTCCCTTGCGGCTGCCGGATGGATAGTGCGTCACGCGGACGAATATCCGGCGAAGCGACTGCTGCCGCTCAAAGTCGCTAGCCTATGGTAGATGATTTTCAGCTTGCCCCGCGGGGAGAGGATTAGTTCTATGGCACGCATCACTGGTACGGTAAAATGGTTCAACGACGCCAAGGGATTTGGCTTCATTTCGCGCGAGGGCGGGCCGGACGTTTTCGTCCATTTCAGCGCGATCGGTGGCAGCGGTTTCAAATCTCTCGCCGAGGGCGATAAGGTCGAATTCGAAGTCGTGCAGGGCCAGAAAGGTCCGCAGGCTGCAGACGTGACCAAAGTGAGCTGACAATTTTTCAGAAAGCCCGATAAAAAAAGCCCCGTTTCCAGCGGGGCTTTTCTCTTATTATCCGGAAGAAACCATCCCGCACGGCGGGGTTTTTCTGATCTTTGGTATCACAGAGATGGTTTTCCACAGGCGGCATATGAGTTGCTTCCATGCACACCAACGACTACGCGCATATGTCAATTCGGAGGAGGTGGCTGGATGGCCGCAATCTGGAAAGGCTCGCTGACATTCGGCCTCGTGAACATTCCGGTGGAGCTCAAAACCGCGGTGCGCGCCGATCATATCAGCTTCCGATTGTTACACGAGCCAGATCTCTCTCCGGTCAAGTACGAGCGCATCTGTCAGGCGGAGGGCGAGCCGGTTCCCTGGAACGAAATCGTAAAGGGCTACGAGTACGAGAAGGGAAAGTTCGTCGTCATGACCGACGAAGACTTCAAGTCCGCCGCCCTCGAGCAATCGAAAACGATCGACATTCTGGATTTCGTGAAGCAGGACGAAATCGATCCTCGCTATTTCGAAACTCCTTACTACCTGGTGCCAGCCAAGGGGGGTGAGAAGCCTTACGCTCTCCTTCGCGAAGCCATACGCCAGACCGGCTCGGTAGGCATCGGAAAAATCATCATCCGCCAGACACAGCATCTCGCCGGTGTGAAAGTGATCGGTGAAGCGCTCGTGCTCGAGATCATGCGCTTTGCCAATGAGCTCGTCGACGCCGCCGAGTTCAACTTCCCGAGCCGCGAATCCGTGCGACCGCAGGAATTGCAGATGGCTGAGCAGCTCGTGGAGAATTTGGCCGAGCCTTTCGACCCGACCCGCTACACCGACGAATATCGGGCGAACTTGATGAGAGTCATCAAGGCCAAGATGAAAGGAAAGAAGCCGAAACTCGCAGAGCCCGAAGCGGAGACTCCCGATAGCGGCGTGCTCGACCTGATGTCACGTCTCAGGGCGAGTCTCGAGGAAGGTGCCGGAAAGAAAGGCGCGGTACGTGCGAAGAGGAAAGCGGTCGCTGCCGGTCGCAAACCTGCAAAGGCTAAGAAGACACAGACCGCTTAAGGCGCTTTCATGGCCGCAAAAAACGCCAGCAGTAAGAGGCAACGCACTCGCACTCAGCTCACCGAGTATCGGCGGAAGCGCGACTTCAGTCTCACACGCGAGCCTTCAGGCGACGTAGCGCCCTCGCCAGCGCCAACCGGCCGTCTGCGCTTTGTCATCCAGAAACACGCCGCCAGTCACCTTCACTTCGACCTCCGCCTTGAGCTCGATGGAGTGATGAAGAGCTGGGCGGTTCCGAAGGGGCCAAGCCTCGATCCCTCGGTGAAACGGCTAGCGATGCAGGTCGAAGATCACCCAATCGATTACAACAGCTTTGAAGGCACGATCCCGCAAGGAGAATACGGTGGGGGAACCGTGATGCTCTGGGACCGAGGGACTTACTCCTCGGACACCGCCGCTTCCCCAGCGGAAGAGGAAGACGTGATTCGCGAGAGTTTGAAGCGCGGCGATCTGAAAATCACTTTCCATGGGGAGCGATTGCACGGCTCCTTCGCCCTCATTCGGATGAAGTTCGCGCGCGACACATCTTCGTCGGCGAAGCCGCAATGGCTGCTCATCAAGCATCGAGACGAGTTCGCGACCGATGAGGACGTGGTCGCCGAAAACATGACGTCAGTTGAATCAGGGCGTACCATGGAAGAGATCGGCTCCGGCAGGCGCCGCGTATGGAGAAGCAATCGGGAACCGAAGGTCCAAAAAGCCTCGCATGGTCTCCGCTCGGCGAAAAACGGCCGGACCGGGCGTGCGAGTGTCGCCGCCGCGATCCCTCGCACGAGTTCAAACGAAGATGTCCCTTCCGTTGCACTTGAGCCGATGTACGCCAGCATCGGCAAAGAAGTACCCGGTAAGGGATGGACGTTCGAGCCAAAATACGACGGGATTCGTGTCCTCGCGTACGTGACAGCTGCAGAGGTTAGGCTCGTAACGCGAAACAGCAAGAATAAAGCGCCACAATTTCCTGAGATCGTCGCATCGCTCAAAAAACTTGCTACGCAGACCAAACGATCCTTCGTTCTCGACGGAGAGATCGTGGCCTTGATTGACGGAAAACCCGCTCGATTCCAGGAGCTGCAAAGTCGCATGCACGTGAAGGAGACGTTCATGATCGAGCGGCACTCCTCCTCCACGCCTGCGGCGCTGATCCTTTTCGATGTCCTGATGGACGGCGAGGAAGTTCTGGTACGGGAGCCCTGGTCGGATCGCCGCACCCGTCTCCTCAAGCGAATTGGGAAGCAGGTCTCGCCCCAGCTACGCATTACTGACTCGATCGAAGGCGATGGGAAGAAGATGCTCGAGAAAGCGCGGCGTGAGGGTTGGGAGGGCATCATCGCCAAGCGTATTGATTCGCGCTACGAGCCTGGTAATCGCTCGCACAACTGGCTCAAGCTGAAAATCGAGTTCCGCCAGGAGTTCGTGATCGGAGGGTATACGGAGCCCCGTAACAGCCGCGAGCATATAGGCGCGCTCCTGCTAGGCTACTTCGACCACGACCGGTTCATTTACGCCGGTCATACTGGTGGTGGTTTCACGCGGCAGGGCCTTGAGGAGATGCACAGGCGCCTGAGGCCACTTGAGGTGAAAAAGTCGCCATTCGAGGAGACTCCAAAAACAAACGAGAAGGCGCACTGGGTGAGCCCCGAGCTCGTAGTCGAAGTCAAATTCAGCGAGTGGACAGCTGACCGTCGTCTTCGCCAGCCAATCTTTCTCGGACTTCGCGACGACAAGAACCCCAGGGAAGTCGGCATCGAAGCGACGAGCGTCCAGGGTAAGCCCTCTCGCGGTGGCCGCGTCGCGAAACGGCAAGAGCGGTTGGTTGTCGCCGCTCACGCTAGAACTGCGACTAGACCACGCGCCCTGAAAACACCGCGCCGGCTTCTCGCGAGCGCTCCCCGCACGAAGGTCGACACAGGATCTCTCACCGCGCAGCTCTCGGCGATCGAAGAGAAGGGAGGAGACGGAACGCTGGATTTTGGGCGGGGAAAAACCCTCAAGGTTTCAAACCTTGACAAGGTTTTTTTCCCCAGGGAGAAATACACCAAAGGGGATGTGATGCGGTATTACGCGCGCATTGCCTCGTTCGTCCTTCCGACGATTCTGGATCGCCCGCTCGTCCTCAAGCGTTTCCCCAACGGCATTGCCGGCGAAAGCTTCTACCAGCAGAAGGCTTCGGAGACGACGCCCAGCGAAGTCCGGGTCGAGGAAATAGAAACTGATGGCGGCGAGAAGCAGCCGCGAATCATCGGAGGAGATCTTCTTACGCTCCTCTACACCATCCAGCTAGGCGCCATCTCTGTCGACCCGTGGCACTCGAGAGTTCAATCGCTGCAGTACGCCGACTATACGATTATTGATCTGGATCCGGGACCGCGCGCAAACTTCGCTCGCGTCATTCAGGTTGGGCGTTGGGCAAGGGAAGTCATCGATCGTTTCGGGCTTCATGCCGCGCTCAAGACGTCCGGGGCGACAGGGTTACACATTTATCTACCGCTTCCGGCCCGCACTCCGAACGATGCAGCGACTCTCGTCGCTCAAATGATCGCGACAAAAGTCGCGGAAGCGCATCCCAAGGAAGCAACGATCGAGCGCTTCGTCAAAGCGCGCGGCGCCGCTACTGTTTACGTCGATTACCTGCAAAATATTCAGGGAAAGACCGTCGCCGGTCCTTATTGCGTTCGCGCGAAACCCGGTGCCACCGTTTCAGCGCCGCTGACGTGGGAAGAGCTTAATGATGATCTTGATCCGCGCGATTTTCACCTGGGCAACGCGGCCGACCATTTCGAAAAAATCGGCGATGTCTGGAACGAGGCAATGAAAAAGAAGAACTCGCTCCGGGCGCTCGTGTAGGAGCTGCTCAGCGCCCGCCGTTTCCTACCTTACGAAGTGGGAGCTCCATCTGTCCGCCCTCGACGTCGCCCTGCTTCGCTGCATCTCCGAAAATCGGATCGCTCGACTCGTCAACCATGTGAGTGAGCTTGTAATAAAAGTGGAGCGCATGGATTGGAGCCATGAAGCTGCGGTTACCGGCGCGAGAAATCGCTACAGCTTCCTCACGCACGCGGCGCGGGAGATCACGCGCTGCCGGAAGTGCGAGAAGCCGCTGTATCTCTGTGCTGTCTCGTGCGAGCAGTGCTGCGCACAAACCATCCAGATAAGCGAGCATAGCTACCGGGCCCCCAGGTAAGGGTGTTTAGCCTTAGGTACACATTGCAACTAATACACCGTTCACGCAAGAGGTTCCGGAGTGCTAACCGGGTTGGTACCGGTATGTTACGGACTCACGGATAGAGGAAATCGAACCTCACGCCCCGGTGCGGCCTACGCCTTTTCTTCGGTAAATACCGGAAAAGTTGCGCCGGCCTGCCACGCCCCTCGCTCCGCCATTCATCCGTAGGTTCGACGAGCCAAGCAGCCTGAAGGGCACGTCGGAAGCTCGCTTTGTGCAAGCGTTTACCTAGCAGGAGCTCGTACATCTGTTGTAGCTCGCTAAGTGTGAACGTGATCGGCAGCAGCCGGAACGCGATAGGCGCTTGATCGAGCCCTCGCTGGATCGCTCGTGTAGCGCCCTCGACCATCGCGCGCTGTCTGGGGGAAAGTGCTGGGACATCGGCGATCTGAAACCATGTGTAGCCGGCGTGGGGAGACGCGGTTTCGTGCGCAACGAGGCCCAGATACGCCACCGAAACGTCAACGTCGCTCGGATGTCGCTTGCCGTCGCCGAACGCGCCAATCTGTTCCGCCCAGTTCGGAGGTTCGCCCAGCGCCTCCTCAGCGATACGAGCGGCCGCTGCGTCAAGGCTCTCACCGATTTGTGGAACTCGCCATGGCAGCGACCATCGTTCGCGATCGCCCGAGTTCCGCGCCAGCAGAATCGCCAGCTCGTTCCCCATCGCTGTCACCAGAACTGCATCGACACTGCAGGAAGCGGTCTTTGACGAGCGGTCGCGCATGGTGCATGCGAATTAGTCACTTTTTGCGACTAAAGTCAAGACCGGTGCAGCGGATTTTCTTGGCTTCGCTGATTTTTTTTCGCGCGTGAGGCTCGCGCTTGTCGTCAGCGTGTACCGGAGGGTAGTGATATACGACCGAGCTACTCGACCGTCAACAGGGGAAATATTGCAAAAGTCTTTTTTCTCCGCAGCCGCGATTTCGTGGCAAGAACGCGTCCACTCATCGCGGCTGAAGCGTGCGCTCCTCTCCTCTGCCGCGAGCCGCGTACGGCGGAATGCTGATCGGCAAATGTCCCGAGATTACAGCGGTGCCCAGCAGCGCTCGCGCCGCAGCCGCCTGAGAAACGGGAAATCCACCCCAGGCAACGAGATACGCGCTCACCCACGGGAGTTGTTGCAATAGATAAGGATTTCCGAACGCGACAACGATCGGCTTCCTGCCACGTTGATCGAGCGTGTGCACGAAATTCGTGAACGCTTGCGGCGCGCTCGCGGTGATGGCGTCCCAGCTCTGTCCCACGTATGAACCGATAATAGTGATGTCCGCTGAATCAGCAGCTGCGATCAAACGTGGATAGCTCAGATCAGCATTTTCTGTCGCGACAAACTCAGCCCGCAGTTTTGGCAGGCCGGCGTGCAACTCTGCGTTGAAGGTATTGCCTGCCGATAAGTCTGCGCGCCGGGCTACGGTTATCGAGAGAACCCGGGTGTTCGAGTCGCGTGCCACCAACGGCACCTGATTCAGCGAATCCTTCACGAGCGTGATGGATTTCTCGGCTGTCCTTCGGGCCACTTGAGCGCCCGAGCTGTCACCGACAAGAAACCGTAGTGCGTTCAAATCGACCAGCTTGTTTTGCGCGAGGCCGAGCTTGCGTTTGGCTTCGAGCACCCGTCGCACCGAGGAATCGAGCCTTGCCTCCGTATATCTTCCCTCCCTCACGCCGGCAATGACTGCGTCGATCGTCTTGCTCACATCGAGCGGCTGGATGAGAACATCGATTCCGGCCGATAGCGCGCGCTTTACCGCTTCGTCGGCACCAAACATGTCGAGGACTCCACGCATGTCCATTGCGTCGGAGATGATTATTCCCTTGAAGCCCATTTCTCCACGCAACAGTCCAGTCAGAACTTTCGGCGAGAGCGTTCCCGGTACGTTGGACGAATCGAGCGCTGGCATCGCGCCATGGAAGGACATGATTGCTCCAACTCCCGCGTTGACCGCTGCCCGGAAAGGCACGAGCTCCACGGTATCTAGGCGGCTCCTGCTAACAGTTACCACCGGGAGTGCGAGGTGCGAATTCACGCCGGTGTCGCCGTGACCCGGGAAATGCTTTCCTGTCGCGATCATGCCGTGATCCTGCAGCCCGTGAATGAACGCAACGCCCATTCGCGCTGCCAGATCCGGATCCTCACCATACGATCGGGTGTTGATGACCGGATTATCCGGATTGTTATTGACGTCTAGCACTGGCGCGTAGGCGATGTGAATGCCAAGGGCACGACCTTCGAGTGCGGTGAGACGTCCCTCCTCGTAAGCGAGCGTTGTGTCACGGGTTGCGCCAATCGCCATCTCTGGCGGAAACACTATCGCGCCGCCAAGGTCGATGGCGTTGGGAACGAAATATCCACCACGCGCCCTGAATCCGGCGCCCGCTTCGAGGTCAGCCCCAAACAGCAGCGGAACCCTACTCATCGCTTGCAGGGCGTTGAGCTTGGCGGCAACCTCGGTCGGTGAACCAACCGAGATCGTGAAGCCGCCAACCTTTTCCTGCTGGATGTACTGAGTTAAGTGCCGCCACTGGGGCGAATCGCCCGACGCGTAATCGCCGAGCACGCTCGGCCACACTATCTGCGCGGCTTTCTCGCGCAGCGTCATCGAAGAGAGGACCGAATCAGTCCATCGGGATGATACTGTCGTGGCCTTTCCGGAACCACCTGGACGCAAGCTCAATGTCGTGCAGCTTGCCGCGAGAAGGGCGAACGCTAAAGCGAAAAACCCCTTCGACATGCGCATTATCAGTGACTGATCGTGCCTTTCTTGCTGGTGTCGATATCGGCTGATGCGCCGGTCTTGAAAAGAAACGCGGTCATATTCTTGGTAAGGAAAGAGCGCGCCTGAGGATCCATCACATTGAGCCCGTAGTGATTGATCAACATCGTCTGCTGCTTGAGCCAGTCTGCCCAGCACTGCGTGCAGATTTCTTCCACGACTCGCGCTCCAATCGGACCGGGGAAAGGAGGCTTGACGAAGCCTGCGCGCGTCTGCCCACAACGCGCGCAACTCACATTTTCAGGCACTCAGCGACCTATTGACGCGCGTAGGAAATTTCGGCGAGCCCAAAAATGGAGAGAAGTCGCAGATAAACCCACCCGATGTCGAATTCATACCACTTCGCCTTGAATTTTGCTGAATGCGGGTCAGCGTGATGGTTGTTGTGTAGCTCCTCACCGCCGAGCCAGATTGCGATTGGGGAAATGTTCCTGCTCTCGTCCTTGACGTTGAAGTTCCGGTAGCCAACCGCGTGGCCAACGCCATTGATGATCCCCGCCGCCCAGAATGGGATCCAGATCATCTGTATTCCCCACACGAGAGGCCCCACGAAGAAGCCGAATAGATAGGCGTCCACGCCAAGCATGACAAGAATGCCGACCCAGTTTAGCGGGGACAGAAGGTGCCGCTCGAGCCAGTCGTTCGGCGTGCCCTTTCCGTATTTGTCCAGCACTCCGGGTTGGCGAACTGCCTTTCTATAGTAGAAGGCTCCTCTCAGAACGATGTTGCGCAGACCTTCCATCAACGGGCTGTGTGGATCCCCGTCGCGGTCGGCAAACGCGTGGTGCTTGCGATGACAAGCGACCCATTCCTTGGTCACGATCGCTGTAGAGAGCCACAACCAGATCCGCATTGGAAGCGCGGCGAGATAATGCAGCTTTACGCCACGGTGAGTCTGGGCGCGGTGAAGAAACAACGTGACCGACACATTGGTGAGGTGTCCGGCAACGATTACGAACAAAATGGGCTTCCACCATGTGGTCGCCCAGCTTCCAAAATCCGGCATTACCTGCTCCGTTTATCTGAGTCTGCTTTCTCGTGCAATCTACCCGAACGGCATCCCTATTCAAAACACGACCACCCTACTTTCTCGTAACCGGTCTGGCCGGCTTGCCGGGTGGTGCGCGGCCCCACGTGTCGTTGGAGGGATTCCAGTCCGGAACCGACGGATCCGGCCATAACCGCACACCAGTGACGGTTCCACGAACCGAAATCACTGCATCGAAGTGGTTTCCCTGCGCCCAGATATTTACCGGCAGGAGACATCCTGGGTCGACCATCCGCGTAGCCAAGTCGCAATCGACCGGGAATGGAATCGACGCAGAGCGCCACAAACAAAAGAGCGTATGATTTCACTTAAGCGCGAGTCGAGAACTGCGTGAGGTGCCTTCGGGTGATGAGCAACGTAGGGGCCAATGCGCCTGATCTCTACCTTGCATTACTCCTGTGTTGCCCGTAGCCTCTCCGCAATGACTCGTCAGAAAGCTTTGGAGACTCTCATTGAGGGGCGTGCAAGTCTCGAGGGTACGCGTCGGTTCCGAAAGCGCTTTGCCAAGACCCAGCCAGGTGACTTCTATCGCACCCTCGGCGACGGGCCTCTCGTTTCATCGCTCGGACTCGGCACCTATCTCGGCGAGTGCGATGACTCAGAAGACGGCCGATATATCACGACCGCGAGTGCTGCGCTCGAGAGAGGCGTGAATCTTCTCGACACGGCGATCAACTATAGATGTCAGCGGTCGGAGCGGGCGGTCGGTGAGGCGGTCCGCAATATGATCGCGAGCACTGACATTAAGCGCGACGAGATTCTCGTTTGTACCAAAGGTGGTTACATCCCGCTCGACCGGACGGCGCCATCGACAAAGGAGGGCTATTTAGGGTTTCTCGAAAGCGAGTACTACGCGTCTGGTGTCATGGGGCCGTCCGATGTCG
>WNFW01000376.1_pt1 | contig 29307 bp, 24 predicted proteins | sample 5400131 | NCBI WGS metagenome assembly WNFW01 (sample SAMN13153362, study PRJNA577476) | soil metagenome | isolation source: 20 cm soil or saprolite under grassland replicate 1 | place: USA:California | collected 2016-06-15 | reverse complement strand
CTGGCCTTCACGGCCGAACGATATGCGTGCACCGGTGTTCACAAGCGTTGAATCCACTCGTGGTCCATTTCCCGTGAATGGCTAATCTAGAATCAAAACCGGCATAAGTCACTATTCGTTGCCACCCTCACGTATAACTCCTAGTGAAGGCAATTTCAATACTTCTGATTCCCGCCGTGCGTCCGATCACCGCACTGTATCTGAGCCCTTGCCACGTCCTGCGGAACCAGGTCGATTTTTCCCCTTGACCGCATTGGTGTCTCGGCGCAAGGGCCCCCCTTGATGAGCCTTCACCAGAATTGAGGCGCAGCACGCCAGCGACAATCGAGACAGTAGGAGCCTTCCTGCGGACTGGCGCATGCGTGGGTCAACCGGCATTACTGGGATTGACCTAGGGGAATGGACCCGTCTTTAGACGGGGTCGGCCTGCGCGTTAACCCCATGGTCCGCCTAGCTGGGAGTCTTCCCACGCGCTTACGTCTTCTCACTGTAAGAAGTGACAGTTGTCGCGCCAACACTGTTTTTGCAACCTGTGCAGTCAGCAACGGTTGTAGCGATACAGCAATTCCGCTCGGGTCGCTGCTACTGGGCAGTTGTGACCTTGCGAAGCAGGTCGGGTTGAAGGGCTCGCAGGCGGGCCAAATGCCCGAGGAGAGGTGGACAGCAGTGAAGAAGCGCAGACTTGTACGCTTGACAGCAGTTTTGCTTAGTGTTGCTTTTCTCCCGGCGGCCGCCTCGGCCCAGTCGGATTCTTCCAATCAGACCGCGAGAGTTGCGCAAGCAGCTCGACGAGTTGCGCGAGCAGGTTAACAAACTGCAAGCGAGACTCGGCGAATTGGAGAGCAGCAAGGTTCCCGAGGTGGGAACACCTGCAAGCGCTCCTTCGGCTAAGCAAGAAGGCACCATTCAATCAACTCAGGCTCTTCCCCAGGCTCCACCCTCGCGGCAAGTGGGAGAGACAACAGCCACGTACCGACAATTCTCCGAGGACACCGTTGCAGCCGCTCGCTTCGATAACGTGCCCCTCGATCCGAAATACCGCGGATTCTTTCATCTGCCAGGCACACAGACGATCCTCAAGATCGGCGGCTACTTTAAGACGGACTTCATCTATGATTTGAAACCCGCGGGCAATGCGGATTCGTTCATCACTTCTTCCATGCCTATCCCTACCGTGGCTGGCGTGAATAACGCGACGGTTTCCGTCCGTCCAACGCGTATGAACCTCGACTTCCGAGTCCCCAGCGCTAAGATTGGAGATGTGCGCTTCTACGTTGAGGGAGACTTGTTTGGAACCAACTCGACAACGCCGCGCTTGCGGCACGCCTACGCCCAAGCAAAGAACTTCCTGATCGGACAAACATTCTCAAACTTTATGGATCCGGACGCTTTCCCTGACACACTTGATTTCCAAGGGCCAAACGGCATGGTCAGTGTTCGCAATCCGCAGTTGCGTTATGGATTTGCTCTCAGCCCGAGCACAACATTTTATGTTTCGGTGGAAAAGCCCAGTTCCGATATCGCTTTCAAAACGCCACAATTCTCATCCCAGCCCAATGCTCCTAGTCCTGATGGTGCTATTCGCCTCCGGCAGGAATTTGAACGAGGCCATTTCCAGGTCGCAGGCTTGTTCCGTTCCATCGCGGCTTTTCTGCCCAATGGAAGAACAGATTCAGTTTTTGGATGGGGACTGAACGCTGCCACGAGTGTGAAGACATTCGGGAAGGATAACGCAATTTTTGCCGTCGCTGCAGGACACGGGATTTCGCGATATCTGCAAGACACCTCGGGACTAGGAATTGACGCAGAACCTGTATCAGGCGCAATCCCTCATTTGCAAGCGACTCCCGCAGTGGGTGTTGAGGCAGCCTATCAGCACTATTGGCTGAAGACGCTGCGGTCTAGCGCAATCTACTCGTATGCTGCCGTAAACAATACGAATCTCTCGGCCGCCACAACCTATAATCACGGTACGTATACTGGAACCAACTTGATCTGGAATCCGTACGGATCGCTGAACGTTGGGGCTGAATTTCTCTACGGTTGGGCAATGGAGCAAAATGGGCTAAAGGCAAATGCTCCCCGCATCCAGTTCAGCGCCAAGTACAGCTTCGTGAAAGTGGACGCGGACCGCTGATAGGATGCGTTACCCAACAAATGTGTCGCTTTCAAGGAATTGGGCCTGCCAGCTAGGCATACTGTTCTTGCTGATGCTAGTAGTACAAGTCGCTTTTGCTCAGAAGATCTCCACCACGTTCGACAAAAACTTCGACTTTTCTGGGCACAAGCGTTACGCCTGGCGGCAGAACCGCCTCATGACTCGCCAGCACCCTGATACCAATGAGGATATGGCCCTCAAGATCGTTAGGGTCGTGAATCAGACCCTCATCGCGAGGGGTTTTGTCGAGGTCAAAGACAAACCGGACTTGTACATTTACTATGATGGAGGCGGAGACATGCAGATCAGTGCTGGAGGTCAGGCACACGCAAACTCCACTCCTCTTAATCCCACCGATCGCGCCCCGACGTACGGATTAGGAAACGGTCCGGCGTTGGCTCCAGCGACATGGCTAAAAGTGAATGGCCAAATCGTGTTCTATGTTGTTGACGAGTCCGAAAACATCATATGGGAAACGAAATACAACAAGACGTTTCGTGATCCTAACAAGGCGATACGCAACCTGGATAAAGAAGTCAATGAACTCGTATCAAAGTCGTTCAAAGACTTTCCACCTAACTCTAAGAAGTAGCCAGTTCCTACTCGAAGAGCCGCGTGAATAGCGCCGAGTCCGCAAGGTAATTGCGCAAATAACTGGATCGGTATTCAGGTTACTGGTGTCAAGGCAGATTGGACGGGCGCTTTTTCTCGGAGAAATTGGTCGCTAGCTGTAACTTCTGCCAGTTGCCCATGCATGTCAACGGCTGATTATTGAGTATGGCAGGAAGAGCAAGAGGCATTTCTATGGGCAACCTGGCCAGCGAATCGAGGGATGGACTCATCTGCCCAGGTGTTCTCCGAGTTGTCGTGATTTTAGGCAGCTGCGATCCAACGCCTTTATGAAGCAAGGAGTGATTGTCGATGGCGAAGAAGGAAGACGGGAACAATAACGGACGTTTGAAGCGCAAGGAATATGGGATGGAGCTCAGCCGGCTCCAAGAGGAGCTCTGCAAGCTTCAGGACTGGGTCAAATACAAAGGGCTTCGAGTGATTGTCGTCTTCGAAGGACGTGATGCTGCCGGTAAGGGTGGTACAATTCGCGCTATCACAGAACGCGTGAGCCCGCGTGTTTTCCGTCTCGTAGCGTTGCCCGCGCCGTCTGACCGCGAAAAAAGTCAAATGTACATGCAACGTTACATGCAGTATTTTCCTGCTGCCGGGGAAATTGTCATCCTCGACAGAAGTTGGTACAACCGCGCCGGAGTAGAATACGTGATGGGTTTCTGCACCGAAGAGCAGCATCGAAGGTTCTTGAAACTCTGCCCCGAGTTTGAGAAGTACATTGTGGACGCTGGGATCAATCTCGTTAAGTACTGGGTGGAGGTTGGCAAGAAGGAGCAAGAGCGCCGGTTTGAAGCTCGCATTAAAGACCCGCTTCGTCAATGGAAGCTCAGCCCAATGGACTTGGAGTCATTTCGTCGCTGGTACGAGTACTCCCGCGCGCGAGACCAAATGCTGGAAGCAACCGACAGCAAGCATGCACCTTGGTACATCGTTCGCTCAGACGATAAGAAGAAAGCGCGGCTAAATTGCATTTCTCATTTATTGGGCATGATCCCTTATGGCAAAGTCCCGCGGGACAAAGTGAAATTGCCAAAGCGCAAGACCAAGAACAGTTATGACGATCAGGTTCCCCTAAAGGGAAGGCACTTTGTCCCGGAGAAATACTAGATCTCTCCCCTAAAACCACCTTGATTCCCGGAGAACAAGAGAACAATCAAATAAGAGCCCCGAGTTCTCAACCGGATCTGAAGTGGTTACGGCCGTCTTTCGCGCAGTGGGTACTAGCGTTTGCCTCCGACCGTCGCAGTGGCCTCTGCTGTTCGCGCTTTTTCGCGTATCTCAGTGAACCCGGCCCGCTTGCCCACTTCCAAGGCTCGCTTGGGATCAAGGACTCCGTAAAGCTGGATGAGTTTGGCGATAAGTCCGGTCCAGCCGGTCTGGTGGCTGGCGCCCAATCCGGCACCATTGTCTCCGTGGAAGTATTCAAAGAAGTAGATATTGTCTCGCCAGAAGGGATCGCTCTGGAACTTTTCTGTACGGCCATAGACGGGCCGCCGACCGTAGTCGTCGCGTAAGAAGATCCGGGCCAATCGGTCCGAAATCTCTTTGCTTACCTCGAAGAGGTTCATGAGCTTGCCAGAGCCCGTGGGACACTCGATTTTGAAGTTGTCGCCATAGTATAAATAGAAGTTCAGTAGCGCGCGGATAATGAGCGCATTCACAGGCATCCAGATCGGTCCGCGCCAGTTGGAATTCCCGCCGAACATGCCGGTGTTTGACTCGGCCGGCAAGTAGTCCACGCGGTACTCCTGGCCACTTACGTTTAAGACGAACGGGTGCTGCTGGTGGAACTTGGAGAGCGACCGGATGCCGTAGGCGCTCAAGAACTCGTTCTCGTCAAGCATCTTGGTCAGGATCCGGCGGAGCCGGTCTGGGTTGACGAGGGCCATAATCCCGCGCTCGGCTACCCCATAATGTCCGGGGCCCGTGGGGTGGATGGTTTCCCGTAGTTCAGGTATCCGGCGCAGGCGTTCATTCACTGCAGCCAGCGTCCGAGGAATACGATCCCGCATCCACTTTTCGAGAATCGTCGTAGCACACAGGGGAAGGAGCCCCACCATGGAGCGCACCTTGAGTCTCTGAGAGCTGCCGTCCGGCCGCCGCAGCAGGTCGTAGTAGAAGCCGTCCTCCTCGTCCCACATGCCGTCCTCACCGGGCTGGTTCATGGCCGAGCCGATGTAGTAAAAGTGCTCGGCAAACTTCATGATCATCGGCTCGTAGCTGGGGTCATTGGCGGTAAGCTCGAACGCGAGTTCCAGCATGTTCTGGCTGAACAGGGCCATCCAGGCCGTGCCGTCCGCTTGCTCCAGATGGCCGCCGGTGGGCAGCGAAGCGCTGCGGTCAAAGACGCCGATGTTGTCGAGACCGAGGAAGCCTCCTTCGAAGACGTTTTTGCCGAAGCGGTCCTTACGGTTCACCCACCAGGTGAAGTTCAACAAGAGCTTGTTGAACGTCGACTTGAGGAACTCCACGTCCGTCTCACCGCGCAGGGCCTGTTCGGTGCGGTGCAGAAAGAGAGTGGCAAAGGCATGGACCGGGGGGTTCACGTCGCTAAAGTTCCACTCATAAGCAGGCATCTGCCCGTTGGGGTGCAGGTAGGCAGCGCGAAGCATCAGGTCCATCTGCTGCTTGGCGAAGTCAGGGTCCACGATGGAGAGGGGGAGCGTGTGGAAGGCCAGGTCCCAGGCTGCATACCAGGGATATTCCCACTTGTCGGGCATGGATATGATGTCCTGGTTCAGCATGTGGAACCACTCCGAGTTCCGGGAATTTCGGTATCCATGATGGAGCGGGTTGGAGTGGTGCTCGTCCAGCCAGCTATCACCGTCGAAGAAAAAGAACTGCTTGCTCCACAACATGCCGGCGAGAGCCTGGCGCATCACCTTGGCCGCGTCTTCACACACCGATGGTGGCGTGACCGACTCATAAAACTCATCGGCTTCACGGAGCCGCGCAACGAAGACCTCATCAAATTGTTTTCCGAAGTGTTTGGCCTTCACGTCAGGAAAACTCCCGGAGAGCCGCAACCGAATCACTTTGATCTCACCGCTGCCTACATTGGTCTCGTAGTGCGCGGCAACCTTGGTGCCCTTCTTGTCGGGGTTTACGGCGCCCTGGTTGCCGTGCACGACACAATTGTTGATGCCATCTTTGACGTAGGGACTCTCATTCTTTTCTCCGGGGAAAAGTAGTTCGTGGTTTGTTTCATTCTCGGTGAAGAGTAGAGGCACATCGCCTTCGCAGGAAAAGATGTATTTACCCAGCAGCGAATGCGTTACTGCTACCGCGCTTGCGCCTGCAGGGGCTTCAATCTGCTGTAGGACTGGTTTCTCGTCAGCCCTATTGGATGCGGCAATCCACTTCGACCAGTCGTTCCGGAACCAGATCGTCGGCAAGAGATGAAGTTCTGCCGCGTCCGGTCCCCGGTTGACTGCCGTGATCCGCACTAGCATCTCTTCCGGACCTTCTTTGGCGTACTCGACATAGACGTCGAAATATCGGTCGTCATTGAAAACGCCGGTATCGAGGAGTTCATACTCCATGTCGTTCTTCGAACGACGGCGGTTCGTCTCCACCAGATCGGCATAGGGATAGGCCGACTGCGGGTACTTGTAGAGGTACTTCATGTAGGAGTGCGTCGGTGTGCTGTCGAGGTAAAAGTAGTACTCTTTCACATCCTCGCCGTGGTTGCCCTCGTTGTTGGTCAACCCGAAGAGTCGCTCCTTGAGGATCGCGTCCTTACCGTTCCACAAGGCCAGCGCGAAGCAGAGGCGCTGTTTGTCATCGGAAATCCCGGCTAAGCCGTCTTCGCCCCAGCGGTAGGCGCGCGAGCGAGCATGATCGTGGGTGAAGTAATTCCAGGCGTCGCCCCCTTCGCTATAATCCTCGCGGACTGTGCCCCACTGTCGCTCACTGAGATATGGCCCCCACTTTTTCCATGGAGTGTTTTGAGAAGTGGCTGCTTCAAGACGTTCATTTTCCGCGGTCTTGGTCATGGTTGCTCTCCCGTCGGCTCTCGAGAAGTTATCTTGCGGTCTGTTCCGGTCTCAGAGCGTCTCCAGTTTGAAAACGTGATACGCCCACTTCGGCATATCGAGGTAAAGTCCGTGATGAAACAGTTCATCGCCGTCACGTTCATCAACCACCGAGCTCATTAAGTCCTGCGCACGCACGGTTCGTCCGCGTAATTCGTCAAATGGGAGTTGCACGTAGCATTGGCTCCAAGTCGGAGCATAGTTCACGGTAACGACGATTGGGGGATACTCCGATTTTTGCCACGCAAAACAGATGAAACAGTCCGAAGTCCAATTGCCGTCCCAAGCCGATGCACAGTTGAGTAAACGCCACTCTCCATCCTGCATCTCCGGCAGGTGCACACAATTCAGTAAGCGAGTGTAAAAATCGCGGAGGCACGATTTCACAGGCTCAATCGGACGTCGGCCCAGGTGTACCGAAACCTTTTTGGCTCTGCCGTCAAACTGACCATCGTGAAAAAAACGCAAGCCTGGGGACAGGTAGGTCAACGTTGCAGCGGCTTGATGCATTCCTGGTGAAAATGTTCCCGCTGCCCGAGGCTCGTCGTGGTTCTCGAGAAAGCGCGCAGACTTTTGCTGAAACTCTCCGTCTGCGCGGAAATGGTCACGCACTGACCGCGCGTGCCCGTCGCGGAGGCGGTCATAAAGCCGCTTGTCGTATGTGTAGTCGAAGCCTTGCTGCTGAAGTGTCCATTCGAGATCCCAATAAACCTCAGCTATGAAGAGGAAGTCCGGCCTTCTCGAACGAATTGAGCGGGTGACCTTAGGCCAAAACGGTTCCATTCGCAGACCCCAGGTCCGCTCAAAAACGTCTGAAAGGATTAACATGGCCATGTCACACCGCACGCCGTCACACTTCTCGGCGATGCTCTCCAATTCCAGCTGCATGGCCTCTTGTAACGATGACTCCGCGTAATTCAGTTGGAGCGTATCTGGCCAGCCCGCAAAATAGGGATCTCGTCCATATGCCAGTATCCTCGGTTTTGTGGAGGTCTCGACCCGGACGTAATTATGGGGTTCGTTGTGGAGCTGTTCTTCCGTACCTCGCACGTAGAACTCTGGGTGTTGTTCCACCCAAGGGTGATCCAACCCCGTGTGATTGGGTACGAAATCAAGCAGCAATCGCATTCCGCGCTCGTGCAGCCGGCGGCGAAGCCTCTCGAGAGCCACTTCCCCACCGAAGTCGGAGTGCACTTTGTAGCTGGTGATCGCGAAGCAGGAACCGCAGATGTCGTCTTGCCGAAGATCTGGCAGAACTTGTTGGAACTCGGTCTGCCACTCTCGATTCTCACGCGATACTCTTTGGCCGGCTGATCCCGTCTGCCAAACACCGAGAAACCAAATCCAATCAAAGCCTTCGCGCGCTAACCGATCGAGTTCGGTATCGGAGATATCGTCCAGTGTGGCTCGTTCTCCCAGGCTCTGTTGTAACTCTCGAAGCCGGACTCGGGTGTTGACCTGGTAGAGGGAGGGATACCGATGCTGGCGCAGGCCAATACTCGATTTTCGAGGTTGGAGAATTGGCCGCGTAAGCCGGTTCGGGCTCAACTGGGTGCTAGTCATCGCGAGATGTCATGTTGCCTCCTGCCGGCAGCGCACGGAACTGTCAATAATTACAGATGTCAGTCTCAGGCCATATTTCTATATTTCTGTAAATGAGGATCTTAGCTGTGGGCTCATGCGGGACCGTGCTCTTCGTGACGTGGGGTTTATTCGCCCCAATCTGCCGGACGCAGGATCTCGCTCCCCGGGCTTATGTCATTACCCCTCTGCACACGAACGCCGTCAACTTGACGTATTCCTTTTTCGGCGGAAACATTATCTTTGATGGGACTGTCCCCATCACCGACGCAACTGCGCGAGTTAGTGTCTCCGTTCTCAGTCTCTCCCACTCACTCAACTTTTTTGGCCGCACCGCAACCTTCACCGCTTCTATGCCCTACGGGGTTGGAAACTTCCGAGGGACTGCCGCCGATGCGGAGACGCTCGCGTACCGTTCTGGTCTCGTGGCGTCCAGCTTTCGGCTTTCTGTGAATCTCAAAGGCGGTCCAGCGATGAATGTTCAGGAGTACTTAAAATGGAGGCAGAAAACTATTATCGGAGTCAGTATCAAACTAGTGCCTCCTACGGGGCAATACGATCCGACCAAACTCATCAATTACGGTACCAATCGCTGGGCTCTCAAACCAGAGTTTGGCTGTTCCAGACGCTGGGGCCACTGGATTCTTGATGCCTATGGAGGAGTCTGGTTCTTCACCACAAACTCTGATTTCTTCTCGCGCAACCCATTCTCGCCTGGCACCAACACGCAATCGCAAAATCCAACAGGCTCCTTCGAAGGGCACCTCAGCTACGATTTTAAGCCCAGGTTGTGGGTCTCGTTTGACGGCAATTATTGGTTCGGCGGTAGTACGTCCCTGAATGGCGTGCAAAACGACGCGACGCGCCAGAGGAATTCTCGCGTAGGGGCAACGGCCTCAATTCCCTTGACCAGGCACCAGTCAATAAAACTCAGCTACAACAATGGCGCCTACATCAGGTACGGCGGCAACTATCAGAATGTCTCCGTTGGGTGGCAATACTCATGGCTAGGCAGGCCAAACTAGAACAGCTCACAAATTAGCGTTATACGATTTTCGGTTTCGCAAGAGGACCAACCAAATGGAAACCATACTCGATCATCCATGGGTGCTGGGCTCAATCCTCGCGATCGTCCTAGCTCTGGCCTTGGAACTCGGGCGCTGCGTCGCCGTCTGGTCCCGCCTGCATGAGGAAGCGAACCGCAAAGATAGATGAGCACCATTCGCGACGGCCTTTTTGTGTTAGTCAGTCTGCTCTTGGGTTTCACCCTAGCCTTAGCGTCGCCGCGCTACGCCGAACCGCGCTTACTGCTCGTTGAAGAGGCTGTTTCGATAGGCACCACCTATCTTCGTGCCAGTACACTCCCTCAAACTTATCGCGAACACTCGCTGCGCCTTTTGCGGGAGTATGTCGATGCTCGTCTCGATCTCGACAACGCGGGTCTCGATGGCGCTCGCTTCGCCGAAGTCACCTCTCGCTCTGAGCGGATCCAGGAGGAGCTCTGGGCTGACGCGGCTTCCTTGTCTCAGACCGATTGCAGTGCTGTCGCCGCCGTTGTCGTCGCTCTCATCGCCGACCTAGATACCCCAAGCAGCGGGCTGATCCGTCTTGATCAGCGTGCCATGCAACGTCTCTAGGTCGATTTGAGTGCCGAACCCACACTGGGTTCCAGCAAAAGATCTGCAAGATGTAGTCAAAGAGCGAGAATGTCCGGTGCGGTTGATGTAAACGCCTAGACTGAGCGGTGCCTCAAAGAGATTCGGGGAACTCAGTGACACGAACCATCGTCCGCAAACTGGCCATTTGCCGCCATTGCAGCGAGCGCGCGCGCACAGTTCAGGATTCTTTGGTCCATCGGATCATTGTTGAGCGATTCATGGGAGACGTATGTCCTGGATTTGTTCGCTTCCAGGAATCGGTTACTCAAGGTCTTCATATTGTTGAACTCATTCGTGAGCAGTCGAACTGCGCCTTTGTCAGATTCTGTTGTGGCCGCCAAGGACACCAGTCGAAGGCTCTGTTCAGCGCGCGCCTGATAACTTTCTATCCAGTCTTCTGTTACCGGGTATCCCCGCTGGACTGCATTCCTCAGCGTACTTCGCCACTCCCTTATCACGGCCATTTCTTCAATGCCCACCCTGATAAAGTCCTTCGTGAAGCCGGATGGAGAAGGCTGAGTTATCGTGGGAGCCAGTGCGCCCGCACCAGGCAGTGTCAGTATGATTTGATTTCCATTAAAGCTAAGCGAACCGTTCATCATTCGCGCTAGTGTCTCGATTTCTACATAGGCATGGCCTTCTCTTTCAATGACGGCAACTTCTCCCGGATGGCCATTTATGACTAATGTCCGGCTTTTCTGCGCGGCTTCCACAAGAAGAAAAGCGGGTATAACTAATGACACCACGATTGCCAACTGCGCTGCGCGTGACCTTGGTCCCATACTACTTCTCCTAGAACCCGGGGATTCTTGAGCCTTGTAGCATTGCGTATTCCCTCCCGGTGACCGCCTTCAGTCAGGTCATAAGAGCGACAATGATGGTGCCCCAGGTCGTTAGCAGGACATGGCCGAAAGCGACTGTGTATGAATAGCCCAGCGTAGCGACAGGACTGTCCGATTTTTCTTGTAACGCAGCGACGCCCGCGATCATCGTCTGAGCGCCGGCGATGCCTCCGAGCAATAGTACGGGATTAAGTCTGAGAAAGTATCGGCCGAAGAAAAGACCTGCAATGAGTGGTGTAAGCGTCACCACGATGCCTCCAAGGAAGAGGATGTAGCCAAATTCTCTCACTGCGTGCACAAAGACCGGGCCTGCTTTTAGCCCAATCATCGCCACAAACGCTGCCAAACCAATCGACCGCATAAAAAGAATCGCGGCATCTGGGATTATTCCGAACCATGGACGCACGGACCGCATCCACCCAACGATCACCCCGGCTAGGAGAGTTCCAACGCTAGTGCCTAGCGCGATTCTCAGGTGGCCTAAGGGTATTATGATCGAGGCCCCGACCAATACTCCGATGAATATGGCTATTCCGAGCACCGCAAGATCGCTGTCTTCCGTTGGGTGAATCACCCGACCAGCTAGAGGCGCCAGCTTCTGGACTGCAGCTTCAGATCCGGTTACATGGAGTGTGTCGCCGCGTTCGATGAGCGTGTTTGCCCCGATCGGGATCTCATGGCCACCGCGCGTAATGCCGCGGAGCAAAACACCCCGAGCTTCCTCGACGCCATCAACGATCTCCTGGAGAGTCACGCCCGCGAAGGTCTTGCTGGTGATGTATAGATCGAAGGATGCGACTGGAATTGCCAGTAGTTCCGGGTCAGCGACCTCGTGCGCTGATGGACCAAGTGCTTTGATCATGATCTCGGTATGCCCTATCACAGCCACCGTATCATTTGCCTCAAGGACGGTGGTGCCGACGGGTGAGAAGATTTCCCCTTTGCGGCGAATTCGCTCGATAAAGAGACGGACGCGGGGCACAGACTGTTCGGCTTCCGCGACCGTCTTACCAACGGCGAGCCCGTCTTGAGGAACGGTATAGGCGCGAAAGCCTATGGGTTGCCATGCGGAATAAACGCCAAGCTTCGAGCGTTGGATTCCCAGGTTCGATTCCACTTTCTTCGACTCCGCACGCAGATCGAAGCGAAGGAGCTTCGGTCCGAGGCTGCTGCAACACCAGACCACACCCAACGTCCCGAAGATGTAGCAGATCGCATCCGCAACAGCTATGTGTGCGATCCATTGCTGCTTTAGTTCGTCAGGCAGGGATAGGGAACGTATTGTTTCGCTTGCAGTGCCGATTGCGGGCGACTCCGTCAAGGCGCCAGAAAGCATCCCGGCGGAATATCCTGGGTCAAGTTTCAAGAAATGAGCAACCGTATACGCTGTTAAAAGGCCAATGACAGGAACAAATACACCGAGCACAGCCCAGCGCCAGCCATCTCCTTTGAGATTCTGAAAAAAACCGGGCCCCACTGAGTAACCGATTCCGAAAAGGAAGAGAAGGAAAACGATCGATTTGGCTTGATCGGACACGGGCACGTGGAAGAAATTTCCAATAAAGATCCCTCCCAACAAGGACCCTGTCACCACACCAAGTCCGACACCACGAAACTTCAGCCGTCCGAACAAGTACCCTATGCCTACTGCCAGGTAAACACCCATTTCGGGATACTTTGTAAAAAGTTTCTCCAACCATTCCATACGCCAATCCTTTTACGGCGGTCTCTCTGGAAGACCTATCCAGTGAGTTCTGGGTGATCGTTGTCGGGGGCAGCCGACGAGTTATCCGTTCTAATTTCTAGACTGGTGCATTGAGAGCCCTTCGGAGTCCCGGAGAGCCGCGAGGAACTATCGCGCAGCCGCATGTTCAGATTTTTCGATACGTTTCGAAGCCTCAAAGGCATCCCGGTAGCCGCGTGCCACCGATCGAACGCCGCGACCGATTTCCTCATACGCTTCGTCGGGCAGATTGGCCAGGGACACACGCAGCGACCAGTTTGGCGCCTCAAAACCGCCGCCGTTCAAAAGCACGATACCGTGATCCTCGGCCAGACGGAAGGCGAGGTCGAGCGGGTGGACGTTTTTCTTTAGGTAGTCGACGGCGTCCTGTCCGATGTTTTTGCGCGCAAAGAATTCGAAATCGATCAAGCCGTAGTAGGCGTTGTACAACGGGTTCGGCGTGACTTCGATGCCGAGGCCCTCAACCATGGCCCTGGCGCGCCGGTGCACGATCTCCAAGCATGCCTTCTGATACAGCTTGGCTCCATCCATCATCTCGGCAAGGGAGAACAGGCTCATCATGACCTGCTGGGGCAACGCGAGACCGGCCGTGTGGTTCAGCGCCACATCCCGGCTGTCGGCCACGATGCGGTCGATGAACTTGATCTTGCGCGGCTCGAGGACCAGCGTCCCGTACCGTTTGTCGAGCGCTTTCAGATCGGCATCCGGAAGCTTTGCGATCATCTTGTCGAAAATGTTGTCTTCGTGGACCGAGATGACGCCGAGACGCCACCCAGTACAACCAACATATTTCGAATAGGAGTACACGCCGATGGTGTTGTACGGTAGTTCGCCGAGCAGAGATCGGAAATCGTGGACGAACGTTCCGTAGACGTCATCGGTCAGAATCATAAGGTCGGGACGTTTCGTCTTCACCAAATTCGCGATCTTGCCGATCACTTCTTTACTGAGTGCGACGCCCGTTGGATTGCCGGGATTGACGAGGAAGAACGCCTTGACCTTGGGATCTTCCAACTTCTTGAGCTCGTTGTCCGTGAACTGGAAGCGGTTTTCTTGCGGGGCTTGGATGGTAATGAAGTGCAGCCCGTAGTCTTCGAGGTGCGGCAGTTCAAGATAGGGCGTAAAGATCGGCGTGCCCAGCGCAATCGTGTCGCCGGGATGCAGCAGGCGATTGGCCTTCATCGATTTGAAGATGTAACACATCGCAGCTGTGCCGCCCTCGACCGCGTATAGGTCGAATTTGCCCTTCGGCCGCGGTTCCCCGCACATCGCCCACATCAGGTACTCGTGCACGATGCGTTCGTTGTGCACCAGCATGCGGTCGGGGACCGGGTAATTGTCTCCGATGATCGAGTCCACGAGCTCGTGGACGAAGGCGTCCGGTTCGAACCCGAACCTCTTTATTGCAAACGGCACCATCGCTGATAGAAAAGCCGCGCCCGGCATGTCGGCATGCTTCGCGAGCCACGCTTCGAAACGTCCAGCGATTCCTTGAGGCTGCGGCATTCCGCCGATGCCGGCAGGATGCTCCATCACCCGCTTGCTTTCGGTGACCGCAAACTGACCCAGCAGGAAAAAACCTTCGCGCGGAGTGGTGGCGATCCAGTTGGGGTTGCCGCGGCCGGCGTTCAGGAATGCCGACTGCGTCGTTCGGGAGGTCTTCTTGGCAAGGTTGATCAACTCGTCTTTAATCTCGAACGGGCCCAACGTCTCGAATTTGCGGAGCTTCACTAGGTCCATGATTTTTCACCTTTCAGAAAACGTCACGACAAAAGCATGATAGCGACCATGCCCCAGATCGTGAGAAGTGTATTACCTATAGCGTAAGTAACTGTATAACCTAAAGCCGGTACCTGGCTCTTACCCATATCGCAAACCAACCCGAGTGAAGCCGTGGTCGTACGCGCCCCCGAAACGATGCCGAGTGTTAGCGCGTCGTGGAAGCGGAAGAGGTATTTGGCGATCAACATACCGAAGACGAGAGGCAATGTAGTGGCTAGGGCTCCCCACAGGAACAGGCTGATGCCCTGCGTCCGCAGGCCGTTCACGAAGCCCGGGCCGGCGGAGATGCCGACGATGGCGATGAAGATATTGAGGCCCACCGAGTTCATGAACCACACAGTGGGCGACGGGATCCTCCCGAAGAACGGACGCGTCGAGCGAAACCACCCGAGCACGAGTCCTGCGATAAGCGCGCCACCTGCAGTCGACAGCGTCAGTGGCACCCCGCCCACCTTCAAGACCAGCGCACCGATCAGTGCACCCACCGCAATACCGGCGCCGATGAACGCGACGTCGGCGACATCCGTTGGCCGGTCCGCAGCTCCCAGCAGCTTGGCAGCAGCGGTGGTGTCTTGGGTTCGCCCGACGAGGGTGACGATATCGCCGCGGTCAAGCTGCGTGTTCGGCAGGATGGGGATCGCAGTGGCGGTCGCGCCACGCGTGATTTTCCGCAGAAACACACCGCGCGCGCCGGGCAGCCTCGCTAGTTCAGCGAGCGTCTTGCCATCGACTGCCTTGTTGGTTACATAAACGTCGACGCCCTCTACAGGAACGCTCAGCAATTCGGGATCGTCGACTTCTATCGAGACTTCTCTGGTAACATCCACGAGTGGCTCGCGACCACCTGCAACCGCCACCATCTTTGCGCGTTCGCCAATAATGCTCACGAGCGCCTCGCGAGCACCCGCGACCGCCACCACGTCGCCCTCGCGCAACACCGTGTCTGCAATCGCGTCTTCAATGACCCCATTGCGACGTATGCGCTGGATAAAAACTCGTGATTGGGGGAGCAGCGCCTCGGCTTCGACAGCTCGCAGGCCTATGACTCTGGCGCCCGGCTGCACGCGGAACGCGCGCATTTCCCAACGGTGCCAGGCCGTGCCAGCCCCACCAAGTTCCTTGGTGCCGCCCTGCTTCTCCTCGTAGTCCTTGCAAGCGTCAGCTATATTGAAGCGGAGCAGAAACGGGCCAAGCAGGGCGATCACGATCGCCGAGCCGACGGTGCCAAACATGTAGGTCACGGCGTAGGCAACCGGCATGGAGTTGAGCAAGTTCTTGGCTTGGTCGGCGTCCAATCCAAGTCGGTTGATGGCGTCGGTCGAGAGGCCCATCGCTGCGGAGATCGTCTGCGACCCGGAGTAAAACCCAGCCGCGTAGCCAAGGTCGTAGCCGGCCAGCTTGACGATTATGATCGGGACCGCCAGACAGAGTAAGCACTGGACCACGGCGAAAAGGGCTTGTGGCACGCCATCCTTGGCTACACCGCGGACGAATTGTGGCCCGACCCCGTAGCCGACGGCGAATAAAAACAATAGGAACACTGTCGCCTTGAGAGGTTGCGAGATGGTGATCCCGAGCTGTCCGATCAACACCCCCGCCAGTAGGGTGGCAGTAACTGAGCCCAAGCCAAGTCCCTTGAAGGTGAATTTGCCGAAATAGTACCCGAAGGCTAGCGTGAGGAAGATAGCGATCTCCGGGTAGTGCCGGAGGGTGTCAGCGAACCAACTAAATAGACCCATAATTTGGCTCCTTGTTATTGCCCGGCCTTGTTTGAGGTCCGAGTTCTGTTGTCATACCTGCTGCCTGCAGCGTTCTGCTAACAACAAATCTCAGGCACTTACGGCTAGTCAGCTGCTGCCGAACGCGCTTGTTTTTGCTTCTTGTGATCCGCGGCACTCTTGCTTGTCACCTTTAAAGATTCCATCGCTGCTGGATTCAGTAACTTCAATCCCAGCGCCGCGCTGAAACCGTGAATCTCCTTCACGTCGAGTTTGCGCATGAACTCAATCGTTTCCGCGGTGATAACCTGTCCCGGAACCATAATCGGGAATCCAGGCGGATAAGGAATTACGAAGTTCGCCGAAACCAGTTCCGGCCCGTCTTTCAAACGCTTGTCAATCTCCGGACTGGAGAGCTTCAAGTGCTCGCACTGCTCTTCGCGATAAGCCCCGAAGAATGCCGAACGCATGTCGCCTTCACTGGTCTTGCTCGAGGGATCTTCACGGAAGCGGTTGTAAAAGGAGCTGAAGTTCGGAAGATTCGGCACGTCCGTCATCAGGGATTTCACACGCGTCGCGAATGCCTCCTTCCCTTTTTTTCCGCCGTCCGCAAGCTTTTTCTCGATTCCTTGCGATATTTCGACGAGGACCTTAATTAGCTGGGAGATATCGCTGCGAGTGTTGTTGATATTGGTTTGGAGCAGAACGCTGTTACGCGACGTCTTATTCAGCTGAATATCGTAGTCGGCGGCCAGCAGGTTCTTGAATTGCGTTCCATCGAAACCGGCCGAGCCGCAAACGAGCGTTAGCCTTGTTACGTCAAGCGCGAATTCGTCCTCTCTCAGTGCCTTTACTCCGGTTGCCCAGTTCGCTCCCGGAGTCAAATAGTCTATAAATCCTGAGTTCCGGAATTCGGCCGGGATCAATTCGTCGGCTCCAAGCACTCGGAAGTACTTCGAGATCAGTGGATGAGAGTTCACTTCCCGACGCACATCCAGCGCCAACTGGATGGCCCGGTTTACCAGTTCGTAGCCTTCCAGCTCCATCTGCCGTCTGGCAACGTCCAACGAAGCGATGATCTGGAGGTTGGGTGAGGTAGAGGCATGCGTGAAAACAGCCTCGTGAAACTGCTCTTCGACGGTATGAAAATCCGGGTCCTTCACAAGCACCATCGACCCTTGCCGCAGGCAAGACATCGATTTGTGCGTCGAATTTGTTTGGTAGACTCGCAAACGAACTTTGTCCGGGTCGGCGAGTAGACGAGTATCAAGAAGAGTTTTGTCTTTGGGATCGAGATCGGCTCCCCGCTTTTTCTCCTGCTCCTTATACGCCGCACGGTAAGCGGGGTCCTTGAACTTGCTTTCCAGAATTGCGGCCGCTCCCATCGCCGTCCGCCGGCGGTAGAACGGACTCCATCTGGCAAATCCAAACCACGCTTCGTCCCACAGAAAGATGAGGTCCGGCTTGATAGCGAGGCACTCTTCCATGACCCGCTCGACGTTATATATGTGCCCGTCAAACGTACAGTTCGTCAGCACAAGGAGCCGCGCCCGTTCGAGCTTCCCTTCGGCTTTCAAATCGAGCAGAGCTTTCTTGATGGTGCGCAGAGGCACCGCTCCATACATGGAGTATTGGGTGAGCGGATAAGCCTCCACATATAAGGGTAAGGCGCCGGAGATCACTGCGCCGTAATGGTGCGATTTGTGGCAGTTGCGGTCGACCAGCATGATGTCTCCTGGTGCGAGCAACGCCTGCTCGACCATCTTGTTCGAAGTCGACGTCCCATTGGTGACGAAGAAGGCGCGGTCGGCGCCAAATGCTCGGGCAGCCTTTTCCTGTGCCACCCTAATGTTCCCAGTCGGCTCAAGCAGACTATCGAGACCACCGGTAGTTGCCGAGGATTCCGCAAGGAAGAGGTTTAGTCCATAAAACTGACCCATGTCTCGAATCCAGTTTGATTTGAAGATGGATTTACCTCTTGCAATCGGCAGCGCGTGGAATGTACCCATGGGCCGTTGAGCGTATTTCTGCAAGTTGTCGAAGTAGGGAGTGTCATACCGATCGGCGATGCCGTCGAGGATGCTAAGATGCAATTCGAGAGGCTCCTCAACTTGATAGAAGACGCGCCGGATGCAGGCAGCGCTCGTGTTGCCGGCCACCTTCTCCGCTTGGCGATCACTCAGGAAATAGATGTCAAGCTCGGGACGCAACTGCTTCAATCCTTGCGCAAGCGCCAGGCCATACTGCCCTGAATTGGGGTCAATACGGCTGTCGGCGAGGTGGGAGGTCAGAAACTCACGCAAAACTGGACTATGGTGCGACGAGGCAAAGGGAATACCTTCGTAGATTATTACCGCTTCAAGGCTGCCGTTCAGAATTGTTCCGAGCACGGCATCCTCAAAACTGCCGACAAATACCGGTTCGTAAACGAACTTGTCCTGCGGTCTGCGCAACTTGCGTAGCTCTTGCGACAGCTCCGACCATGCCGCCGGACGGGCGGGACTCACAACAAGTACTTCAAAATAAGGACGGTGCGGCGCAGTTTCTTCACCACCTCCTGGCACCCTTTCTGAGAAACTAATGGGGGACTGGTCTTCGCCTTCCCAGTCCGCCATGTGGGTGCGGTAGGAATGTGTGAGAAGTGCGCCACTGATGGTCTGTGCCACACGAACGGTTCCCGTAGCGTCGCCCGAGTCGATGCGTTCGCTGAGCGTCCTCAACAGCGTGTGCCCTGGATAGGCAAAAAAATCCTCCCACTGACGCAGTTCTGCAAGGGAAGCGGATGTGACGGCCTGGTATTTCTCCTTCTCGGAAGGCTGTTGGCTCCCGGCTCCTTCCCAAGCGCGAGCGTTTTGGAGCAGCGAACGCCAGCGGTCGAACCGTGCTTCTGCACCAGTAAAGAACTGATCCACTCGAACCTCAGATGTTTTTGTTGCAACACTCATGATTTTTCCCCCTCATTGGCTTTGCTGCCTATGTGAGAGCGAGTTGCCCTCAATTCTCTTTGCGGCCTTTTCATCATGAATCGTTCGCGTTGAGACCCGCAGGCGCGTATCTCTCTGGGATCACGCTTGATAGATTTTCCGCAACGAATGTTGACCAAGCTTTGGATGGAGTGTCCCCAACACGCAGCATGAGGTCTACCTATTTCGCCTTCGACTTCGTGATTCGATTGCTCAGTGAACCTTAGGCCGGAGGTCCCTGCTGGTGAACTGTCAAAACTAACAGGCAGACCGGCCGAAAAGGGCTCAAGCGAAACGCAGAGGCATTAAATGCCGCTCTGGACAATTGAGTCAGTCGCTTCACGGCGATCAGGCAGAGCCTGCACCGGTTTGAGAGGAGACTCGCGGGTGACTTTCACTTATGCACGCCAAGAAACATCAGCGGCAGCTGCAAATGATTCAACACCACGGGTATTTTTGACAGTTCGCAAGTTATCTGCCAGTCGGTATTCTCTTTTGGGCGAGCGTTTAATGTTTTCGAGCATCCAGCGGTGGCAGAGTATGGAGCATGCTATGCCAACACGGACTTTGACGGCTGCACCAAGACTTGCGCTGGTCGTGGATGCAGACCCGGACGTGACCGGCGTGCTCAGCAGCGTTCTCAAGTCTGACGACTGGGACATTGTGCATGCTGCTGATAACCAGACTATCTTGAAGCTTACAGAGAGAGGACCCTTCGATCTAATCATCACCGGCGCAAAGACCACGGGGAGAGAAGATGTCGATTTACTTCGCAAAATCCGCCGCGTCCGCCCACATGTCCGCTTCATCATTCTCACGGACCAAAGTACTCCGGCCGACGTCGTCTCAGCCATGCGCGAAGGTGCATTCAGCTTCTTCTCCACGCCCTTCTCCGCTGCATCACTTGCCGAAATGGTCCGCATCGCCATGTCGGAACCCGCGTGGGATGATGGCATCGAACTTGTCTCTGCCACGCCGGAATGGATCAGCGCCATTGCCCGCTGCGATCTAAAAACAGCTGATAGATTAGTGCAATTCTTCAACGAGATGTCGGATTTTCCGGATCCCGAAAGAAACGACGTCGCAACTGCCTTCCGTGAGATGCTGCTCAATGCCATCGAACATGGAGGTAATTTCGATCCCAGCCAATACGTCGAAGTCGCCTATGTGCGCACGCAAAAGATGGTCTTATGCAGGATTAAGGATCCAGGCCAGGGTTTCTCTCTAGGAGAAATACACCATGCTGCCATCAACAATCCCGCGTATGATCCGATTCGTCACGCTCTTTTCCGCGAAACACAAGGCCTTCGTCCTGGCGGCTACGGAGTGTTGATAACCAAGCACCTCGTCGACGAGCTCGTATACAGTGAGAAGGGAAACGAGGTGTTGCTGGTCAAATATCTTCTTCCATCACGGTTGTCCGCCTGAGACTTCTTCACGTTGTCGCGTTGCGGAGTAAGATACGAATTGACATTTTCTGGGAAGTTTTGCACTCCTATCGAAGTAATTTGATGTGTCCCCCAGGGCGGGCGAAACCCCCGCAAATACCCTCCCGTTCGTTCTGCAAAGATCCTGATGCGTGGCGTGCCGCCCTGGAGATCGGCGCTTTTGGATACGTTATCAAGCCCCACCTGGCTAACGCTCTGATTCCAGCAATCGAACACGCAAGGGATGGTCGTCGCTTTGTGTCCCCGGGCTGCGAACAATTCTCCGATAAATCTTGGCCGTTTCAAATCCACGCTTCTGAAATGGCGTCGTGGCTGCGAATCTTGGTTAAAAGGGTGTTGCGCGATTCGGGATGAATTTGGACTGTAGTTGCGCTGGAGCAATGACGAGATCATACCAACGTGTCATCCCTTCCTTGGTGATCACTCAGCCTTGCCTGAACCTCTTAATCGTGAGCTGGCCAAGCCTGGTTGGTTTTTCCATGTTTCACAGCCCTACGTAACCTCGCAGATTTTGGTGAAGCTACCTAAGAAGAACATTGATTGACCTTGGTTGTAAGTCTTGGACAATCGTCTGAACAAGCCGAGAGTCATAATTGCCGATGACAACCCCGCGGCGTTACGCCAATTGGTTGGTGTGTTGGCAGCGGAATTCGCCGTCGTGGCTACGGCAGAAAATGGCCAGGCGGCTCTCGAAAATATCCGCCAATATAGGCCCGATATTGTTGTCCTCGATTTGCAGATGCCTTTGCTCAGCGGCATAGAAGTCACTCAGGAATTGAAGAACATCGCTCCGGGGGCTGCCGTCGTGATTTGTTCCGTGGAGACCGACCCAGAAGTTGTTCAGGCGTGTCAACAAGCTGGGGCCCTGGGGTACGTTGTCAAGATGTTCGCAGCTCGAGATTTAGCTGCGGCCGTAAGAGCTGCTGCTCGTGGCGAGCCTTTTTTCTCGTCCTGATGATCCTGCGTCCTCATGCGATTTGCCAAGCTGCTGCCTTACGCGAAGGCACGTTAAGGATTACCTTGGCACCTTCAAAGGCAGGTTATTTGAAGTTTCTGTTCCGATTATCTCCTTGAACTGAAGTCTCGCCTGATTCCGGTTTCACGCAACACTTGGGGACATCTACGGAGTATTTCTGACGCATTCTTGCGCCAGGGCAACGACCTCGACAAGGCAGGATATTGGTATTCAACAGCAGGTTGGCCAGGAGGGCTACTGGCCGCCGAGTCGATTTCTGTGTACGGCATTAACTTCGAAAGCTATCACTGCGTTTCCATACTCTCAGCTTTTGGCAGATTCTGCTGATGATCAACGAGGAGAAGCTATGATCGGCAAAGTGAAATGGTTCAATAACACGAGGGGATATGGTTTTATCGGCCGAGAAGATGGTCCGGATGTTTTTGTTCATTACTCAGCAATTCTTGGGGAAGGATATCGGAGCCTATATGAAGGAGATTGCGTAGAATTTGAGATCGCAGCGGGTGCGAAAGGGCCACAAGCTGTGAATGTAAGAAAACAGAAGACTGACTGACCGCCACGGAAGGACTTCATCACGACTCTCTCTCGGCTCTGATGCCTCCCGCAAGTCCGCGAGCAAACGCCAACAATTACCAGACTGCTACACCGCTCCAATTCACAGCTTTTGCTCCGCTTCATCCGATTCGACAACACGCCCCGCAAGACTATTGCGGCGTCTGCTCTCCACAAACTGTCAGTGGCTGTTAGTTTTGACAGTGTTTTTGCTCTCAGTTGCCGGAGATGCTTCCTGTAATTGGAAACAGGCATGTACGGGAGAGGAAATGGAGAGCGCATTTGAGTCTTGGATTGGCCAAGCGGTCGTCGTGCAACTGACCGTGGGACGAATTAAATTGACCTTGCGAGGGACGCTGCTAAAGGATCGGAGCGAGACATTGTTGGTGAGACCTGACGCTGGTCACGAAGTAGAAATCCCGAAGACGAATGTGCTGGCCATAGAAGAGGCCGGGCGCTGCTGCACTGCCCACCGTACCTTTGCCCTTTGAACAGAACCCTATCAAGGATTACTCGATCAAGTTGTTCATCTCAATTCAAGAATGGGAATTCAAAGAGAGACGCTCGATGGACGGCTCAAGCAAGTACTCGCCGTCTTGCGTAGTGTGTCAGCTGGGTTTTGACATGCCGAACTAGACCATCTCGATTGGGACACCTGCTTGTTTCATTGCAAATAGGCCGCGTCTGGAGCCTGGAGGAAATCGCACTTCCGGCAACTAACAGGTGCATGCCGATGATTACTGAATATCTAGTATGTTACGGTTCAGACGTCAAGGAACTACAGGAAGCCGTGAACAAGGTTATTCAAAATGGTTGGCAACCATTTGGTGGCGTGGCAGTGGCTCTAAGCGTTCAATGGCTCAGCGGTCAATATGGAGTTGTCGAGCACGATCGGCGAGAGCTCCTGTGTCAGGCTGTAGTCAAAATGCGGTAGCATCAAATTAGAGCAAACTGGGACACTAACTCGTCTTGTCAGAGTTGGAAAATCGTCGCGCTCTTGCGGACATCCTAAACCGGGGAGGCTGCCCACGATTTGGTAAATCCATCACCAGGTACCCATGCGGAGGACTAGGCCAGTAGTAAACTGCAAACCGTTTTGGTAGTTGATGCCGTTCAATTCTTTGGTCCAGGAGTGAGAGTACTCTAGATTCGCGACGTGGTACGAGAGGGCACTGTTGAGTTTCACGTCTAGACCGCTGCCGGCCTGGATGGTGAAACCGTTCGTCTCCCAATCTTTGGAATACAGAGAGTGAAGTAGGTTAGCGGGTTCAGACTTCGCGGCTGACGATTCGATTGCTTTCTTAAGTTGAGGGTCAACGAGTTCCTGTGTAAGTTTGGTTCCCCCGATCAGAAATTCGGCATGAGGTGACCAGCGCCCCGAGGGATGAGGGGTCCAACGTGCTCCAGCCAGGTAGCTGAGAGAATCACCACTGAGATTGGTCTCGAGACCAAGTAACTTGCAGCCACTGACGTCAACGACAAACTGCCATTGCGAGGCCAAGCGCAGTGCTCCAGAGCCTCCTCCACCCACGCAGGGTTCGACGTGATCGTTCCCCATGTAAGTCTTGATTTTAGCCGTAAGATTGACTTCGAAACGGGCGACTCCAGAGGGAGGCGAACTCTTTATAAGAGCGCTGTTACGTTCTCCCAAAGCCTCCATGAATTCAAGATCTCGAAGCTGGGCGGAGCGCACACCCGGACGATTATCGCGATGCCAGGGAGGCCTAAATGCCAAAGCGTTGGCCATTGAGCGAGCAGGATTCAAACCGCCACGCACAAGCAAGCGAGCCCAGCTGTTCGAGGTGCGCATTTCGAGGTACTTGATGAAGTATTGATCCAGAGCGTCTTCGGCAATCGACCATCCCAGCCCAATCACTGGGGTAACAACGTGATCGACAAATCCTTGCTGCGGATATGTGGCTTGGATGTTACCAGTCGATGCTTCGCTCATGGGCCCAATCTCAAACAAGACGCTGTAAATGTAGGAATACGCTGTGCCACGGAGCTTCCCCTTCCAATACCTGCGATTGTGTCCGAACTGAATGTCGCGATATCCGCGGTCGTTTTGCGTCCAGAGATATTCAGACACGGCTCCTTGCATGGGGTGACCAACATAGTTCACGTAGAATGGATCGCCATCGCTCCAGCCATGGAGGTTGCCCACTGAGTTGAAGTAGCCACGGAAAAAAGGATTGGAGAATCCGTCGCGGGTTCGTTCTTCCGTGGCACAACGAAATGCATTCTCAAGACTCATGAAAAGGAGAGACTGTCTAACGAGATGGCTCCAATCAATGCCCCCCTGTTGTTCTGCCGTGGCTCGGACAGGCTCAATGAGAGGCCGCACTCGAGTCGTCGGCGCCCCAGAATCCGTGGCAGGAGGTGGGCTGGTATATGGAGGAAGGCCATGGGACAGAGTTTGTCCAGTCACTGAGAAAGCTATGGCAAGATCAAAAACCAGGACCACGATTCCAACAAGAATTCGATGTGAAGTTGACATATCAGGCCTTAATGGTCCAAGTACACCCTAAAAAAGACACCAATCCGCTTTGTGGGAAACTGGCAGAAATGACAGAAAGGCAATGTCATGAATGACGATAGCGCCCGGAGAGCGCTACATCCGACGCGCGAGGGGTCGGCCTAGACGCTGAAGAATGAAAGCCGATTGCGGATATCGTGGAAGTATTGAAGTTCACGGAGACGTGGGCTTGGAACTTCCAGTCCACGTCTCCGTTAGGGGGCATCGTAAGAAACAAACCGGTCTTGCTTCACTCGCCCGCGGCAAGCATTAGGTAGCGTCGCGCAATTCGGCAATGAATCCGACATACTTTGCGTCTGTTTACTTGGCCCTTAGAGAGCGACGGCCTTACATGAGGAATAGTCCGCTAGCTTTTCGGTTTGGGCGGAAAGTTCTTTAGGAGCTTTGCGACCGCTTTGGTCACGTTCTTCTGTTTCTTCTCGGGTTTCGCCTTGGGATCGAGCGTCTTCGACGCAACACCTCGCCATACGAGCTGTTTCTGGTCGGGATCGTACATACTCAGGTCGAGTTGGCCGACGTAGACCGTGGATGTCGATCCGTAGGTCGTGGTCGAGGACATTCCGCCGCCGTACCATCCTCCACCCCAGCCACCACCATAGCCCCAACCTGTGTTATACGAAGTGAACTCCTTTTCTTGACCGATGGCGGTCTGATAACCAATGTAAAGATCTGCAGTATCTGCCTCCGTTTTGGTCAACCCTTTGGTGGCAAGTTCAGCGTCAATAGCAGATGTTATCTGCTTGGATGTCAGGTCATCAGGCTGGTCGGCTCCCTTGATCGCCACCCACTTGTAAGTCTTGTATTTCGAAAAGTCTTTGTCCTTATCGAAATCGTAGCGAACATCCTGGGCTACTGCAGCACTAACTCCCAAGAAAACGAATGCGACTGTTAATAAAGCCCGTTTCTTCATTGACGTATTCTCCTTTGAAAAACATCGGACTGAACAAGGCCGCAGCGCGTCACCAGTTGTCGTCGGTGCGATTCCACGTCTTGTCTGGGTTGTAAAGCTCCATTTCCGTGAAGATCTTGAGGGTGTCCGGCCCTAAGTCCTTCTGATAGACAACCCCTTCGTAGCTAACAAGAAAGCTTTTTACTCCCGTGACGCGGTAGTCAGCAGGTGCGGCCACGAGCGCAAATCCCCCTATCATCGCCCCATTAACCATGAAGTCCATTTTGCCCAAGGGGGCTGCAGGGCCCTGCCCCTTCAGAATCTTGAAATAGTAGCCATGATACGGCTGGCTTCGATCCGTGTAACCTTGCGCCAAGGCCTTGGCAATACCCTCTCCCACGGGACCGCCCCACGTTCCATCAGAGTTTTGCCATGCAAGACCATCCTGTTTTCCAGGCGTGCTGATGATTTTCTGTGCATACTGGTTTACTTCGGCATTGTCATGCTTTTCCATAGCGTATTCGTTTTGCGCTTCCACATAGCCACGGCAAATCTGGATAACATCCAGCTCATTGGCACCAATGCGCCGGAAAAGGATCTCCTCGCGGCCCGCCTTGGTATCGAAAGACCACCTTCCGTCGTTTTTGATAAGTGGGATCGGAAGGGGCCAATCGTCATTACCAACGGAAAGGATGGCGCGCCTGGAATCTTTGGGATCTACAGTGATCTGATTTTTCTCGCGCGCTTTTGTGGCAAATGCGGCGGCAATGTTCTTGTCTCGGACCGAGTCTTCCGAGGACACGAGGTCTTCACCGTCCGGGCCAAGGATCTCCTTCAGAGCCGGTACATCAAAAGTCGCTGTCGCCTGGATCAACGCTTCGGAGGCTTGCTTCGGGGTCGCGAACGCTTTCGGCGCTGGCTGTGATCGCGTGGATGCTTTCTGTACGGATTGCTTCCCAGCTCTTGAGAGTGTCGCCGCAATGCAGAACACGGCAATCAGCAGGAGGAATCCAGGAATTATTGTTTCAAAAGCCGTCGCTACTTTTGACTTCATATGCTTTTCCTTGATCATGTGCTTTTCCTTGATCATGTTTGATTACCTCCGCCGCCCGCCACCGCCGCGGGAGCCACCGCGGGAGCCGCCCATACTGGAGGAACCCCGCGAACTGCTCGCGCGCGCGCTGCTGCCGCCCTTCCCACTCGAAGCTCCGCCAAGGGCGCCGCCGCCTCCCTTGGAGCCGCCGCCGGCGCTTGGTGATACACTCCGATTGCCCACGCGATCGCCGCCTCCGCCACGATCCATCGTGCCTGCTTGCTGCCCCCCGCCCCTCTGACCTTGATTCTGACGTGCATTCGCCTGGCGGTTGCCCATCGAGTCCCCACGAGCTGTGCCACCAAATTTGTTCGCCGTTGCCTTGTTCGCGTAGGGAGTACCACCACGGTGCTGGCTATTGTGCTGCCAGCCATTACCGCTCCCGGTGCGATTTCCGGTGCGATTTCCGCTGTTGCTGACGTTCTGCCTGTTTGAGTTATTCACAAAATTATTGTTATTATTAATGTTAATATTATTATTTCCACCCCATCCGCTATTGCAGCACCAGCCTCCACCCATAGCCGCCCCAACCATCATCCCCACACCAAAAGAGACAGCCATGCCCGCGGCGTAATATCCAGGTGGCGGGTAGGCAATGGGCGGGTAGGGGTACGGAGGTGCGCCGTAGACGACCACGGGGTCATAGCTGGGGACATAGACGACGTCGGGCTTGGACTGCTCAATGACAATGACGTTCTTGCTTTCGACAGTCTTTGTTTCTACCTTCATCTGCTCAGTCGACTTCAGATTTCCCTTTTCCTGGGCCTTGGCTCGCATGCGCTGCACAGCATCCATCACGTCAGATTGCTGGGCCAGAACAGCATTTCCAAGATCTGTCGTCCACCCAATGTCGCCTGCTAGTCGCTTCACGACATCGGGAAGCGCAGCCATCGACTGAATGCTCGGGTCCCAGGGTTGCTTCTGCACCGCGTCCGCCAAGGCTTTGTCCTTTAGGTCTTTGTTCTTCGTGAGCCACTGCTGGAGCTGGATGATTTCCAAAGGATAGGTGGATGCAGCAAGGACTTGGGCCAAGAGTGGATCTGCGTAGAGAGCGATTGGCGCTACTAGAGAATCGAGTTGATCATTGGGGATCTTTGGAGGCTGCTCATCAGTCACGGCCGCCTGTTGTTGTTCTTGCGTCTGGGCCACCGTTACGGGCCCTCCAGGAACTAGCAGCATCGAGCACAATGCCGCCGTCAGTTGACTCCCCAAGCTTCGGACGAGCGTTGCCATTTCGTCACCTCTTTGTTCACTTTTCATTTCTTCTATAGCTGGCCTCCGCGATTGAGAACACTGGCAAAACTACCAGATGAAGCCCTGGAGATTCGTGCTCCCGACCCTGTAACTTTTGACAGTTTGCGACACATAAAACGTCCCATATCGTGCAGACGCAAACGGTGCTAGGCGTAGGTGGTCCCCAGCACCCTGATACTCGGCTCACATGAGAAGACGAGATGAAGCAAAGTGGCGTCATGGCCAATGCCACCAACCTGCTAGGAACATTTTTGCAGTCGATGCTTGACTGCGCAGTGGCCCCAACTAATGCGGGTTGCCTCCTGGTTGCAGCAAGGGATTGGGCATGTAGCGTCTGGCTGCCGTTTGTTGTGGTTTGGCGCAAATTTTAGGCGAGTGGTTTAGAGATGACACCATGAGGACACAAAAAATCGAAGGCGTGCTCCTGGTCGCGGGCTTGACGCTCATAACCGTGTGGGTGGCAGCCCGACTTCACAGGACCATCGCCTCCAGAGCAGCTACCGCGGACTTTAAAGCAGAAAGTGCAGCTGCCTCCTCTAAGAAAGCGTCCGCTTCGCCGGATCCCGTCTTGGTTGTGCCGGTCGATTTTCGCCTATGGTCGGCCAAACGTATCTCGGCCTACGAGGATAGCCTCACTAAGAAGACCGATGCGCCCTTGGCCATTCTCCGCATTCCGAAGATCAATCTTGAAGTTCCGATCTTCAATGACACAGATGACTTAACGCTTAATCGTGGCGTCGGAAGAATTTTAGGCACCGCGCAAGTTGGGACGGCAGGCAACCTCGGGATCGCAGGACACCGGGATGGTTTCTTCCGAGGCCTACAGAACATAGTCCCAGGGGATGTGCTTGAACTCGTCCTGCCAGGACACGTGGATAGGTACGTTGTGAGCGAGATTCGGATTGTTGTACCTGAGGATACTTCGGTTTTGAATCCCACAGCAGCGCCGACTTTGACGCTGGTAACATGCTTTCCTTTTTATTTCGTCGGCCACGCTCCCAGACGATACATCGTAACGGCATTACTCGACATTGCGTACGAGTCATATTTCGTTGCCAGCAAACACACCAGTCCTGCGGGCAACAACACCAAAAACAAGGAGGAGACGAGATGATCTCAACTAGGCTCTCAAGAACGATCTTGCGCGGCCTGCTGGGCGGAGGCGCTCTTTGTATCGCGTTCTCACTGCCCTCAGCGGCGCAAGTGCAGACTCAAACCTCGGAAAAAAAGGGCGAGACAACCAAGACCGTGACAGTGGAGCGCGGGGAAATCGTCCATATTGCGGGGAACGACGTCGTCCTTAGAATGGAAGACGGTACTCTAAGGGATTTTGACAACGTCTCCGAAAGCGTTACCTTCATGGTTGACGGGAAGCCAGTAAGCATCCATAACGCCAAGGTCGGGATGAAGCTGGAGAAGCAAACGATTGTTAGCTCAACTCCTAGGGTGATTACA